>JABLTT010084914.1_pt1 | contig 22052 bp, 31 predicted proteins | sample 7160061 | NCBI WGS metagenome assembly JABLTT01 (sample SAMN14651232, study PRJNA627086) | human gut metagenome | isolation source: feces | host: Homo sapiens
GCCCCACAAGTTTCCCGCAATCATACAGGTCATAATATACTGGCCCCGGCATAACATCACCTCCAGATCATCAGCACCGCCATCAGAGAGCCCCAGACCATGAGGTAATCCCAGCGGTCTATGTTGCCTTGGATCAGATTGACCGTCCCCGTTATAGCCCACAGGATAATCACTACGCTCTTAAGTACATTCACGGCCACAACCTCCCTGTCTTCTCGTCTCTTAACCGGATCGTATCCTCCACATGGTAGCCCATGCATTTCGCGGTGAAGAGCATCATGCGGACGGCTTTGCGGTAATCTTCCGGCGGCCTGTCCGCTTCCCGGATCGCAGCTCCTGCGGCTGGATCCGGATATCCTTCATGATTCTTGTACATTGTGCTTCCTCCGTTAAATGTCAGTTTTGATGTGCAAATAGCCACCATAAAACCAAAAGATACAACGTCCATACAATATTGTCGCACTCTCTATCCCACTGAAGCTCTTTATATTGCATCCACTCTAATCCGTACCAGATAGCAGATATTGCCATATTTACCGTTAACGCCTTAATTAGTGCCATTTCACACCTCCTAAAACTTAATATCTTACAGTAACAGCCTCACCACAAGACGGACACCTAATATACTGCTCAAACTCATTCATACCCGTTTTAACAGTACTTATGTCGTCCTGTTCAAATTCCAGCAAAGCGCCACAGTTCCCACATGTTGCCCTGCGTTTTTTCCCGTACTTAATAACTTTTATCACTCAGATACCTCCTTCAAAACCTTAATTTTACAGTTCCGGATTATCAAATATATTCCCCACCACCTCAACATCTTCTGGTTCCACAGATTCACCAAAGTAATGGTTATACAGCCACCCTTTTTTACTTAGCACCCAACTTGCTTTAAACGTATGCCATGATACTCTTAATTTCATTCCGCAATCTACAATATCATTCTCAAAAATTTTCTGACCGTTCTTATCCTTAAGGCCCGTGTACTGGCAAATCGTGTTCCCACAACTTCTATATGCCTTGTCGTCAAAGCTGCTTATTATAACTATTTCAGGATGTATTGTGTGGAGTAAATCTCCTTCCACCCATTCTCCATTATCTATCCGTTTCGCTTTAAAAAGGATTTCCCTCACCGTTTTACCTCCTCAAACTTAAATTTTCTGGCTTATATGGTTCCGGAAGCGGCATCCAAGCAGCAATAGCTTCTTTCGAAAAATATGTACCTCGGTAAAGGTCGTACCATCCAAATCCAATGTCATTCCCTAAAACGTTTTTACGACAACAGCCGTAAGCTACTAGACGCATTTTCTTGTCAATCGAAAATGTCACAAGATATATTCCAACTTCTTCCGGCAGTCTCTCCTCCACGGGAATCCAGCGGTTCTGCTCCTTAAGCCGTTCGATTTCTTCCGGTGTCAGCCCGGTATCCTCACAGGCTGCCAACCGCTCAACCAGCTCATCTTTCTTATTTGGGCTCCAGTATCCCGTCTTGATCCCGCTGCTGCGGGGATGTGTTAATCTCTCCATGGCTCTTTTCCTTTCCTTGGCCTTATCAGTGCGATAATCTTTCCTGTCGCACTTAAGTTTTTGTAATATGCATTTGTCTCGTAATAATAAAACCCGCTGATTCCCGGACGTTTTTCATTGTGTATGTACTGTATCCTCATCAGTTCCCCCTCTTTACTTTTCCCAGCTGATCTTTCTCCCCCAGACATTTCCCGCACAGGCAGTATGGAAAAACCAGTGGTCCCCTCTTTTGGTCTTTACATACTCGACACGGGACAGGTCATCCGTCTCCGGATGGATCACCTTCCCGCATCCCTGGCAGCAGGTCTTGCCCTGTGTCCGCATCATAATCGTTTTCTTCTGCTTGTCTGTCATATAGCTCCTTCCCGGATTTTCCGGATCCTTGCTTTCAGCGATTCCATGACCCAGCTCTGTACGTCATCCTTACGCTGCAGGGCCTGCATGACATCCGTATCCCTGGTCCCGCTGCATACCAGATGGTGGATGATCACCTTTTCCTTCTGCCCCTGGCGGTGCAGTCGTTTGTTGGCCTGGGTGTACAGCTCATAGTTCCATGTGAGGCCGAACCAGACCACGTGGTTCCCTCCCTGCTGAAGGTTCAGCCCGTAGGCGCTGCTGGCCGGGTGGGTGAGGAGGACCTGGATCTTCCCTGCGTTCCAGTCATCCTCATCCTGCGTGGTCTTAAGCTCCCTTACTGCCAGCCCTGACTTCTCTAATGCCTTCAGGATCCGTGCCCGGTCATGCTGGTAATTGTAGAACACCAGGGCCGGTTTCCCTTGCAGGGATTCGATCAGCTCCAAAAAGGCCTCGATCTTGCAGTTATGCACTTCATGCACCTGGCGGTCCTCGTCATACAAGGCCCCGTTTGCCAGCTGCAGAAGCTTATTGCTTAAAGCCGCCGCGCTGGTAACGCTGATCGTTTCGTCATCCTCCGGAAGCTGCAGCACCATCTCCCGCTCCAGCTCGCAGTAGGCTTTCAGGGATTTGGGATCCAGCTCCACCGGGATCTCGTGGTAAGTGACATCCGGAAGCTGCAGGTAATCCTCCGCCTTCATGCTGATGCAGATATCGGAGATCTTTTCCAGGATGCTCGCTTCCGTTCCCGGCTTGGCTTCATAGCTGTACACCATGCCGTCTGCCCCTCTCTTATCCGGCTGGAAATACCGTTCCCGGAACTGGGTATACCGTTTTCCCAGACGTTCGCCCCCGTCCAGCAGGAAGATCTGGCTCCACAGATCATCCAGACCGTTCGGGGATGGGGTCCCGGTCAATTCCACCATGCGGTCGATACGGCTGCCCACACTTGCCAGGGCTTTGAACCGCTTGGCGCTGTGGCTCTTAAAACTGCTGCTCTCATCCACCACGACCATGTCAAAGGGCCATGCGTTCCGGTAGTAGTCCACCAGCCAGCAGACATTCTCCCGGTTAATGATGTACAGGTCTGCCGGCGTGTTCAGGGCCCGGATCCGCTTGGCCTGGCTACCCAGCACCGGCGATACCCTCAGCATCTGTGTGTGGTCCCATTTAGCCGCTTCCCTTGTCCAGGTCCCTTCTGCCACCTTCTTCGGCGCAATCACCAGCACCCTGCGCACCAGGAACCGGTTATACTTAAGCTCCTTTACGGCGGTCAGGGCTGTGATCGTCTTACCCAAGCCCTAACCCATATCCAGAAAAAGCCCCAGCTTCTTGATCTCGATGATCTTGTTAATGCAGTGCTGCTGGTAGGCATGTGGTCTGAATATCATTTGGCATCACCTCCTTTGTGTTCACAACTCATATCTACAGTCCAGCGCTTTGCTGGTTTCTTCATAGCCCTCATCCTGGAAAAACTGGCTGACACCGTTAATCCCGTAGGCCACATATACCTTCTGTCCCAGCTCCCTCAGCCGGCCGATCTGGACCTTCTGCAGGGCGCTCAGTTTCCCGGTATCTGTTTTCAGTTCCACAAATACCGGGGACCGGTCCGGGAAGATCACGATCCGGTCCGGCACGCCATCGTTGCCGGGGCTTGTCCATTTATAGGCTCGGCCGCCCAGCTTCTTTACTTCGGCCACCAGGACCTTCTCAATATCCTTTTCTCTCATCTGCCATCCTCCAAATACCAAAACCAGTTCTCTGTTGCTCCATCCTCGTCAAACTGATGGAACGTTTTGACCCCCAGATTTTTCCTTGCTGTTTTAAGCTCTGCTCCTGTAAAACCGCTCTCCTTGGCCCTCTCCCGTATATCCTCACACAGGTGGAATTCCCCGTCTCTTAACTCCGATCCCAACCATTTTTCACACTCTAATCCTGACTTCTTTCCCATGCTTTGACTACCTCCCTCACGTACACGTGTATGTGTGTGTTTTATTTATGTGTGTGTATGTACTATATTCTTATATATTTTTTAACTCTATATAGAAGTTTGTAGTCAATGTAGTCATATAGTAAAAATCCCTTTGTTTATAAGGCTTTGCGCCGACTACAAACACTGACTACAAATTGTAGTTCTGTAGTTTTCACTTTCTACGTGACTACAAACAAATTTCCCTTTGTAGCCGGTCTATGTAGTCACCCGTTCAAACCCTCTCTGCTGCCCGTAAACTCCAAATCTCCGCGGCGTCTTAATCCGTTCCCATCCTTTCAGGCACAACAGGATATTGTTGATCTCCGTGCTGTCCGACCGTTTCATATATTTCAGTTCGCTCCCAAAGCACTCCACCCATATTTCTGCCGCGCAGACCCTTTCCCTGGGTACCAGTTCCGTACCGTCCGGTAACTTCATATTCCCATTCAGGAACATCCTCCGCTTCTGCAGGTCCAGTGAATCCCAGTTTGACGGTACCTTCCGTTCCAGGAAGTCCAGGATGATGCCTTCCTTCCCGGATGATTCCCGGTGTTTTTCCTGCTGGTCCTTTGCCAGTTCTTCGATCTCTTTCGGAAGATACAAAGGCTCCCCCATCGTCCAGTACAGGTAGGCCTCCGCCCAGATCTGGTCCGTTTCAAGCGGCAGCTGGCTCCATACGGACTTCTTTGCCGGATGCACTCCCACATCCACCGGCCAGAACCGCCGGTTCCCGGTAGCGTCCTTTAAAAATTCGCTGTCATTAGATGTACCAAAGAACACGCACCGTCTGGGATACTTGTCCGTCCTGCGGCCATATGCCGCCCGGTAGATATCATCCGTCTTGCTTAAAAACTGCTTGATGACCTGGGTCTCCTGCTTCGTAAATGCGCTCAGCTCCCCGATCTCATTGATCCATGTCCCCTGGATCAGCTCTGCGGCTTCCTTCCCCTCAAACGTGGTCAAACTGTCACTGAACCAATCCTTCCCAAGGATCCTGAGGAACGTGCTCTTTCCGATGCCCTGGGGCCCGGTGAAGATCGGCATGTAGTCATACTTGATCCCTCCGGTCACAGCCCTCCCCACAGCCGCGCACAGGGACTTGCGCATCACGGCCCGGGTGTAGGCCGTATCCTCCGCCCCCAGGTATTCTGACAGCAGCGTGTCCAGGCGCTTCACCCCGTCCCATGTAAGGCCCTGCAGGTATTGTTTCACATCATTGATCCGGTTCTGGGCGCTCACGATCATCAGGGCGTTGTCCAGCTTCTCCCTTCCCGTAAGACCGTAGAACACTTCCACATAGCGGTAGAACCCGGCGTCATCCACATCCTTCCATCTGCGCTTTTCCTCACGCTGGTCCCATGGCACGCGCCCCAGGACCATCCCGCAGCTTGCGAACTCATCCGTTACGATCCGGCCTTTTAACAGAGGGTCATTCTCCAGCACGACCACTGTATTATTGATCGTCTTCTCATATTTCCCGTTCCCGTCCTTGGTAAGCCTTGAAAGCCAGGACAGGTCATAGTCCGTGCCGCCGCCTTCCTGTGGGGCCTCCGGTGCCTGGAACGCCTCCCTGGCCTTCTCCAGCTTCTCCTGGGATATCAGCCCAGACACGGCCGCATCATTGACCGCCAGACGGCTCATCTCCATGAAGGAAGGCAGCTTGCTGACCGGTGTCCCTTCCTTGACCTCGTTATCCAGATCGCCGTAGCGGTGCAGCCGGATCATGTCAAACGCATTGACCAGTTGGCCGCTGCATGGGTCCGTTGCATGGTGGGAATACAAAAACAAATCCCCGTCGTACACGATCGCGCCGCCAGCTGTAGTGCCGCCGGTATAGGTATACCGCCCCGGGATGCCGGTCTCCTCGTACATTCCTGGGATAAAGTGTTCCATGGCCTGTGTGATGCTGTAGGTGCGGCAGAAGGCCCCGATCACGCCCCGCTTGGTGGTCGGATCCTCCTGCTTTGCCAGCCTGCGCCTGGCGCCTGCATCCTCTCCCGGCACCTGGGGCCACTGGGTGATATCATGCCAGTCCCCGTACATGGCTAAAAGCCCGTCCAGGCTGCAGAACGGCCGGTCATAGGCCTCACACACGTACTGGCTGTCCGAACAGCAGCTGGCCCAGTACATCAGCCTGGAAGCCTCAAAGGTAGTCGGGTCACAGAAGCCGATCCCGATTAAAAACGCCAGCTTCCGTGCTGCCGGCTCATATTCATCCGCCGTGCCGGTCCGGTCAAGCGGGATCACCACACGGAGCCTTGGGGCGTACCCGGCGTGTTTCCTCGTGCTGTAGACAGCCGCCGCACAGCCCAGCCCTTCCACCCGGCGCAGGATATCCTCCGTCTGCCCGGCAGGGATATGGTCCAGGTCCAGGGTGACCAGGTCGCGCCCTTCCACGTTGGCGGTCTTCCTTCGGTTCCCAGCAAAGGTGCCGCCCACGAAACCGCCTACATCCTTTAACTCGTCCTGTCTGGACTTTGGGAGGGCCAGGTACTCCTCCAGGGATTCCACGCCCCGGACCGGTGTTTTCAGTTTTTCCACGAACTCCGACCACAGGATCTCACTTTTGGGCCAGTGTGTGGCCTTCCTGCCCCCTGCGGTGCTGATCCGCAGCATCCTGTTATACTGCATCTTCCCGTTCCTCCTCTTAATCCTTCATGTAATAACGGCTCTCAAAGCCTGCGCCCTTCAAAATAAGGCCCGGCGCCCAGGGGATGGGTTCAGCCATCAGGTCACAGATTTCATCCACCGTGGTCTCCATAGGCGCGTCGATGATCACCTCATCATGCACATGGAACACCACCTGCAGGCCCCTCCCTGCGATCCGCTCCAGCGTGACGGCCAGGCAGTCCCGTGCAATGGCCTGCACGATATTCTCCGTCAGTTTCCCCCCATAGGTGGATGCCACCTCCCACTTCCTCGTCTGCTGGCCCACCGTGTAATAGTGGAGCGCCAGCTTCCCGAACTGGTTTTCCCGGAGGAATGGCTTCGGATAGAATAATTTCCTGCCGCTTGGCAGGTGCACGGTAAGGAAGGTCTGGCCGTACAGGATATCCCCCTCCAGGGAAAAGATCAGGCCGTAAATGGCCTGGGGCTGTGCGGTCTGCATCACTGCAAGGGCCGCATTCTCCACCGCGTACCACAGGTCACGGATCCGAGGGTTTGCCTGCCTCCACCGGCTTACAATGTCCGGGAGTTCATCCTCCGTAAGGCCCATGTTCAGGGCCCCCATGGCGATCAGGGCGGACGTCCCTCCCTGGTATCCCAAGGCCAGAGTAGCTACTTTTCCCTTCTGCCGGAGGGAATACTCCGGGTTCCCCTTTGCGATCCGGTCCACTGGCACGCCGAACATCTGAGCTGCCGTTGCCTCATAGATCTTCCCGTGGGTGGCAAATACCTCGTTGACCCACTGTTCCCCTGCCAGCCAGGCGATCACACGGGCCTCGATAGCGGAGAAATCCGATACGACAAACTTATGTCCTTCCGATGGGATAAACGCTGTCCGGATCAGTTGGGACAGCGTGTCCGGGACATTCCCATACAAGAGCCGCAGCCCCGCATAATCTTTCTGTTTTACCAGCTCTCTGGCATAGTCCAAGGTTTTGATATAGTTTCTCGGAAGGTTCTGCATCTGGACCAGACGGCCGGCCCATCTGCCTGTCCGGTTGGCCCCGTAATACTGGGTCAGTCCTCGCACCCTATCTCCCTTCCCTTTTGCCGTGTCCATAGCCACATATTTCTTGATGGAGGTCTTGCCAAGCTGCTGCCGGATCTCAAGCATCCGCTGCACTTCCTCAGGATACACTTCCCGGTTCTCAAGCGCTTCCGCCACGGTGGCTTTCTGGATATCAGAAAACCGTTCCTCTCCGCACTGCTCATTCAGCCAGGGGACCAGCTGGGCCCCGCTGTTGGGATTTGCAAGGCCTGTAATGCTGACCGCCTCATCTGTCAGCTCCTGGGTACTGACATCGTTGATATACAGGGCGCCTTCGATCAGCCCTGTGTCCACACGAACCCCGTATGCATTCATGATGACGTCCAGCCTCCACTGGTACTGTTCTGCCTCCGGCATGGGGAACTGGTTCAGGCGTTTTAAGATCTCATGCTCCGTCACAACATCCTGCTTGCAGTATTCCTTAAACAGCTCCCATTTCTCCGGGGCGTGGTGCGGCTGGTTCCAGGTGCGGTTCCCGTTGGTCCGGGTGGGCTTACAGGGGACACAGAAGTACCGGATCAGGGCCTTGCCTACAGAAAGCTTCTGCTTGTCCTGGGGCAGGCCGATGGCCTTTCCGGTGGCATCCAGCCCGGCCGTATACCCGCAGTACAGGCCGTGTACCATGGTACAGCGCCACTGCTCCAGCGGTGTTTTATAGCCCGCCCGGTTCAGGCAGTACCACTCAAATGCCGCATTGTACGCATGCTTGACTACTCCCGGATCGCCCAGCATCCGCAGGATACGTCCCGGTACCGTTTCCCCACAGGCAAGGTCTATGATCTCTACAGGAAGCGTATCAATCTGGTAAGCGAACAGGAGGACCCTGAAATCAGGGGACTGGGCGTATTTATAGAGCCCTGCCTTGCCAATATCCACGCTGCTGCGTGTTTCGATGTCTATGCTCAAATGGTGTTTTATCATGTCTTCCTCCTGTCGGTATGAGGGCCCTGTGGCCCCCATACCCATCTGCTTAATACGGCATACCGGTCAGCGGGTTTACCCCTCCTGCCGGCTGTCCCCATGGTGCCTGCCCTGCGGACGGGTTCGGGGCGGTATATCCGGCCCCTGTGGCCGCTCCATACTGTGGAGCAGCTGTCTGGGGCTGCGGGGCCCCGAAGGCCTGTGCGGCTGTCGGAGCGCTTCCTCCCAGGGCCTCGCCATCACGCAGCTTCTGGACCGGGCCCAGGCCGCAGCCGATCCCCTTCTTCCCTCCAAACGCATAGGGGAAGAAGGTCACATTCACACGGCCATACATGCCGCTGTAAATCTCAGACTGATTGATGATCGGATTTCCCATCTTGTCCACGATCTCCGGCGGATAGTCTGCCTTGGCGCTGGCTGTGAATACCCAGTGGCCTTTGCACTCCGGACCAAACGCCATACCGTCAGAAGGACGGACACCATCACCGTCATAGACAGGAGTAGGAACAATCGGAGGGCATACACCATTCCACTTGTCGGAAATACCTCTCTGTTTTGCCGCTTCGATCGCTGCGTTGATACGTGCCATGGTATCAGCATCCGTCTTTGGCACAAGGATGGTACAGCTGTATTTCTCTTCCTGTCCCTGCATGGCCGCATAGGGTTTGAACAGGTGCACATAGCTCAGTCTTACTTCTCCGGTTGTTACATTTGTTAATTCATTCATATCAGTTTTCCTCCTTGAACGCCTCTGCGGCGCTTACTTTATTTGTGATTGCCGGCCGTTTATCGGATTCCTCCACCAGCGCCGGGCTTCCCGGTTTCTTTACCACACAGCCCTCTGCCTTCTCGGCAAACTCCTTTTTACCCAGCACCTTTTCCGCCTGGGCGACGGTAAGGGGCTTCCGCTCCCACAGCATCTCCTGGGGCACCCCTCTGGATTCGAGGACTCCGAATGCTTCATCCACGTCGGTCCATGCCCGGGTACTTCTGCCCTCCACTGCCTTCCATCCCGGGACCATCTTTCCGGCCAGACACTTTTTAAGCGCTGTCTCCTGGATATCCGACAGCCAGCGGGCCACGTCCCTGCCTTTCCTCAGATAATCCCCCATCTCCGTGTCGGAAATGAGGGCGGGGTCTGTCCCCGTCAGGAACGCAAGCTCCACGTTCTTTTCCGCCCGTGCCCTGCACTCCCCTCTTGCCCGGCAGTACCTGCAGGTCTCGATAGCCGGCTGGAACTCCCCTTCCCCTTTGATCGCAAGGGCCGCCCGTTCCTTTACGAACTCACCGAACTGAAGGAGCTTGTCCAGGGAGCACTCCCACTCGGAGATCCCGTCGGAAAGACGGGGCTGCACGATACTCATGCGGACGGTATCAATACGGTACAGGATCCGGTAGGCCTCATATGCCCCCAATGCGTACAGGAGCATCTGTGGATTCCACTGTGCATTTACGCGGCCGTCCGGGCTTTTTCCATATTTAAAGTCGATGACATGGATCACCCCGTTCCCTACCAGGATGCAGTCTGCCGATCCGGATGCCCCGTCCTCATCCGGAAGATGTGGGATATAGCGATCCAGGGATACCCTGCGTTCAATATCCACACACGGTTCGGAAGGAAACTTCATGGCTGCTGATTTGACGTAATCCAGATAATCATCCGTATAGCCCATCATCTCCTCATCCCATAGCTCGTTTTCCCTCAGTTTTTTTATGGCGGACGTAAGTTTGCGCTTCCCAAACTCAACGGTATAGAAGTAATTGCGTACCTTAAGCTCTGCCAGCTCATGGGCCAGCGTCCCCTCTGCCGCCGCCTGTGATCCCGTATCCGGGAATCTCCTCTCCAGCATGGCGCTTGGCGTACAGGCCATCCAGCGGTGCGCCCCGGACGGGCTTAAAAGGGAATGTTTCCTTTCTGCATGTCCACCCATCAGATCTGCGCCCCCATTCCCCTGAGTGCCGTCGCAAACGCACCATACTGCTCCGGACGCAGCTCCGGGATCGATGATGCACCGAACTGGTGCACAAGCCCGATCAGCTCCTGCTGCTTTCCTGCATCCATCAGGGGCATGGCCGCCTTTGCCAGCTCATCCGGTGTATATGTATGGGTGGATGTGGGTACGGCCGGCGCTGGCGTAACGGGGGCCGTTGGTACGGCTGCCGGGGTTGCCGGTGCTGTTGGTACTGGTGCCACAGATGCTGCCGGAGCAGATGCTGCTGGGGCTGTCGGTACCGATGCCGTTGGTACAGAAGTCTGTGAAGTTTCCTGTACCAGCACCGGCTGAACCGCGGTTCCATGAACCTGTCCTGTGAGGCTTCTTGCGAAGTCCACCATCTCGTCAAAGCTGTTGAATGTTACTGTCATTGTCATTGTTTTAAAATCCTCCTTGATTTTTCTGTCTGATTCCGCCATAATAAGAGTGTGTTGTTATTATCTGGACCTACCACAGTTGCCGCTGTGCAGGTCCTTTTTTTATTACCACCATTGTCCTCACCTCCTTATAATGTAATGAACCCACAGGCCACCAACAGCAACACTGATTCCATCCCCAACAGGAATGCCATCACCGTAGACAGCCTGCCAAACAGCCGCACATCCTTATGGCTCTGATCCAGCTGATCCCTCATGATCCGGCCCAGCTTCAGGATCTGCTGCTCCTCTTCCCGGGTGACTACAACACCCTCCACTGGGGGCTGGTACTTAATTGCTTCTGATTGCATTTTCTTCTCCTCTCATTGCCTCATATAGCTCTAATTTGTCCATATTTGCCACTGTGCGGCAGTTGTTCCGCAGAAGCTCTTGGAAGAACCTGTTCTTTTTCTGCTTCTGCCTGTTCTCTTATAACCTCTGCTTCCTTTTCCATGTTTTCGGCCCAACGGCTCAAATACTCTGGAAGCATATCCTGGTTAATAAGAATACACCTCCCACTTCTACTGGATGGGATGATTCCTTTGTTCACAAGATTTCGGAAGCACCATTTTGTGATCTGGGTTTCCGGGTCCTGTTTTTTCAACCACTCATAACACTCGTTAATCCCTCTCATTTTTGGAATGGAACTCATACTCTCACCTCCCGTCCTCAGTCTCTGCGAAATACTCCACCGGAACATCAAAATACTTGGCGAGGATAAGAAGTTTATCCAGTTTCGGATTACTTCGACCACTCTTCCAATCAGAAAAGGTGGACTTCGTAATTCCAGTATCTATTGATACTCTGTAATCTGTCACATTTCTTTTATCTCGTAATGCAACATATTTTTCATACATATTTTTCTCCTTTCCGAACTTTTCTATTGATTTTAGTTCGGAAATCAGTTATAATACATTTACCAGATATAAAATAACAAACAACACTTGGCTGTTTTGATTTCCGAACTTTGTATTTGTATTATAAGACGGATTTCAGAACTTGTCAATAGTTTTTTGTACGGATTTTCAAACTTTTAAGGAGTTCATTATGTACGAAATTTATTGCAAGTTACGAAATGAAAAAGGTGTTAAAGATTCTGACGTTGTAAAAGCAACCGGAATTACAAAATCTACTTTCTCTGATTGGAAAAGTGGGCGAAGCAAACCTAAAAATGATAAACTGCAAAAGATAGCTGACTATTTTGGCGTAACATTAGACTATCTAACAACCGGAAATGATGATATGATAAAAGAAAAGCCCCCTATGTTAACCGCCAGAGATGAAAGGGATATAAAAAAGGATCTTGATTCGCTAAGAGAAAAATTACTTAATAAAGATTTAGGGCCTGCTGCATATGATGGGGAAGATATACCTGATGATGATATCGAACTCTTTTTAGGCCAAGTGGATCTTATGTTACACAGATTAAAAATAAAGAACAAAGTAAAATATGGCAACAAAAATAAAAAGTAGGTGAATCCAGCCTTGAATAACACAATTAAAAAGAAAGTTGCTTATTACATAAAAAAATATCAGACAAACGATCCTTTTACTTTAGCTGAGGCACTCGGAATTGAAGTTGCGATTGGTGATATCGGCACGCGATCAGGATGCTATATGTATTTAAAGCGCAACAAATGCATCTGGATAAATGAAAATCTTGAAGGAAATGAGCGCTTATTTGTTATGGCACATGAATTAGGTCATGCGATTCTTCACCCTCGTGAAAACTGCTATTTCATAAAGCATAAAACTCTCTTTCTTAATTCGCGTAAAGAGCAGGAAGCCAACAAATTTGCTATTGATTTCCTAATTCCCGATGATATTCTAATAGAATATTTTCAATTTCAACAATATACTATCGAGCAAGTTGCGCGAGTTCTAGGTTATCAAAAAGAGTTAATTGATTTGAGATTGAAATAAGCGGGGAGGGAGAATGAAAAAGAAAGGTTGTTTTTATTGGTTACTTATAGGATGGTGGTTTGAGCCAATATATCATATCTTATCCAAGTGGTGTGGAGCTGGTATAATTTTCAAAACTATACTATACTGTTCTTTGTTCTTAATACTTGGAACTTTACTGGTAGGTGCTTATGCATTTATAGCATTATTTTTAATTATTGCGTCCGTTATAGGTTTTGTAATAAAATATTTTTCAAGTAAATGTTTATCCAACGTTAATTTTGATAGTATGACTGGTATAGAATTTGAAAACTTCTGTGCAATAATTTTAAGGAATAATGGCTTCAGAAATGTACAAATCACAAAAGCCAGTGGCGATCATGGCATTGATATATTGGCTAATAAAAATGGTAAGAAATACGCCATTCAATGCAAACGCTATATAAATTCTGTTGGGAACTCTGCTATACAAGAGGCATACTCTGGATGTAAAATATACAATGCCGATATCGCCGTTGTTATGACTAACAGTCATTTCACTAAACAGGCTATCAGCGATGCTTCCAAGCTTAACGTGATTCTGTGGGATAAAAATATACTTTTGAAGATGGCAAATGCCACAACATCAGAAAATATCAACTCAAAAAAAATAAATATAGCCGAATCTAAAATTTCAGATGAAGCTGCTTTGCAGTATGCTGCCATGTGCGAAAAATACGCAAGAGAACAAGACTATATGGAAAAATTAGGCATAACCAAAGAAGATACAGAATTAGACGAATAACTTAGAAAATAAAAACCGCCCCTGCGCCAACAGGAACGGCTTTTAGATAAATTCTGTACAGGCCACGGAGGTCTGATACAATATAGCTTAGACACCTACATTGTACCATACCTCCTTACACCTGTACAGGTGTATTTTTTATACCAAAAAATGTGCGACGTCGCAACAAAATAGGAGGAATAGTTATGGCATCAATTAGAAAACGCGGAAACAGCTACCAGATCACCGTTAGCAACGGATATGATATCACTGGAAAAAAGATACTGGAAACCGCCACATGGACTCCCGATCCAGGAATGAAAAAGCGGGAACTGGAGCTGGCTCTTAATGCCTTTGCTGTGGATTTTGAACGTGACGTAAAATCCGGGAAAAATGTAAAAGGTGGCCGAATGACCCTACAGGAGCTCTCCAGACCTTACTTAAAGGATATGACTCCCCCGACTCTGGCCCGGACAACCTATGCCGATTATAAAAAGCGTCTTGAAATGCGGATTCTTCCGGCTATGGGGCACATTCAGATTGAAAATATCCGCCAGAAGGATATCAACAATTACAGGAAGATGCTGGAAGAAAATTATATCAGCCCCATTACAAAAAAGCCTTTATCACCTGCATCCATCAAAAAAGACTGTCTTGTTATCAGTGCACTCCTAAGCTATGCGGTATCTGAGGGGATGCTTAACATGAATATGCTTATTTACTCCGGCAAAATATCAGGTCACCGCAAACCACGCAAAGAGGCAAAGCCAAGGTATTTTACCATGGAAGAGCTGATCCGTTTTATAGATGCCTTAGAGCACCCTATCGATGTTGTGCACCGTGAACACCAATCGCGGCAAAATGGAAAAACGCATACCGTCAAAGCCTACACCCAGACAATACGCGTTAAACTCAAATGGAAGCTGTATTTCTATATATCCCTTTTTATAGGAGACCGGAGAGGTGAGAATATATCTCTCACCTGGGAGGATATCAATATGGATACCAATGAGATCAATATCAATAAATCCACAGACTATGTGGACGGTACTATGGAGCTAAAGGACACTAAAACGCACAATGAGCGGCAAAACGCCGTCCCAGCTTATGTAATCAGCCTGGCTAGAGCGTGGAAAGCCGAACAGATGCAGCAGGCCCTCAAACTTGGAGAAGACTGGAAGGGATATCACGGAAAGGACTATAACAAAAATTTTGTGTTTACACAGGCCAATGGAAAGCAGATGCATATATGCAGCCCTGCCGGGGAATATAAAAGAATCATCCGGATGTACAATCAGTATGTGGCAGAATCGCCAGAGCAGCATATTCCGGAAAACATACCTCCCCACGGACTCCGCCACTCTGCTGCCGCCATCCTAATTGCTAACAATATTGATGTCCGGACGGTTGCTGGAATACTCGGTCATGCAGATCCATCCACCACTCTAAACATTTATTCTTACTTCTTCAAAAACAAGGGTATAGAAGCCTCTTCTGTTATGGAGCAGCAGCTACTCTCTCATATGCCCATAAATGACTACTATTTGACTACTAAGATTCAATAATTTCGTTGTTTGACCCCAAAATAATCACACGAAACGTAATTACAATGATTTAAAAACAACGTAATTACAATAAATTTTCTATGTGATGTTAAAAAAATTTTCCTTGGTAGTGCGGAGGTCACGGGTCCGAGTCCCGTCAGTAGCTGTGAAAACCCTTAGTTTTACGCTGATAAGGAAGTATTCACAACAACTTATCACTAACGCTGACAGACAGGGTGCAAACAGAAACAGAGAGTTAATCACTTTCCATAGTGGTCGGCTCTCTGTTTTTCTATCTTCACTTTGTTACGCAATAGAACGTCATTTTTGAGGGTAGAAGTATAAAATATCGTCTAAGCGTTTTTCATGTTCTGCAAGCCGCATAAATCAAGCGTTTTTTACCCTCTACTGCGTAACATACCTATCCCAAAATCAACAGTTTTATAAAGCAGGTGGATTAGACAGTTTTGAATACCGCATAACTTCCGGTGTTGGATTATCCGATATTGGATTTTCCGACATCGGTTTATCCGACATCGGAAAATCCAACGCAATTAAATAAAGATATAAATAACTAAAGAAATACCAAATACGGATTTAATCAAATATCCATTCCCTTCCTATCCATTCCCTAATCCCTCTCCTTTGGTGGCAAAGCAAAGCGGCAGAGCCGCCGGAATGGAAAGGAATGGAACGGAAACGGCAATATAAAAATATCGTTTGTTATGTTACGCAGTAGAACCTCATTTTTAAGGGTTGGAGTATAAAACCCTTACCTCTGCCCTTATCTCCGCTGTAATGCCGCTTAAATCAAGCAAGAAGCATACCTATCGCATAACAGTCTATACTGGATAGAGAGCGTAAGCGGTTTATCCGATTGCGCTCTCTTGGCTGCCCGACAGCAAAGACAGGGAAAGCCGTCAAGGACGCGCAAGCGTGCATTTTATCCTTGACGGCTTTTTCTGACTTTGCTACTACCTGTCAAAACGGAATTGCAGGATAGCTTTGATAAGCTGTGCTTTCAGACGGTCTTGAATATCGTCGTTAATATGCCCGCGATAGGCAGACAGATATTTAATCCGCGCTGTGTAATGCCGTAATACCGCGTCTATGGCTTCCGGCTCGCCGGCAACAGCTTTTTCAATGGTTTCAAAAGGTATCAGTTTCTTATTCCTCATGTTTTGTTTCCTCCAGTTCTTTTCTTAACTGCTTCAATGCCGCCAGTTTCCAGTAGTTGACTGTACTTCTGCTTCTTCCGTACTCATTCCCGATTTTTCTTTCGCTGTAACCGAGGAAGAAATTCATCAGCAGAACAGTGCGCCTTTGTTCTGACAGATTAGCTAATGCGTCGGCTAACCGTCTACTTGTAACGACAACTTCTTTCCCTTGCACAACAAAAACAGTCGGCTTTTCATAAACATACTGCTCAAAATAGTTGTCGGTTGCAAACGGTTCAAAAGACGTTTCCGACATCAAATAGTCAAGTGATACTTCATGCTTCTGTTTCCGTCCCAAATCGCGGTACGCGCTGATTGCCGCATTGCGGAGAACTATTTTACAGAACGCGGCAAAGGCATATTCGATATGCTCCATGAATTGTTCAGAATACTTCATCATAACTCACCCCCTTTCTTCCCAGTAGGGGGCTATTACAACAAACGCCCATGCAGGCATAAAACCGCATAGGCGTTTGGTAATATGAGTTATTTAAGTAATTATGATGATTTGTGTATTCATCTTCATAGCCGCAAAATCCCGTTGCATGGAATAGGCTTTTTTTGACAATGGAATAGAATTAAAAATGCGAAAAAGAAACATGGCAATATCTCCCGACACCGCCATGTCTATAAAAATAATTTTCTATTCACCGCTATTCCATTTTATATACAGGAAATGGCGGTTTGTTTTCCTATCACAAAACAGAAAGAGCCAATAATCATAAGATTTTCTTGTGATTATCGGCTCTGCGTCAATGCGTCTGGCTCTGTGATAACTGAAATATTCAAATTTTTTACATTGATAAGATTTTCCTGCTTACACTTCGGACAGTATAGTGGGAAATTCTTTATTTCTGTATCTTCCCGTATTCTTAATCGGGTTTTATTATTGCATACAGGACATAAAATCCATTTTTCTTGTTGCAATACACCACCTCATTTCTAATCAAACTACCTTTAATGAAAATCAGAAACAGTGTGCTGAAAAATCACTTGTTTCCCCAAAATGGTAATTGCTTTCTTGCTACATTGATTTACACACCGATAGCATAACGTACACCGTCCGTCTGCTATAATCTTATCTTCTGATAATGACAAATTATTCATAGGACACACCAATGCACATTTCCCGCACTTTATACAAGCGTCGGTATCTATCTGTATTTTGTCTGAATATTCTTGTGTTTTACGGTAAAACCAAAGCCGCTGTCCCAAAAGCCCTGCAATATGGCATAAAAATCCAAAACCGTCTTTAGTTGGAGTACCATTTTTCAAATTGCACACCGCTGATTTTATGCGTTCTTCTGCTTGTATAACAATTTGCTTATTTTGAGCCGGAGTACGCTTTAAGGCTTTTACATCACAAATACAATCCGGCATTTTCAAATGAAGTCCACCCCATACCTGTGCGCCGTAGCTCTCGAACAATCTTGCAGATACGCCCGCACCATCGCCGCTAAACAGTCCCATTGTTGCAATAATGAAAACACGTTTTCCTTTCCATATATCAGAATTTTCGCAGATAAAATCCCGTACAATTTTAGGCAAGTTACTGTAATAGATTGGATAAGCAAAAATGATGTCTTTATGATATGTAACTTTTTCCATTGTACCTGTATCTTCTAAAGGGGTTATTTCAATGTTCCTATCATATAGAGCAACAAACTTTTCTAAACAATATTTTGTATTTCCTGTTCCGCTAAAATAAATCCCTATCATATTTTTTCTCCCGTATTATCTAAAAAGGAAAGTTGAAAAACGTCCATAAAATCAATGACCTTCTCTCTCCAATCATTATCATAATTTACATTATTCATGGTGGCTAATGAAGTAACGCCATGTATAAAAGCCCAAATGGTTATGATAATATCATTTTGCTTTTCTTCCGAATAGTGCGTCTGCTCTAATAATTTACTTACAATATTTTTATAGATAATATAAGGTTTATAGTTTTGGTCGTCTGGTATTGATAATGATAAGTCAATTTTTATATTGGATTGAGAATATAAAAATTGAAAATAAGCAGGGTTCTCTACAAAGAAAGATACATAGGCTATCCCCATATCTTTCAATATTTCTGCGACATTATTATTCTTTTGAACGGTACTTTCTAATTGTTTAGAAAATCTATCTGTGATAAATAATTGCATTGCTTCAAGCAGTTCTTCTTTATTTTGAAAATGACTGTAAGGGGCAGCATGGCTGACACCACACGCCGCAGCCACCTTTCTCAAAGAAAAAGCATTTATTCCCTCTGTACTTACAATCTGAATACCTGTTTCAATCAAAGCATTTCGCAAGTCTTTATGATGATAAGTCTGTCGTTTCTGTTCCATGCTAAATCCTCCAATCTTTACACTGTCTACATTATAAATCCTAAACTTTACAGTGTCAAGTTTGAGGGGGATTTTAAGTTGTAATACTTGAAATTATTTTTTCCCTAAACGGTTATTTATTTGGCATTTCAGAAACTTTTCCGTAATAAGAGATAAGAAAAACTTTTTGAAAATTTTCTCTTAAAACTTCGGCAAAATCACCTTATTCGGTGTTGTAGGTAGTGAGAGGAAAATCAGAGGGTTTGGGATACTTCCCAACAAGCAAAATGCAGGGCATTTTCGGAAAAGAGTACTCTTTTCCTATGAATGTTTCTTATTAGGAATACACACTGTCAGAAAGGTATGTGGCGGGTATTAGCCCGCCACAGCGGGGTTTTGAGTGGTGTTGATTTCAATGTACTCGGCAATCCGGCGGAGCTCGTCAGCAAATTTGAATTTCACACTGATATTGCCGTTTTCGTAAACCTTGATATGGTCTACAAGCTCAATCAGAATTTCCCGGTTGAGTGTTTCAATGTTCTGGTACTTCATAAAGGCTACAAGAGCAGGATGCTCATTATTTACACCGTTTGCCAGCTCCGCCCGTTCAGCGGTCAGCCGGGCCAGAATGTCCGAGAGGGATACGGCCTGCCGCTCATAATCGGCTTTCATATCCCGGTAGTCCTGCTGGGTAATTTCCCCGTCTTTCCAGTCTTGATAAAGAGACTGCTTGTACCGGGTCACTTTTGCCAGTTCCCGCTCCTTGGCGGCTATCAGATCGTCCAGTCGGAAAGACTGGCTTTTTTTGATGGGGGCCGAATTGATCCGGGCGATAATCTCGGAGTAGGAAACCGCCAGATGTACCTGTTGCCGTACAGCGAACAGGACAGCGGCCTCCAGCCGCTCATGCTTGATAGAGTGCATGGTGCAGGCTGTCCGAGAACGGTTTTTGTAAGTAGAGCAAAGGTAACGGGTGCTTTGCCCGCTTGAGCTTCGGGTAACAGACTTTCCACAATCCGCACAGCGGAGGAAGCCGCTGAACAGGTGGAGCTCCTTTGTCCGGGGAGCCCGCCGGGTATCCCGCTTTAAGAGAGATTGCACCTTTTCAAAAGTCTCCCGCTCTATGATGGCCTTGTGAGTATCGGGAACCCGTACCCATTCTTCCTCGGGCACTTCCTCGATCTGGTGTACCTTGTAGCTTTTCACCCGGCGGCGGCCCTGCACCAAATCCCCGGTATAAATCGGGTTTGTGAGAATAAGGGTTACGGCCTTATCGCCCCACAGGGGAGTGTCCGATGGTGAACTCACAGGCAGGCCCTTTTCCTTGCGGTAGGTAGCCGGGCTCGGTATGCCGTGGTCGTTCAAGTGATAGACGATAGACCGCCGAGCCATGCCCTGCAAACACAGGTCATAAATGAGCTTGACTATTTCAGCCGCCTCGGGATCGATAATCAACTGGTGCTTGTCTTTCGGGTCTTTCACATAGCCATAGGGAGCAAAGGAGCCGATATACTGCCCGTTGCGCCGCTTGTAGTCAAAGACCTGGCGGATCTTCTTTGAGGTCTGGTAGCAGTATTGATCGTTCATTACATTCGTAATGGGGACGATAATGCTGGAAACGCTGTCCGGGTCACGGTAGCTGTCTACATTCTCGGCAAGGCTGATAAAGCGGACGCCCATTTGAACAAACAGGTTGTCAATCAGACTGCCTGCATCGCTGTAATTTCTTGCGAAACGGGAAAGGTCTTTGACGATCACACAATTTATTTTGCCACTCATTACATCGGCAAGGAGCCGTTGGAAGTCCTCCCGGTTGGCGTCCGTCCCGGTGTGGCCGTCATCCACATACTCTGCGATGCTTTCAAATTCGTCCTGATGCTTAAAGTAGAAATCCCCCAGCAGGTCACGCTGGTTTTTCACGCTGTTGCTGTCATCCTTGCCGTCTTTAACTTTTTTCAAATCCTCTTTAGAAAGCCGGATGTATGCGCCCAGCCGCCAGCGGCGGACGGTATAAGAGGGAGAGAAACTCTGTTGCAATCCTCTGTTTTTTGTTCGTGCCATTGTTCCTCCTTCCCTATCACATTACATCTATATTATACCTCTGCCCGGGCGGGACAACAAGGATGCCTCCGCCTTGGGACACTTTGTCTCGAAGTAGCAAACAGGCCATAACCGAACTTACAGCCCGCTTTTTTGCCGGAGCAGAAAGTCCGTCAGCGTGTCCTGTAAGGACGGTCCGCTTTCCGCAAATTCAATTTTCACACCGATCCCGCCGATACAAAAGCAGTATGGATTTTCTACCGCCTGCAAAAACAGAGCGATCCGCTCCTCCCGGGGGAGAGAGGTGTCAAAGGCCATACCGCTCACATCCGGCAGGGACTCGGGAGCCACTGCGCCGATGTCAACGCTTTTCATTTGTTCCAGTTCCTTTGCCGTTAATCTCACGGTAAAACCTCCTTATCAAAAATAGGATACGCCTCCCGCATATCGTGGGGAAACGCAAGAGAGCAGCACCCAAACGATGCTGCCCTCTTGCCTTACTCCATATAAGTATAAAATAGAGAACGCCGCTCCCATTTTCTTGCCCTGTCCAAAGACAACCATACTCAGAGCGGCGTTCCCTCGCAGATAAGAGGGTGGCCCGGAGGGACAGGCGGCCAGCCTGTCCTATGCCGGATCGTGGCCGTGGGGTGGCCCGGCCCAGTTGCGGCGTTGGTGTTGTTCGCTCGTTCTTGCAACGAAAAAGTCACAGCGCACCCGCCGCCCGGCTCCCCGGACTATGCCCGGGGCCGCCGCTGTTTATCTGCGGAAAGAAGAATATCTCCTTTCATAAACCGAGACATTTTTTCATCATTTCCAAGTGGGGAAAATGAAAAAATCAAAAAGTTTTTTTCATACGCTCAAGGCCTCGCTTGATCGACTGGCGGACAGACTCCTCATGTACACCTTCGGCTTCGGCAATTTCCTTGATGCTCTTTCCAAGAATGATGTGGGCATCAATCCTGCGGCCCTGGATCTCCGGCAAAGAGTTGAGTGCGTTCCACAGACGGATGAACAGCTCCATGCGCTCCAGAAGCTCCTGGGGCGTTGGCTCATGCAGGCAGGCGGAATATTCGATCCCGTCATCGCAGTCCAGAGAATACTGCGCCTTATGCCGGGAGAGCCGCCGCTGGTAGGCCATTTCGTGCCGGGCATCGGACACAAACACTTCGGCTACCTCGTCAGAAACCTCGATAAACTGATCCTGTGTGTACCAATAATAAAAATCCTTCAGATTGATTGTAGTCATAAATAAACCTCCGTTTCGGTGTTGGGTGGATGAGTGACCGAAACGGGGCTTGGCGGGGAGCGGCACCCCGGGGAGCCGCCCCGCACCTCGGGACAATTTGTCTCGAAGTACAAAAAAGCGCCC
>JABLTT010054401.1_pt1 | contig 22032 bp, 16 predicted proteins | sample 7160061 | NCBI WGS metagenome assembly JABLTT01 (sample SAMN14651232, study PRJNA627086) | human gut metagenome | isolation source: feces | host: Homo sapiens
AAAGGCGAATCCGGCAAGCCTACCACCAACTGTGCCATTTATGGCTACAAGAAAATGCCGGGTGATAAGTACAGTTGGTATATCGACGAGGAAGCCGCTGCGGTTGTCCGCCGTATTTTCCGGCTGACCATCGAGGGAAACGGTCCTTATGACATCGCCCGTATCCTCTATGACGATAAGGTGGAAACTCCTGCGGTCTACGCCGCAAAGCAGGGGCGTGGCGTTTGGAAAAGCAAAGAGGAATTTCCCAACTCTTATAACTGGAGTGGTTATATCGTTGGGCAGATTCTCTCCAAGCCCGAATATATGGGGCATACGGTCAACTTCCGTTCTCACAAGCAGTCCTACAAGGACAAAAATCCAGTTATGAATCCGCAGGAGGACTGGCTAATTTTTGAAAACACCCACGAAGCGATTGTAGATAAGGAAATGTGGGAACTTGCACAGAAACTGCGAAAGACACCGAGACGCCACGATACGCTTGGCGAAGCCAATCCGCTGACTGGACTTCTGTTCTGCGCTGACTGCGGAGCGAAAATGACCAATCACCGTTCCAAAGGCGGTACGGAGAACAATCCCTATCCCTCTGATTTTTACGATTGCTCCACCTACACGCTGGCACATCAAAAGCGCACTCATGCTTGCAGCGGTCACTATATTCGGACAAGAGCGGTCAGAGAGCTTGTTTTGGAAACCATCCGAACAGCCAGCACCTTTGCCATCGCCAATCAGGATGAGTTTATGAAAAAGGTGCGTTCTGCTTCTCAAATCAGACAGGCGGAAGTCGCAAAGGATACCAAACGCAAGTTGAACAAAGACCGTAGGCGTATTGCCGAGCTTGATACCATTATCAAAAAGCTCTACGAATCTTTTGCCATTGGGCGCATTACCGATGAGCGCTTTGATACTCTGCTTGCAGAATACGAAGCGGAGCAGAAAGCTCTTGTCACATCTGTATCGGATGCAGAATCGCATCTGTCCTCTTTTGAGGAAGATACTGACCGTGCGGCGCAGTTCCTTTCGCTGGCAAAGAAGTACACCGATTTTTCCGAACTGACTACTCCAATGATCAATGAGTTTATTGAAAAAATCATTGTCCATGCCCCGGAAAAGATTGACGGGGATCGGGTGCAGGAGGTTGAGATTTATCTGAAATTTATCGGACGGTTTGAACTGCCCGAACCGGAGCTGACACCGGAGGAGATCAAGCGGCAGGAACAGCTTCGCAGACACCGCATCAAGAGTCGGGAACGCTACCAAAAAATCAAGGCTGGTGAACACGCAGTTGGTCAGCCATTTCAGCTAATCTGTAAATGCTGTGGTGAAGAATTTGATTCCAAGCGGTCAAATACTCTGTTTTGCAGTCCGAAGTGCCGTACTAAATTTTACCGGCAGGAAGCGGCGGAAAACCGAAAGCGGGAATGTGTCTGTGAGAACTGCGAAAAAACTTTTACTGCTACACGGAAAGATGTAAAATACTGCTGTGATGATTGCAGGACGGAAGCAAACCGCAGGATGCAGAAAGAACGCAATGCTGCGAAGCAAATAAAAAAGAACGAACCAGTATTGCTTGATACCCCGCCTGTTAAAGAAAATGGGCAAGAACAGAAAACCGCATAATAAATGACGCTGAAGGCGACTTGTGAGAATAAAATCTCATGAGCCGCCTTCTTTGTGTTTTCAGCCGGATACGGCAGAAAGGAATAAAATTTATGACAGAAAATGAAAAGAAGCTTTTGCAGGCGAAGCATAGATTGGAAGAAGCACAGATGCGTGACCGGCAGAAAGAGCGCAAAGCACGAACACGGCGGCTGATTCAGGAAGGTGCGATTTTGGAGAAAGCATTACCGCAGACAACACAGATGACTTTGGAACAGTTGGAGGTTTTTTTGTGCGAAGTATTCAAACCAATCCGATGATTTTTATGAGCGACCGGCTATCGGTCGCTTTTTCTTTTTCCCGAAGGGCGCACTTACTCACCACCTGCAAAGCAGGCGGTGGTATCCCTCCCGTTGGTCAGGCTCGTGCGCTCCTCACGAACTGTCTTCCAAACAGTTCTCCAGAGAGGGCAGGCAATGTCGCAAGCGAACCTTCCCTGTGCAGTCGGCTCTATATTTTGCACTATCAGCAAAACGATGAGGTGGCATATTGCCACCCCATCCCGCCGCCTGCCTGCGAAAACCTGCCACCGGCAGCTTTTACGCAGCTATGGGTATCGCATTTTCGGCGACACCCATTTTCTCTTTTCAAAAGAGAAACAGAAAGAAAGGACGGTGAAAACAAATGGCAATCTATCATCTGGAAGCAAAAGTAGTCAGCCGAGGTACGGGACGGTCTGCGGTTGCCGCTTCTGCTTATCTGAGCTGCTCCAAAATCTTGAATGATTACGATGGAATGCAGCACGATTATACCCGTAAGAAAGGCTGAGTAAGATAATTTGAGGTGTAGTTTTATGCACACTACAACACCAACGCATTGTTTGTGCTGGTGGGCCAAATTGTCTCCATGTAAACTCCGGGTCGAAATCAGACTTTGCTCTTAAAAATTCAATTTTAGATTCCGTACAGTTTCGTTCAACTTGCTCAACTATTTTGTATGTGTCTGGGAATTCCATTCCAGTATCACCGAATAGCACCTTAAACTTGTTGTGCGGCAAAGCCCGCTGCACCAGATCGAGGGCTACTACGCTATCCTTACCACCACTGAACGCCACATAGAAGACATCTACTCGATCCATGTAGTCTACATAAGTGTTGTATATTTTTTTAATTGTTTCCGCAGCCAGTTTCTCCAACAGATCCCGGTTCTTTTCAACCATTGCAGGGATATCAACAAAGCGGAGAGGTTGTCCATTTGGTTCTGGGTTATCCAAAATGACGATTTCAGGTGCTGTGTAAAGACTCCCGCCTTTTGTCTTGGCAACCTGCCGGCCTCGGTAGAAATAATTGTTGGCCTCCGCCCACATATATGGGTAAGAGTCATTCTTTGCATAATTCCAATACCGGTCAAATCCCAGAATATCCAGTTCTTTATAATACACCGGACGGGGTTCCTTGCTAAAGGAAAGTGGGGAACTGTTTAGTAGCAATCCACCCGTCTCGGCATCCCAAGTGTATGAGTACATATTAGTCGGTGTCCTTCCTTTGCTTTTGTGCGTTCGCCTTGATAATAAGCGATTCTATTTCTGAGTATCTACGGCGGGCAAGATACCCTTTGTCACTCAAAAACTGAAGCACGGGGGCTTTTTTCATCTCTATTTGATTGTTTGCCAATAAGTCAACGATTAAGTCATCGAAGCTGTCAATGCCTGCAGAACGCTTGACGATTGCGCCAGCACATTCGGTCCCATTAAAGCTGCTGTGCAGAAGCATATATTTTTGACTGTAGCTCGCCACATAATGCTCCAACAAAAAGATATTCCAAGGGAATCCTACATAGGGAAATGCGCCGAAGTTTGTCGCTTCCAGCAGAGGAATATACTTTCCTATGCAGATACGATCCAAAGCCTCATCCATTGCTTCAACGGGAAAATGAGCGGCAATTTTTTCTACAAACTGATCTCGGCTGATTCGCAGGCTATTTTCGTAAATCGCCTCAAAATATATGGGAGTTGCGAGGTTATTTGCCAAACTCTGAAGCTCGGACAGCGTGAAAGTATCATGACTTCTCGCATATTTTGCAAACACATCTGCCATCGAAAGTTCCTGCCCCGAGCGGCTGATAATATTTCCCTTGAAGGAAAATATTATTTAACCTTTTCAATATTAGTATTGCTTTAATTTAACAGACACTGCAGGTTAAATTAATAAAAAATTAAGTGTTACTTTTCAACATTCTTCTGTGCAAAATGCTCAATAACACCATTGAATAAAGCATCATCAAACTTTTTGCCCGAGAAGATGTCATTGCAGATATCAACTAACCAATCAAAATCTTTCGTCGGTAGCTGGTCTTTCAATAAACAAAGTATTCCATCGATGTTAGTTCGTATGCCCTGTATTTCGGATATAAGATAGTTGTTATCCGCTGGTTCTGTTAACAACTCTACAGATTTTGAATATACCCATAATTCTTCTGCAATATCCCCTATAGGAGGTGTATCCACATCGGTATCGTCTATTTCAGGAAAATCATATTTTTCTTTAAAGCATTCAAGCATTTGTAGTGTCGCATTAACTGGGTATGGGGTCATCAGCTTATCAATTGAAGAGCAATCTTCGGATTCAATTGCCTTTTTAATCTCAAGGAGCATTCTTCGCGGGAACTGTAAACCAGTAGGATTTATCTCTCCAACCTCATTTGCAGATAATATGACCAGGTAATCAAAGGAAGTATCAGCAAACGAGATACAGCCACAAAGTAATTCGGTCAAATTGCTTTCTGATATCAAATTTAAGCCACTAACTATGATAGGATAATAACTCAACATGCCAATGGTATATATTTGCTCTGGAAAATGAATCACATATTTAGATTGCAAATAGGAAAAAATGTTTTCTGCCACTTTTCTCTCTTCCCGACAATGTGCATCATACCACTCTCTGATTTGATACTTATTAAAATATTTATTTGGAGAATGTGCTTGATAATAGTTGCAGCACATAATTAGTTGTTCTATATTTTGTACTTCTATATTGCAAAGCTTCAAATGTCTTTCTTGAAAGCCGGGATCAATTGTGATTTCTCCAAAATAACTCTGCATTGTTGTTAAGGCGCTTTTTGCTGATGTTAAATTAATCATAGCCAACCTTTGCTTCTGACCATCCCTGAGAAGGAACCCTGCAAATTGATTTGTAAAGTTTTGTATGCTTTGAAAGTATTTGCTTTTTATCTCTCCTAATCCTTGAGGTATGCTAGCTTTTTCTTCAAAGGGACGATTTTCTTTGGGATATAGCTTTTCTCCAGTAGTAACTAGAGCAAATTCTTCACGAAGCTGATCGACTTCCCCAGCCAAGCTGCCTAATGGCTTCCCGCTGAGAAGTTTGTAAATGCAGGCGCAGCACTTGTTTACAAGTAAATATATGCATTCTCTCACACCAAGCCAATGGTTTAACCATTCTGTCACGGTATCAAATTCATAATTACTCATAATGGTTTTATTCCATAATGATGTAAGATTCTGATGGAACATGATTACAATGTTTCTAATGGGCATTTCTTTATGAGCATCATCAGGCATAGTATAAGCAGATAACAGATTAAAAGTTGGTTTCAAAGCGTCCGCGCAGTATAAATCAAATATAGGCAATGCCTTACAGATATATTTCAATCTCGAAACACTTTGTTCATTCCCGGTTTTGATATCGCGCAACCGAAGAATATACTCAACATGTATTGCATTCTTTTCCGAATCAATAAATATCTTGTGTGATTTTGTTTGTTGTTTGAAATATGTAAGGATATTAGTAAGATTTCTTCCAACAAACTCCATATATACATCTTTGTTTCCACAGTATGAGATGTACATTAGAGTTGAAATGCACTCTAAAGTTAATTTTTCTGGCTCAATCCAAATATCGTCTAAAGATATGTTTGCGGACAGATTAAATTCAGAGTCTATGTTATATATCCAATCGGAAATAGAGGCATAAGATACAATATCTTTTATTTCCGTAAAACTGAGAGGAAGTAATTTCTTATACAAACAACTGCAAAATTCATAAACAAAAGTTTCTTGTAAATCACAGGTGGCAATATGATCGCGTAATTCACAAAGATACTCTATATTCTTGTTATCCGGAAGGATTTCTCTCATTTTATCAAGAGTATCTACCGACACACCAAATTCTTTGAATACTGCAAACGGACACATTTCAGTCGATATGATAAGCAGACCACCATGAGCATTTGCATCATTAAACGCATCCTGATTCAATTGGTAATACTTCATCACGCTTCCTGAAAAAAGCCCCTGTATTGCAGGAATATAGATCGATAAATCATTTTCATCCCACAATACCTCTACAATATTTCTGAAGAATTCATCTCTGTTGAGATTAAACTCTGACAGGTGAGAAAACAATACAGGAAGATCTGCTTTCTCTGCAATTTTAATAACGGAAATAGCTGTACTGTCAACAGGGAGAAACTCATGCAATCTATCAACAACATGTTTAGATCTGACGGGATGCAACCCCTCAACATATCCGCTTTCAGCATTCACATGAACAAGGAACTCGGACTCCATACTTTTTAAGAGTTCCCCAAAATCCGAGCCTGAATCTTCTGATTGACTCGCATAAAGGCCGACAATAGAAAGTCTGACGCCACAAAGATCTGCAAAACATACTTTGCGTAGGATTTCACATTTTGCTTTGCCAGAAGATGATTGTCCTATCTGGGATATTTGTAAGGCTATTCTTTCTGATAACATTTCGCCATGAGTAAGCAAGTAGACATATTCTATAAGTAACTGTTTTTCTGCAATCTTATTCCACGCTCTTTGCCAACTTGTCATGCTTGGATGAAGCTGCTTAGCCTCCCTGAATAAATCAAATATTTCTATTGCTTCCTTTTCTTCTAAAATCGGTTTAATTACTTTCAGAGACTGAATATTGCTCAAATCGCCGCTGTAATTATACCAATCAATCTCTCGTGATGTGATGAGCAATTTATAATGACAATGCAATTCGGATTGCAAAAGCTGAGCGAGATAGTTCCATTTGCTGAGATGATTATCCAAATTATCAATTAAGATAAGAATCTTTTCACCAAGCTGAATTCTTGCTTTGAAATATTGAACAATGTTCCCAATCTCTTTGAGATCATCACACCACAGTAATTGATATGGCTTATATTCATTTTGAAGGACATAAGTTGCCCGCAAAGCCAGCGTGGTTTTTCCTTGCCCACTAGAAGCTTTAATCACAGTAACTGTGTTTTTACAAATAGAATTAATGACATCTTTTTCTAAGCTCGGACGTTTAATTGAAAGACCACTTGCTATATCTGCTGGTGTTGCTTTTTTTCCCTCGTAAAAACTACGACCTTTGTCAAGACTAGGCTTAGAGTAGTCTAATTTACGAATCCAACTATGAGCTGGATTATGAGAACCCTTACTGATATCTATTTTGACAGATTGGATTTGGAGATCTAATTCTGCTTTGGTTACATAGGCGCGCTGCTCCATTTTTTCAAAGCAAAAGATTTTTATGCTGTTTGCAAATAAAGAAACATTGTCCGTGATAATCTCATATGTTCCAATTAAGGCTTTTTCAATTTCAGCGATCAGTGTAGCTTTTTCAATCTTCTCAAATGATAAACATGAAATAAATTTATCGAAATCATATACAGACCAATTCCAAGAGGGATTATTTTGCTTAATTTCTGAAATCACATCAATCCAATAGGTACGCGACTTTTCGTCCAGATTAGATGCAAACATCTTACTTAGATGGCCTTTAGCAACAGGGAAATCGTAAACCAGCTTAAAAGATCTATTTTGATCCAGCAAATATGCTTCAATGAAGTTTTTAAGCACATCAGGCAAAAAACTGGCATCCTGTTTGTTGGCAGAATATTTCAGCTGTATATGAGCGACATCACTGCTACCATCTTTCTGTTTAATACAATCAATATCCTCAATTCCTTCAAGCTGAAAAGAAATATCTGGACTTGATGACGAAAGAATTAAATAGCATGAATATAGGAATTGATACGAGTACCCTCTGAGAGCGATTTGCCCTCCATCTCTAGAAATACTTAATTCCTCGATATTTGTTTTTGGAGCAACAACTTTCTTGTTTTTCTTCTTTGTACCTTTTCCCATATTTCTCACCTTTTATTCTCTTATTTTCTCTGCAAGTACAGCTAATCAGCATTTATCAAGTTTTCCAATTCAGAATATCGAAAAACTCTATTTCTGTAGGGAGGTTCATAGCATTCAACAATTCCATATCCTTGTAATGAGTGAAACAATTTTGATACTGTATTTACTTCATATATTTATTATCCAAAGAACCACTTTCCACTATATGTTTTTAATTATATCATAAACCCAATCCGTGGCTTCAGCTGCCTCTTTCAATATAAGCACCTTATCTTTTGAATCCAATCTGTCTGAGAGTATCCTAATAATCTCTGGTGTAACATTGTCTTTTCCGAGTGTTTTTAGTGCTTGTACAACCAACACAGTTATGTATGATAGCCCTGTGATTTCCCGATTGGCTCTATGTTTAAATTCAATCCTTGTCGAATCCCATTCATATATTCTGTAAGGTCCATCACTGATATAGGACCAAGTGGCTGTTACCTGTGTTGATAGCCCCAAAAAGTTCAACGCAGTATTTCCATATGGTGCGATTGTCCAGTGGTAGCTACGAGCTAAAGCATTTGCCACTGCATTTGGATCAGTTGCTACATACTCTTTAAGAAGGTTGCTGTACTTCGGCTTTTCAAATACACCTCTAAAGACTCGGCGTAATATTCCAGAATTAACAAGGCGATTCAGGCTTTGGCGTACTGTATCTGAGTCTGCAATATCAGCAAAATCAGAAGTGGTAAAAACCATCCCATTTTCCGCCGATAGCACCCGTTCACGTATTCGTTTCATATATCCGCTATCCAAAGAACCACCTCCCACTGGATGTCACGAATATTATATATAATTCGTGACATCTTTTCAACATCTCTATAACCGTTAATATGCTTATTTCAGCAAACACTACGCAAATATGACTATTCAGTTGGGATAAGCGCAGCACCACTATAATTTAGAATTCAATTGCCCATTGGACGGTAATATTTTTGTTTGGACATATGGTAATTTTATCAATACAGTCCATAATCTCGTCGAGAGCAATTTCTTTGTAACTCGCTTTCAATAATTTGCGGAACATCTGGTACTGTTTTTCATAAGCTACTTTACTTGCGATGATATTATCCCTGATTGCTTTCTTTTCGTTCGCTGCATCTTGGACTGCTCGAAATTCATCTTTGCTGATTTTTCCGTCAACAAACATCTCGTAATGGTGAATAGCATTTCTGAAAATTTCTTGATATTGACTATTGGAGTGGTCAATCTCGTTATCAAGACGCATTAGTTCTTGCTTGTACTGCGAATCTGAAATGAAATGCTCCTTTATATACAATTTTAATTGGTAGTAGATAGCACGCAAAACATCTTCCTCCCGTACATACATACCGGTACATTTGTCTGCACCTAAACGGTTTTTGGTAATACAGGTGAAAAAATACCAATCAGCATGATTAGTGCCACGTTTACGCTGCATTTTTCCTCCGCAGCAGCCACAAATAACTTTGCCCTTTAAAATATTCTCCGTTGTTTGACCGTGCTTGGCGATATTAAATGCTTTTTCCTGGAATGATTTTTGAATGGCATCAAAAGTATTTATATCTACCAGAGCTTCATGTGCTGCGGATACAACTCGCTTTTCTTTCCCTTGTACAAGCATACCAGTATAAGTTCGATTGGTCAGGATATATTTGACTGACCTACTATTCCAGTTCCCGTTGCCGTTATCATAATTTCCGGATAAACCGTTTGATCTGGCATATTGAATTGGTGTTGGGATCTCTTTTTCGTTTAAGTAGCGAACTATAGTGGTCATGCCAATGCCGTTCGCTGCTAATTCAAAAATTTTTCGGACAATAATAGCCGCCTTTGGGTCAGGTATAAGTTGGTCATGGTTGTCTTCTGCTTTTTGATAACCAAAAGGGGCTCTTGGTCCAATAAATATACCTTGCTGTGCTTTCATATCTAAAGTCGCCTCCATTTTCTTCTTAATTTCAATAGATACTTGTTCATTAAATGCGTTTATTATTGGCACTCGAATCCTGGAACTGCAAGGATGCTCCTGATTAGTAATGCCGTCAATGGTGTCAAATCGATCGTTTACAGATACAAAACGGACTCCATAGGATGGGAAAAGGACTTCAATATAATAACCAGTTGAGATATAGTTTCGTCCTAAACGAGAAAGGTCTTTTACAACGACACAATTGATATTGCCTGAAAGGATGTCTTGAATCATTTCTTGAAACGCTGGACGATCAGAAAATTTACCGCTAAAACCATTATCAATATAATAATGTGATATAGGAATTTGTTGCTGTTCGCCCCAGAATTCAATGATAAATTTCTGGTTTTCTATTGAACTTGATTTCTCTTTATCCACAACTGAAAGTCGAATATATCCTACAGCGATAGGGGAAGGAGATTTCTGTTCTTCTTTATATTTGTGTTTTCTGCTTTTTCGTGCCATGAAAATACCCCTTTCAATAGAAAAGGCTACGGCAGAAACCGCAGCCACTGGCAATATCATATCTCATTTTCCGCTTCCACGAGGAAATGTCCATTTGTCGCTTCCACGAGCTTAGTCATACCCATGCCAGCCTGCTGATTGATATGGGCTGCACACCGCTTCTGGTTGCAGAACGCTTGGGACACGAAAGGGTACAGACCACCATGGACACCTACAGCCACTTGTATCCGAACAAGCAGACCGAAGTAGCCGATCAGCTTGATGCGATGGCTGAAAAAAATGACGGCTACAAAAAACTTGGCTGATGTAGCCATTTTGTAGCCAGTAAAAAACAAGAATCCCGAAAAACCCTGTAATATCAAGGTTTTTCGGGACCCAAAAGCCTAATTTAATTTATTCCCACTCGCTCCTGTTAGATGTTTTCTAAACAGATTTGCTTATAGGATTTAGCTCATAGTATTAGCATTATTTCCATTATTCAGATAGCAGAGGCTATCTGATTTTTTGTTGCCATGGTGTTGCCAGTAAATTGACGATGATTTGCACTTTACAAACCGATTATATTACACAATGAATTCTTCATCAAACCATACAACTAGTCTAGAACAATCCGATCTACTGACATGTCCGCGGACTTAACCTGAACACAGATTTTGTAACTTTCAAAACCAAGTGTACCAACATATCTACGCTCTTATCCGGTCCGTGGTGACATAACCACATCGGCATTATTTTTTCCTCCCTATTGCTCATAACCAAAATGTTGCACTATGATCTAAAACTGTCTTACGTTCCTTCCAATCAGGCATTAGCATGGCCAAGAAACTATAAAAGTGCTTTGAATGATTTGGGTGGATAAAATGACAGAACTCATGCATTACGACATATTCAATACAGTTTCGAGGGGCTTCAAGTAAACGCTTGTTCAGTGTAATAACCCCTTTTTTTGCCAAGCAAGATCCCCACCGTGTCTCCATATCACGAATCCGTAATGTCGGCATAGGTACTCCATATTTTTGGAATACTGGATAGATTTCTGAAATAATCTCTCCAAAAACAGTTCGACATTGCTCATCCAGGTAACGGCTTACCATCTTTTGCTTTTTCCTAAAATCCTCCGTGTCTTTCACACGAAGATGAAGATATATCCCGTCAGAAAAAATGGAATCTTGCACATTTTTCTCCACTTTCAGGCGAACGCCTCTGCCCAGCAGATAAAAAGTCTCTCCGCTGACATATTTCTTAGGTTGAGGGGCATATTGTGCCATCTCACGAAACTTTCTTTGCGCTGAACAGATATAGGCTCCTTTGCTCACTACAAAATCGTCAACTTTTTCAGTAGGGACATCTGAATTAGCCGAAACATAAACCTTACAATCCTTATGAACCCGCAAATTCAGATTTTTCACCGGCTTCTGTTCTAGAAGATAGTGAATCTCGTTATTTTCGTATAAAACAGTTCTTTCCTGTACCATTGCTGTCAAAACCTCCGAAGCGCCACTGTTTTGACATTTTCAATGATTTTATCGATGGTGTCAAAAGACAGTTTTAATCCCCGCTCTTTCTCGTAGTCATAAAAAAGATCATCAATATCCTGCGAGATTCGGTCGTGGATTGTTTTGTTGGTGGTCCAGTCTACCTGACTGTGGTCGGCCACAATTTTTGTAATTTCTTCCGCAATCTCTGCAACAAAATCAGGAGAAACTTCCGCTTCTTTTGCTTCGTCAAACACCGCAGAAAGAACACCGTAAAATGCCTGGGCATGAACATTATTCTTAATGGATTCCGGATAGGTTACACTGCTCTTTCCGGTGTGATAATCTTCCATGATGGTACGCATCTTTGCCAGATATTCCGCCTCGGAGATCACCTTTTCCTTGTACTGATCCAATGCATCCTTAATCCGCTTGGAGAAGCTGTCGTAATAGGAAGGATTCTCTTGATACTTTTCGCTGATGCTGCGGGTCAATTTGCTGGTAATAGCATCTGCCTTCGCTCGAAGAGATCCCAATTCCTCCAATTCCCGTTCAAAGTCATCCTTGTTCAGAATATCGATGGGGTTAGTAATTTGTTTCAGACCAGCTACTGAAAGGTGTGTATCAAGAAGATTTTGCATCATCGGCTCATATTCCCGGTTATCAATGGCATCACAGTAACGGATTTTCACGCTGCGGCGTACCTTAGAGAAAAAGATAAAAGTGTTTTGATACTGCTTCAATTCATCTTTCGGAACGGCTACATACGTCTGTTCCGCATTCAGCACTATATTCAACGATTTTCCAAGAGCACAGAGGAGATTATAAAAGTTCTCTCGCTTCTTATCGTCAGCAAGAAACACTTCCACTTCTTCGGTGTCGCATGGATTTTTCAAGTCTGCAAACAGTTCCGTCAACCGGGTATAGGCTTCCCGCAGGCCGGCCACAGACGACATGACATCCACCACGATACCCTTCAGGTCTCCACTGTCAAAGTTCTCCAGCCCGGCGCCACTGTACAGATCCATAGCGGTATCCAGCTTTTCAATCAATCCACGGTAGTCCACAATGAGGCCGTAGTCCTTGCCTTCATACAGACGGTTGGTACGGGCAATAGCCTGGAGTAGACCGTGTTCTTTCAACTCTTTGTCGATGTAGAGAACCTGGCAGATGGGGGCGTCAAAACCGGTAAGCAGCTTACTGCACACGATAAGAATATCGATGTCCCCTGCGTAGAACTGGTTCTTCATTGCCTCTTCGTAGGCATCTGCGTCACCGTAGCGATTCATCATTTTATTCCAGTAGGCAATGACCTTATCGTCGGCACCTTCGTCCACATCGTCTACACTTTCCCGGAGATCAGGTGGTGAAATCACCACGGCACAGTTCAAATCCCCAAATTGCTCAAAACACTCCAGATACCGAATCGCATCCCGCTTGTAGTTAGTAGCCAGCATAGCCTTAAAACCGGTATCTTTGTATCCATCAATGAAATGCTCATTGATATCCAGAGCGATCCGCTTGATCCGGGCATCGGTGGAGGTCAGGCGGCGAATACTGCTCCATTTCCGGGAAAGGTCATCTCGCTGTGCTTCCGTGAGCCGTTTGGTGGTCTGTTTAAACCAGAGGTCGATATTTGCCTCGTCCACATTCTGTTCCACAAAGCGGCCTTCGTAAATGAGCGGCACAATGGCTCCGTCATCCACACCGTCCTTGATGGTATATTTATGGATCAGCTTTCCGAACTTTGCCATGGTGTTCTTCTCTTTTTTCATCAAAGGCGTACCGGTAAAACCGATGTAGCAGGCGTTGGGAAACACCGCCCTCATTTTAGTGGCCAGCAGGCCATAGTTAGAACGGTGGCTCTCATCCACCAGCAGGAACACATCCCGAGAAAAGTTCTTGTGCTCCATTTTCTCAGCGGTGTTGAACTTATTGATAATGGTAGTTACCACATCCGCCTTGCCACTATTCAGCAGCTCCACCAGATTCCGTCCACTGGTGGCTCTGGCCGGATTGAGACGGGTGTGCGCAAAGGTGGCAGCGATTTGGCGATCCAGTTCCTTGCGGTCTGTGACAATGACTACTTTCGGATTGCAATTGGACAGCTCCATTAAGATATACTTTGCCAGCATAACCATAGTCAGGCTCTTACCGCTGCCCTGGGTATGCCAGATAACGCCGCTTTGTCGGTTTTCCTTTTCATCCTGCTGTTGAATGGTCTTGATAATCTCTTTGATGGCGAAATACTGCTGATACCGACAGATTTTCTTTACATTGGCGTCAAATAGCACAAAGTACCGGATCAGTTCCATAACTCGTTCTTTGCTGAACAGAGAAATTAAATTCCGGTCCTGCTCAGTGGGAGTACGGTCAGTCACATGCTGGGCCAGTGCATCTTCCAGAAAAGCGGTGTCTTGTTCTTTCCACACATTCCAAAATTTTTTAGGTGTGCCGGTGGTGGCATACTTCACAGCGTTTTTATTGGTCGCCATCACAATCTGGGCAAACTTGTAGAGCTGAGGAATGTATTCCTTTTGTTGGTTGCGAATGTTCTGCTCCACGGCCTGTTCTACACTGACCTGCGGGGCTTTACACTCAATGACGGCAAAGGGGATACCGTTGATAAACAGCACGATATCCGGTCTGGCATTATGAAGCTTGTCCCGACTGTCTACTGCAAACTCCTCGGTAACATGGAACAGGTTATTCTCCGGATGCTCCCAGTCGATGTATTTCAAATTGAAACTGAGGGTTTTTCCCTCGCCCACGGTCTCAGGATAGCTTTTGCCCAGCAGCAGGGCATCATAGATTTTTTCACTGGAGCGGACCAGACCATCAGTTAAAGGCTCGTCCAGATCATCCATAGCCCGCTCAATATTGGCGGCGGAAAACTCGTTTTCCGCACTAGCGAAGGCATAACGATTGAGCCGTCGCAACTGCCCCCGGAGGATATCTTTGAGCAGTATATGATACCGGCTGCCCCTCTGCGCCCCACAGTTCTCCGGTGATATGTAGGTATAGCCCATGGACCGCAGCAGATCAATGGCCGGCTGCTGGCTGATATTCTTTTCTAAGTACAGTGATTTGTCCATGGTTGCCTCCTTTCGTAAGTATCGATAAAAGCAGGAATAGCGGGGCAGGAAATCCCGCCTCGCCTGATTCCTCAGTAAGACTGCATTTCTTCAACAGCCTGAATTTTTTTGATAATCGCTTGAACAATCATCTCGATATCGCTTCCCGGACCATAGTCTGCAGCTGCAACAAAATTAACGCGGTTAGCAACTTTTAATGCCTCGGCTGCATCCTTTCCTTTCTCTTGGTCAAAAACCGCAATAGATTGTCCTCCATAAGATTTTACGAGCTTCATACAAGGAACATCAGTCAAACCATCTCCAATATAAATCATATTACGGAATGGTACACGCCGCTCATTTTCGGGCGTAAACCGATTTAATTTGTCTGCGCTTTTACTGTCAATAGTAAGTACTCCTTTATTGATTCGGAACAGAAATTGAGTTTTCGCAGTGTAATTTACAGCGAACTTAGGCCACTGAATGTAGCCATTATAATCATACATAAATTCACATGCATAAATCTTCTTGAAAAAACGCGCAATCTCGGTTCCTTCAATAATTTCTTTGATACCAGAAGAAACAATGTAATGCTCTACTCGTACACCTATTTTTTCTCCATAAGCATTGATTCGTTCGAACCATGTTTTTACGCCGTCAAAATATTCAACTTTGCTCCCCATTTCTTGAAAAGTATGTCGTGTAATGGGAACTTTCTTTTCTTTTGCCTTTTCAACCATTTTATACATATAGACTAAGATGTTATCCATTTCCTCGGAGTCAGTCATCGAATTAACTTCGCCCCAAAACGCCGAAGAACTCATACCTAGCGCAGGAATAAAGGCGTATTCCTGCATGTCTTTCGTACAAAGCGTTTTATCAAAATCATACATAATGGCAACGATCGGTTTTTTCATAATTACCTCCCTATACCCTCACAATGCCCGACAGCAACATCTGCATCATGGCTTTTTTCTTTTGTTTTTCCTGTTCGATGTCTTGCCGGAGTAGGTCAATTTCACGGTCAGCAGCAGAAAGAACTTCGACAATGGCCGCTTGTTCCTCTATCTCAGGAATTTGAACAACTATTGATTGCACAATGCCCTTGTTCAGATTGGGTTGCGAACTTGCCTGTCCAAAACTTTTGAAATACCCTTTGGAGTTACTTAACAAATAATAGAGAAATTCATTATTCAGCTTCGAATCTGGTTCAATACCCAAAATAGCTTGACTGCTACAGCATTCTGCTTCCGCAATAGAACATTCCCCTATAGATGCATACATTGCAAATAAAATCGTCCCTTTGGGAAACAGCCTAGCCGAGCAATTAAGAAGCCCTGCCTCTGTTAGCCCTCGTTCGCTAGAACAAATATATTTTCCTGCAGAAGTCATATCCTTTATAGAAATCCAAATATAATCGTTTCCATAATATTTCTCATTTTTAGTATCCGGAGTGCCTCCGCTACACATGGACGCGCATTTTCCTAACATTTCTTTTTTCCACGTGCCGCTAAACCCCAGCAGGCGCTTTTTCCCGGTTAAAAGCTGCTGCATAAGATACTTTTTCTGTCGCTGCTTTTCGGCAAGACGCTTTTCTTTCAGCTCAATCACCCTATCTTGGGTGGTAAGGATAGCGGCAATTTTTTTTTGTTCTTCAATAGGAGGCAGTACAATTTTACTTTTCAAAAAGCGCTCCTGTCCCAGTGTTTTGTTTCGCCCTGCTCCTCCAGGAGATGCTGCCTCCAGAATATCGGTTCCCCGCTTTGTCAAAAAATAAGAAATCAGGTAATCGATATCAACTCTATCATTTACAGGACGGTACATCGGAAAACGGTGAGATCCAATCATTCCTACTTCAGATTGTGTGGTCTTTCCGATTGCCTGTTCCCATGCAAAAACAATATTTACTATAAAGCAGTCCGGCTCAATCCAAAAAACAGACTTATTTCCCAGTGCTGCGCCTGTAACGGATTCTTTATAGAAAAGGCCTTTTCCGTGGGAACGGATACCGATTTGAGTGTACAATTCGTTAGACTTAACCTCCACCGGTTTCTCCACACGGCTAAGACATTCTCCAAGCATATACACATCCCAATCAGCAGGGAGAATGCCTGCTTTTGTTTTTTTATATCCTCCTGGAACATTTCCGTGCCGGATTTGCTCTATTCTGTGTTTGATTTCTGGTGTCATAGTATCACCTGTTCAAATTCTTGTGGTGTCAATTTTATATCCCTGTCGGCTCAACTCTCGAATCAAACTGAGTGCCACCTCATCCACTTTGTTCTGGAAGGGGATATAGACAAGCCCTTGGATATCCGAGGGCTTGTCAAAATCAGCAGCTTCTTTCAACAAAATCGCAACCCGTTCTCTTCCTAATTTGGCAAGGAACATACCCAGTTCCAACACAACATTTTGACGAACTCGAGATTTATACACCGCCTCCGACTTTGCCTTTCCGTCATCGTCAGGTGTTGCCAAAACAATCGCATACCCCACATCAGATCCATACTCTTCAAGTTTTTCGATAATCGTTTGACCGCCAGATGCCTGTTGATCCAGAATAATCGGTTCCATGTCCCACCGGCGCAGCAATGCCTCTAACTGTGTACGGGCAATTTCGTCATGCCCATAAACAACAAAAATCTTTCGGTTATTCGTCTCAATCGAACCTTCCAGAATGGCTTTAATCTGATCCTGCGCCTTTCCCTGTATATTATATCTTCCTGTGCTATAACAGTTGACTTTTCCACCATTACTGAGGCAGATACATTTTCCATACTGAATTTCTTTGATTTCAGTAATCGATACCAAACCACATGCTTCGATCTTTGCTTTGATTTCCTCAAATGTCATTTAGTACACTCCATCCTTTAATTTATATTTATCGTTTCAGCCGCTTCACATCTGCGGTGAGCTCGTCCACCTCATTCGCTGTTTCCAGTGCCCGGCGGTGAGTGTCGTACTGCTCATATTGCTCCAGCGCCAGTTTTTCCGCCACCTCCCGCTTCACAGTTCCGAAATTCTCCAAAACTTCCCGGCCATTGAAGCGTAAGAAATCTTCCAGCTTGCTCTCCCAGTCCGCCATGTGCATGGGGTGGTGTCCCTTAGCCTGCAGCTCCGCATAGTCCAAATACATATTCACAATCAGATTCAACGTGTTGATCTCCTCGTGGGTCATGTAGTTTTTCGCTACCGTCACATCGCCCCGGCGCACCTTGACTCCCTTAAAAGAAGTGAGTCCCATGTTGTCCTTGGAAGCATCGGCTCGCTTAACAATGAGTTCTGGCGCGGTGTGGCCTGTGGCGGCATATTCCAGCTTGTTCTGCACCGACTTGAAAAAGTTCTGAGCGACCTGACTTTTGCTGTCGTAGTCAACCGAGAGAGCAAATATCTCCTTGACCTTCTGATAGACCCTTTTCTCACTGGCACGGATATCCCGGATGCGCTCCAGTAATTCATCAAAATAGTCAGCGCCAAACTCCCTAGGATTCCGTAGCCGCTCATCGTTAAGTACAAATCCTTTTTTCATATATTCGGTCAGCACACCGCTGGCCCAGCGGCGGAAGTGTATACCCACATTGCTGCGTACCCGGTAACCAACGGCCAGAATCATGTCTAGATTGTAGTAGTCTCGCTCTCTGGTTACTTGCCGGGTACCTTCAATCTGAACTGTTCGGAATTTCCGAACAGTTGCTTCTGGCTCCAATTCACCGTCTTTGAAAATGTTACTTATGTGCTCACTGACAGAAGACTTAGCTACCTGGTAAAGCTCACACATCGCTTTTTGCGTCATCCAAATGGTGTCTTCCTCAAAATAGACATCAATCCTGGTATCGCCCTTTTCGTTTTGATAAATCAGGATTTTCCCGGTATTCTCTAGTTCATCACTCATAATCCCAGCTCCTCCAAATAGCTTTTCATCTGCTCCTGTACCTCAGCCAATTCCGCCTCAATATTGGAAATATTCCTTTGAACCTCGTCGATATCCACCAGTTCTTCTTCCTCAAAAGTATCCACATACCGAGGGATATTCAGGTTAAAGTCGTTCTCCTTGATCTCATCGAAAGAGGCCACATAGCTGTATTTATCCTCATTCTGCCGCGCTTGATAGGCGTTGACAATGCGTTCAATATCTCTGTCCCGCAGGATATTTTGATTCTTACTCTTTTCAAAGTTTCCGTCCCCAGAGGCATCGATAAACAGCACATCCCGGTAGGTACGATTCTTCTTGAATACCAGGATACAGGCAGGGATACCGGTGCCGTAGAACAGGTTAGCTGGTAAGCCAATGACTGCATCCAACAGATTCATCTCCACTAGCTGACAGCGGATTTTTCCTTCACTAGCCCCGCGGAACAGAACACCGTGGGGCAGCACAACCGCCATGCGACCGTTTTCTGCATCCAGGCTGGAAAGCATGTGCAGCACAAAGGCGTAGTCGCCTTTAGATGTAGGAGGAACGCCCCAATCGAAACGATGATATTGATCCAGTTCAGCGGACATTTTCTTCTTTCCCTTGCTGTCCACTTCAGCCTCCGAGAGGAATCCGCTGTCCCACTTGTTCAGACTAAAGGGCGGATTTGCCACTACAACCTGGAACTTCATCAAATTATCATCCTCAACATTCTGAGGATTGGAGAGAGTATCTCCCTGCCATATTCGGGCATCATCCACACCGTGCAGGAACATATTCATGGTGCAGAGAGCCCAGGTCTGAGCGTTGAGCTCCTGGCCATAGATAGCCACCTTGCCACTGGATACTTTTTTATAGGCTTTCAGCAACAAACCTCCACTGCCGCAGGTAGGGTCGTAGATCCGGTCGTTCTCCTTTGGCTGTACCAAAGAGGCTACCAGCTCAGAAACCTGGCTTGGCGTGAAGAACTCGCCTCCCTTCTTTCCGGCATCAGAGGCGAACATAGCAATCATGTACTCGTAGGCATCTCCGATAATATCGACAGAACCCAGCTGACTGGGGCGTAGGTCCAGACCGTTGAAATCCTCTAGCAGGTTGCGCAGGGTAGCGTTCTTCTCTTTGGGTTCACCAAAATCCACTTGGGAGTTGAAGTCAATGGCCCGGAATACATTGCGCAGCTTTCCACTGTTATGTTCCTCAATATGGTTCAGTGCCACATTGATTTTCTGACCGATTTCAGCATCATTCCGCTTGGCATAGAGATAATCGAAAGTGGACTGCTCGTCCATTGCAAATCTCTCACGGCTCATAGCCCGTTCCACCCGACGCATATCGCCGTCATACTGTTTGATGTACTCCTCGCGTCTCTCTTTAGAAACATCGCTGAGGTACTTCACAAACAGCATGGAGAGGATATAGTCTTTATAGCGAGAACTGTCGATCTTGCCGCGGAAACTATCACAGGCGTTCCACAAAACCTGCTCAATATCTTTTCTGGTTGTCATCTTCATTTTCCTTTCTTTGCTCTTTTGTACGCCCGATTTAGTACGCTCGTATAATACTTTTCTTTTTCATCTGCCAAAGCCCTAAGTAATTGGCGTTCTCTTTTGGACAACAGATTAAACTGGGAGATTTTGCGCTGATCCTCCACTGAAAGAAGGGCCAATTCAAAGTCAGCTAAAAATCTCGCGTTAACTGCGCCAAGCATATTGCTGGTTGCATTCTCGTAAATTTTTCGTTTTATCTTTTCTGTATTCAGTAACCAAAAAAGATACTCTGGCAATAGGCACTTATCTTCAACTCGAATTACTACAAAATTTGAGGAAATCACCATTTCAGATGTAGTCTCATCAATCAGAACTGCTGTATAGGGAGCTGTAAGGCGGACAATGATATCTCCGCTTTGCGATAGGTATTCTTCTTTCAGTGGTTCTTTTGCTTCATAGATATCCGCCTCATTCAATTGAATCGTTCCGTCCTGCTGGACACACCGCAGATTAATCAAAGGATATCGATACTCACTTGACTCTTTGGCCTGTTTTCTTGACAAGACCAGGCCGCTGCGAACACTCGCAAGGTCCTGCAATTTCATTCTTTCACCTCGTTTGTCACGGTCTATAAATAACAAGTTCATTTTAAAAAATTTCTCTCTCGAGTTACTCTCATTATATGCTAACCAGTCGAATTTGTCAACAATAAAAATTGTCATGGATATAAAATAACAACTTCCTAATGTGCTTAACTTCTGTCGTTCACATAGCTGACGCTTTTTAGGTAGTTGGCGATGTCGCCATCCAAAATCAGCTCCGCATAGGCCAGCGGATCATTATAAATCAGCCAGTCCAGCTCCGACCGCTGGTACATACTGTTGGCCACCTCGTTCTCCACGGAAGTGCAGTCGATGGAAATCAGTGTCCCATCATCCATGCGCAGCTCCACGCAGGCTGTGTCCGGGTTGAACTCACAGGACAAAATCTTTCTCATAGTCGTTACCTCCCAATACTTGAATTTCAATTGATTTTCCGCAGCGGCACAAGGTCTGTTTCGTTAATTTTAGAATCTGGCAAGCAATGCGTGTGGCTATCCACACACAAATCCGGCAAGCAATGCGAGTGTTAATACACACTCACATTTCCTGCCGTCTGCTTGTTGAGGGCAGCGCCCCCAAGCCCCCTTGAACACAGAATTTCATTCTGTGGCTGCGTGTTCTACGAACACTTTTAAGGGGTACGCTAGAGCGCCGTCCCCTTTAAGATGCCATGGAACAAATCGTTCCACCCTTACTGCCTTATGGTTGCTGCGAAACACAGTAGCCATCGCTAGATGCGTAGGCAAAATGTTTTCCCATCGTTCGCTTTTACTCCGTACCCCGTGCCTTGTTTTGAGGCATAGGCTGTCGTGAATCGCGACATCTTCTGGAACCTTTAGGGTGCCCTAAAAAGGAGCACCCTCTTGAACAATGGGGTGGTGAAACACCACCTCACATTTTCTTTTCCGCAACGGTGGCGACGGTCACAACGGTGCTGGGAGTACCCCTCAAAACACCGTCGCGACCGTTGCAAGCGTCGCGCTTTACTTGATTACTTCAACCATAGGTGCTTCTATCACCATGTAGGTCAGCCGGATACGCCGTCCTGCGTGCTTGGTTTTGTTTTCGTACTTCACCTGATGTTCTTCCAGCAGGCGACTGGCATTTACATTCAGATGCTTAGTAAGGCGATTCACTGCCATATTCAACTGGAGAGCTTCGGAAAGCTCTGTTGGGCTGCCTTCCCATTCGCGGTTCTCGTCAGATACGATTTTCGCTACCGCTTCCAGCACCGGGTCCGGAGGTTGCTTCCAAAGCT
>JABLTT010014594.1_pt1 | contig 22031 bp, 9 predicted proteins | sample 7160061 | NCBI WGS metagenome assembly JABLTT01 (sample SAMN14651232, study PRJNA627086) | human gut metagenome | isolation source: feces | host: Homo sapiens
CGGAATCCATCTATTCCAGGGAGCATTAGGTCAAGTAGAATTAAATCATACTGCCCGGATGTCGGTGACCAGCAGGTCAGGCTCGTGCTGCCGCACCATTTCCAGGGCTTCTTCCCCATTGTGCGCCACCGCGACAATCTCCATGTCGAAGGTGCTCCAATCGACCAGATTGCAAATCAGTTGGCAAACTTTGACTTCGTCGTCCGCAACGACAACTTTTATCATCTTGTATCTCCCTCTCCCCTCCGCCAGCGTGTAGCGACACATCGAAAAGCAACAAAGCCCTGAAACAGCCGGCTACAGCGCGCTGAACACGCACTGGCTTCTCACAAATCCATAAAAACAAACAAAAATAGAATGTTTCGATAAAAACATTTGATTTTTATTAAATTATTATATAATATGTATATTAGTAAAGTCAATATACGAGAATGTAGGAAAGAAGTCTCAAAAAGGGGCTTCTATAGAAATGATAGCAATGGATGGGCATTGGCTCTCATGTTTCATTGTAGAAAAATTTTATAAAAAGAGCGGAAAAGGGCTGCTCCAGAGCGGAGGGATACGCTTGACAAAAAAGACGGGGATGAACAATCAAAACTTAAAATACCGGAACCGGGGGTTGCTGTTGCGCCTGCTTTGTACGCACGATGGGATTTCCCGTATCCAATTGGCCCAGCGGACCGGCCTGACGAAGATGACCGTCAGCAACATCATTGCCGGGCTGATGGAACAGGGCTATGTAATCGAGTGCGCGCCGGAGCGCAATGCGGGCGTTGGCAGGAACCCGATCACACTGGACATTGCGCCGAATGCGCCGAAGATCTTAGGCGTCCAACTGGGACGCGAGGGGGTTACCGCGGTGCTCTTCGACCTGAAGCTCCGCATTTTAAAAAAAGAGGAGGAGGCGTTCGGGCAGGAGGATACACCGTCCATTCTGCAAAAATTGTTCCGTGCGGTGGATCGCATCCGGTCGCAGGAGGAGCGTATTTTGGGCTGTGGCGTCTCCGTAGTGGGGCCGTTGGATGTAGAAAGCGGTATGGTGCTGAACCCCCCCAACTTTTTTGGGGTCTCCAATCTTCCGCTGCGCCATTTGCTGGCCGAACATACCGGACTGCCGGTGGAGTTGAACAACGACATGAATTGCGCGGCTTTGGGCGAAAAGTTGTTTGGAGCCGGAAGGGAGTTCCACAATTTCCTCTATGTGGGCCTTTCCACGGGCATTGGCTCCGGCATCATTGAGAACGATGGCCTTTATCAGAACAGCAGCGGGTTTGCCGGGGAACTGGGACACACGAGCATTGACTGCAACGGCCCGGCGTGCAGCTGCGGAAACCGGGGATGCCTGGAGGAATATGTCGGGATGCCGGTGATCGAGGCGCGCCTGCGTGAGGCGACGGGCGTGGCCGATAACTTCGCCGGTTACTGCGGCCGTGCGGATGACCCGCGCGTGGACGCTGTTTTGTCGGACGTCATTGAGAAAATCACGCGGGCGCTTGTCAACGCGGTCAACCTGCTCAATCCGCAAGCAATCCTGATCGGGCATAACGGCACGCATCTGCCGGCGCGCTATTTGGAGCAGATGGAGCGGGAGCTCAACCGGAGGAAATTTTCCCAGGATTATTTGAAGATTAAGGTGAAGAAATCGCGCTTTGGCATGGATTCTTCGTTATACGGGAGCGGGTGCCTTTCCCTCCGGCGGCTTTTTGAGGATGGCCGGGTGGAAGGGCACGAAGAGGCGGCTTTTGCCCAGAGTACCGCTTCTCAGGCGTAGCGCAAAGAAGGCCCCTGCTTTATTTGGCAAGGGCCAACGTATACAATCGGACATACAGAAACAGCAGGCGGTTGGAAGACCATCGTTTCTTGGATTCGATGGCACTCCCAGCCGCCTGCTGTTTTCTGCCAAAGGGAACTTCTTCAAAGGGGTATGAATAGTATCCAGGAGGCTTTTTAAAATAATTTCTAATTGGAACAAAAATAACGGGTTCCCTGTGAATGCTTCATAAGATTTTAAAACAAGTTGATAAAACCTAAAAATGCACCTCCCTTTTCAAAAGAATGCCCCTTTGACCTGCCTGGGAAAGGTTGTTAGAATGTAGCTGAATTACTTATATTTGCGCTGTGGGTTTATTTTTATTGTTAAATTTGATTGATAAACCGGCAGGCAGGAACACCAAAAAAGGAGGGGAAGAACGCGCATCCGGCAATTTCGCTGTATAGCATAAGAAAAGGAGGAACACAATGAAAAGGTTTCAGAAGATTGTGGCAATGGCTCTGGCAGCGACCTTGGCAGTGCCTGGGTCGGTGCTCTCGACTTTTGCCTCGGCGCGGGTAGAAGAAGCGGGAAGCTTCTTTACATCCTTTGAGGACGGCGAGGAATGGTCGGACCGTTTTAAAGCCAACACCTTGGAAACCGTGGATGGCGTCGGAAAAACCGAAAATGTGTCATCGACCACGGCGGACCGGTTGGTTGGCAATGTCGTAAGATTTGTGGATCTGGACAGCGTCCAGGGCTCGAAGGATTTTAACAACAACGAGGCAAAGGGAAAGCTCTTTGACAACAATTCGAGCACGAAGTTCCTGACAAACCAGGGTGTATCCGCAGACAACCCGGTGTGGGTATCGTTCCAGCTAAAAGAGCCAAAGGCGATCAAAGCGTATTCGGTCGTCTCTGCGAACGACGCGGAAGGGCGCGATCCAGTGGACTGGACGTTCTCCGGCTCCAACGACGGCTCGACCTGGACGGAATTGGACAGCCAAAGCGGGATCGAGTTTGACAGCCGTTTTGAGAGCAAAACGTTTACGTTTGAGAACGACACGGCTTATGCGTATTACAAGATCAATATCACAAAGAACAAAGACGGCGGCAGCATGGTCCAGTTTGCAGACCTGAACATTGCCACCCTGGACGAGACGGACGACGAGCTCTATGAGGTCGCCATGGCGACCACGATTGAAAGCGGCCCGGCTTCCGTACACGACGCAGCTTCCAACAAAGGCTGGACGGGCGATCGGGCCCTGAAGGTCAGCGGCTATCACCAGGGCGAAGGCGAGGCGTATGCCTACAACGTGATCTATGACGGGCTGAACATCCCGGTTACGGAGAACACACAGCTCAGCTACACGATCTTCCCCGAGTGGACCACAGGCTCCTACGATTTTGAGTATACCTCCACCTATATCGCGGTGGACCTTGGGTTCAGCGACGGCACCTATCTGAGCGACCTGAATGCGGTGGATCAGAACGGGAACATCGTCTCCCCCATGGAGCAGGGCCTCTCCAAGACCTTGACCACCAAGCAGTGGAATAAGATTTCCACCTATGTTGCGTCGGGCGAAGGTACGCTCGGCAAAACCATTACCAAGGTGTTGGTCGGCTATCATAAGCCCTCCAACCCGACCGGCGCAGACGACGCCTTCACAGCGGACATCGACGACATCCGCATTGAAGAGGTCCCGCAGGTTGAGCACGAGCACCTTTCCGATTATGTGTATACCCTGCGCGGCACCAACGACGGCACGGGGTATTCCCGCGGCCTGGTCTGCCCCGGCACCACAATGCCGCACGGCTTTAATTTCTGGGCCCCTGTCACCCGTGCCGGCGACAATAAGATGTACAACTATCAGCTGAGCCGCGATGGGAATACGCTCAAGCATCTGACCATCAGCCACCAGGCCTCCTTCTGGACTGGGGAGCGCGGCACGTACCAGTTCATGGCGAACAGCAGCTTTGACCCGGCCACGGTTTCCGATATTGGGACCGGCGTGCGCGGCGCAGAATTTACCCATGAAAATGAGATCGCAAAAGCGCACCACTACAGCGTCACCTTCAACGCGGATGACGAGAAGGCCGGCGGCGTGACCATGGAAGTTACCCCGACGGACCATGCGGCGGTCATGCGCTTTACCTTCCCGGAGAATGCCCCGTATTGCAACATCCTGCTGGACAGCGACCGCGCCAATGGTGCGACCACGTTCGGCGAAGATGGGAAGAGCTTCACCGGGTATTCCGACCACAACAGCAACGGCATGCAGCGCATGTATGTCTATGGCGAGTTCAGCCAGCCGTTTACCATGGGCCGTTCGATCGGCAAGGGCGGCATCGCCAGCTTTGAGAAGGCCGCTTCCGGCGAGACGGTCGTGGAGATGAAAGTCGCCACCTCCTTCATCAGCATCGAGCAGGCCAAGAAGAACCTCCAGCAGGAGATCGCAGAAGACGAGGGCTTCGACGAGATCTTTGCAAAGGCCCAGAAGACCTGGGACGACCAGCTGGGGATCATCGAAATCGAAGGCGCAACGCCGGACCAGATGACCAGCTTCTATTCCGGCATGTACCGCCTGTTTATGTATCCGAACCTGCTCTCCGAGCAGACCGGCGAAGGCTCTGACGGCGGTTGGCAGTACCGCAGCCCGTACGGATCGCACGAAGTCGAAGACGGCGTGATGTATTACAACAACGGTTTCTGGGATACCTACCGCACTACTTGGGGCGCGTATTCGCTGCTGACCCCCTCCAAGGACATTGAAATGCTCAACGGCCTTGTGGAGCACTACCAAGACCAGGGCTGGGTACCGCGCTGGATCGCACCGGGCGGCACAAACAGCATGGTCGGCACCAGCTCCGACGTGATCTTCGGCGACGCGGCGAAGAAGGGCCTGGACTTTGAGGTGGAGGATGCGTTCTGGTCCTCGATCAAAAACGCCTCCGTTGTCTCCAGCAACCTGACCAACGGCGGCCGCAACGATCTGGCCCGCTCCATCTTCAACGGCTACACCAGCCTGGACATCGGCGAAGGCTTCTCCTGGTCGATGGAGGGCTATATCAACGACTTCGGCATCTATCAGATGGCCAAGGCGCTCGGTTATACCGATGAAGAGCAGTATTTCCGCAACCGTGCGCAGAATTATGTCAATCTGTTTAACGACGAGATCGGCTGGTTTATGGGCCGCAATGTCAACGGCGCATTCCGCACCAGCAGCGACGATTTCAACCCCGGTATCTGGTGGGGCGATTACACGGAGACCAATGCATTTAACATGGCGTTCTCGGTGCCGCAGGACGGCCAGGGCCTTGCAAACCTCTATGGCGGCCGCGAAGCATTGGCGGAGCGTTTGGACGGCCTGTTCAACGCTTCCCCGGACCTGATCCAGGACGGCACCATCCACGAGATGGTGGAAGCGCGCGACCTGAAGATGGGCCTGTATGGGCACAGCAACCAGCCGTCGCACCACATCCCCTACATGTACAATTATGCGGGACGTCCGGACCGCACCCAGGAAGTCGTCCGTGAAGTGTTGGCGCGCGCCTACGTCGGCAGCGACTTCGGCCAGGGCTATATCGGCGACGAGGACAACGGCGAGATGTCCGCATGGTATGTCTTGAGCGCATTGGGCATTTACCCGGTGAACATGGGCAGCGGCGAGTATGCCATCGGTTCCCCGCTCTTCAAAAAGGCGACCGTGCATCTCGAATGCGGCGAAGATTTGGTCATCAACGCGCCGGACAACAGCAAGGAAAACATCTATGTCCAGGGCGTCAAGCTCAATGGCGAGGACTACAATAAGACCTATTTCAACTACAGCGACCTCATCAACGGCGCTGTGATCGACTTCGACATGGGCAATACGCCGTCCGATTGGGGAACCTCTGAGGACGCTCTGCCGACCTCCCTCACAGAAGGCGACCAGGTTGCAGAGCCGAGCCAGGATATGACCATCACGGCTCCGGTGATTGGAGACAGCATCCCCTCCGGCGGCCTGATGCAGGATACAGTCTACAGCGGAAATACCGACAGCGTCGGCAGTCTGTTTGACAATACATCCGACACAGCGGCGAGCCTGAACGGGAATACCGCTTCCGTCTATTATAGCTTTGCAAGCCCGGTCTATGTGGACATGGTCACCTTGACCTCCACGTCCAACCAGGACAAAGCGCCGGTCAGCTTTGAGCTGTTTGCCTCCAATGACGGCCAGGAGTGGGTCTCTTTGGAGAAGCGCGATGGCTTGACCTTCGAGTGGGCCAAGTACACCCGCCCGTTTGCCGTCAACGCTGAGGAAAAATATGCGAATTACCGCATCGACTTCACGGGTTCTGCGGATGCCATCGAGCTGGCAGAAGTCGAATTGATGGGCAACATCAAGGCGTCCATCGACCGTGGCACGCTGGAAAACCTTGTGAAAACAGCGGAGAGCAAGGACCTGAGCGGTTATCCGGCCGCAAAGGTGGAGGAATTCCAGGCGGTGCTGGATGCAGCGAAGGCCGTCCTGGAAAATGAGGACGCGACCATCGAGGAGATCCGCGAAGCAGTGGAAAACCTGCAGAAGGCCTCCAATAAGCTGGGAACGGTCCGCGACCCGTATGTGCGTCTGGAAGCCGAGGATTACGACGGCGGCGACGTGGTAAAAGACGTCGACAGCAACCGCAGCGGCGGCGGAAACATCGGCGGCGGCAAGAACGGCTGTTATGCAGTGTACAACAACGTAAACTTCGGCGAAAACGGTGCGGTCCATGTTGTGATGAGCTATTCCAGCCAGGGCAGCGATGCCTCTGACGACGGACGTATCCAGTTCTTCCTGGATTCCATGGACGGCGAGCCGGTGGCCGAGCTGGAGACCCACAACACTGCGCAGAGCGGTTGGAGCACCTATGTGCTCACGGAGACGGACATCGAACCGCCGATCACCGGTTCGCACGACCTCTATATTAAGTTGGTCGGCACACCGGATAAAGCGTATGTTGCAAACATCGACTACTTTGATTTCACAGAGGGCCAGGGCGGCGTCAGCGGCACCTATGACCTCGCCGTGCAGTACAGCGGCCGCGACGCCAGCCTGTGCGTAGACGGCGAACCGCAGACCATCGCCGACAAGATCGGCCAGTACCGCGGCGAAGCCGAGACGGATACGGAAGTGGAATTGACCTTTACCCCGGCCGTGGAGGGCAGGGCCTTTGCAGGCGTTACCCTGAATGGGGAGGCTTTGGAACTCACCGATCCCGAATCCTTCACGTACACCTATACGATGGGCACAAAAGATGCCAACTTGAACTTTGTATTTACCGTTGTTGACAAGTCCCTCTTGCAAAAGGTCATTGATACGGCCCAGGCCCTGGTGGACAATGGCGAGCTGGAAGGCGTAGTGCCGTCCGTCCAGGAGAAGTTTGAGGACGCTTTGGCAGCGGCAGAAGAGATCAACGGCAAACTGGATGTAACCCAGGAAGAGATCGACAATGCTTGGAGCGAACTGTTGGATGCCATACATCTGTTGAGCTTTGAGCTGGGCGACACCACCGTACTGGAATCGCTTCTCGAAGTTGCAGGCAGCCTCGCGGAAGAGGACTTCACAGCGGACAGCTGGGCGGCGCTGGAAGAGGCGGTTGCAGCGGCGGAAGCTGTGGTAAGCGAAGAAGAGCCGCTCAAGGCGGATGTGGAAGAGGCCGAAAAGGATCTGTATGAGGCGCTCACCAACCTCGTACAGGTTGCAGATTTCAGCCAGCTGCAATTCCTGATTGAGAAGGCAGAGGAGATCGCCCCCGTATTGGAGGAAAAATATGTGCCGGACGAGGCTGCTTTTGCAGCATTCGAGGAGGCGCTGGAAAACGCCAAGGCTTTGGCGAAGGATTCCGCACAGGCGGACATCGACGCAGCGGCCCAGGCGCTGGTCAAGGCGATGGCGGACCTCCGCAAGAAGGCGGATAAGAGCGAGCTGGAAGAACTGCTCAAGGAACTCCAGGCGCTCGACCCGGCGGATTACACCGCGCAGAGTTATGCGCTTGTCGCAACCGCCATCAAGAACATGGAACTGCTCCTTGCAGATGAGACCCTGGACGAGAGCCAGCAGGCCGTGGTGGACAATGCGGTGAACAATGCCCGCGTTGCACAGGCAAAGCTTGTTGAAGCAGGCGGCTCCACAGAGGACCGTCCATCCAAGGGCGGCTCCGGCAGTACGGCAACTGTCCCGGATCGTTCCTATGGCAATTCCGGTATTGTGGTGGCTGGCCAGAAGGTCGCCGCAGCGAGCGCCTATGTGCGCAGCGATACCACGGTGAATTTCACGCTGAAACACGGCCAGGCGTACTGCTTCAAGATGACTGTGGTCAACGGGAATGGCGCGGCTCCGAACTTTACGGTCGGAAACGGCGACGTCCTCAAGACCCAGTTTGTGGCGCAGGTCGGAAACGACTACTACTACAGAGTCTATGCGACCGGCACGCCGGGCCAGAGCACGGGCGTTTACACAGCATTGGCGGGCAATGCCCCGGTGAAACACTGTGCGGTAACAGTTGCATAAACGGTCTGTCTGGAGGGGAATGTCCCCGGACAGAAGAGGTATCGGAAAGGATAAAGCAATCCTTTCATTGTAGGATCAAATATCGGAAAAAGGCAGCCGGTCGCATGGCACGGATGTGCGTGCGGCCGGTTGGCGTTCCAGCAAGGCTGGATGTACGGCGAAATGTCCAATCCCGGCGTGGCCGCGGAAACATGTTTTATCAACGCGGGGGGCTGGGAACAGTCCGCCGCGTTCATGTGTAAAGGGCAAATTATCTATCCGACAGGGGGAATCCAACATGCTCGGCAATATCAACAGCGAAACCATGCGGGCCACAAACCTACAGGTCATTTTCGATTATATCCGGCGCAACGAGCCGGCATCCCGGCGGGATATTGCAGAATTCGGCGGATTGACCGTGGCGGCGGTTTCCAATATTACCTCAAAGCTCTTGGCCAATGGGTTGGTCGTCGAGGTGGGGGCCGGGGAATCGGTCGGCGGCCGGCGGCCCACGCTGTTGGGGATCAACGCGGATTGCCGGTATGCGGTGGGGATTGATTTGACAACGAAGCAGATGAAGCTGGTCATCACCAATTTCAAGGCCCAGATCATCTATGAATGCGCCCGGGAAACGCCGTTGGACCGGGGGCCGGACGTTGTGCTGGCAGAGATGGCCCACATGATTAAAACCTCCATTCAGGCCATTGGGATTGACCCGCAGAAGGTTATCGGGGTGGGGATTGTGTCCGCAGGGCCCTGCGACCCGGAGCGCGGGATCATGCAAAGCCCGCCCAATTTCCCGGATTGGGGGGATGTTCCCATCCGCGATTCCATACAGGAGCAAACCGGCTACCCGGCCATCTTCGATAAAGATTCCGTCGGGGCGGCTATGGCGGAATATTGGTTTGGGAAGGCGGACGGGTGCAGGAGCGCCTTTGGCTTCCTGATTAACCGGGCCGGTGTAGGCGGGGCACTCTTGGTGGACGGCGAAGTGTTCCGCGGCTTTCGTGGCGGCGCGGGAGAGGTCGGCCATACGATTGTGGATATACACGGTGCGAAATGTTCCTGTGGGAATTATGGATGCCTAGAGACGCTGGTGAACGAGCAGCGCTTGATCCGGGAGGTTTCCACCGGCCTAAAGATGGGCCAAAAATCCACGCTGTCTGTGGTAGAAGATTATGACGCGATCACCTTGAAACAGATCATGCAGGCGGCCGGGGAGGGGGATACCCTCTGCCGGGACGCTCTGGACCGCATGGCGGATTATTTGGTGGTCGGGATCCGCAACATTGCCACCCTCTTCTCCCCGGAAATGATCGTACTGTCGGGCGGGATGATCTCGAAATATGCCTACTTTGCCAAAATCGTGGTGGAGAAGGCAAAGCAGCGGCAGCGTGAAAAATTTGTCAAATGCATGAACGTTGTGGAATGCAGTTTTCATGAAAACCAGTGTGCGCTTGGCGCGATCGCGTTGGTTTTGGAAAAATTTTATCGAAGTATCCAATTGGATTGAGGAGAGTACATATGAATCGTTATCCGTTGCGGCTCCGTCCTGCCTTTAAAGACAACCTTTGGGGTGGGGACCGCTTAAAAAAGGACTATCATAAGCAGACGGACATGACCCCGTTGGCGGAAAGTTGGGAACTGAGTTGCCATAAGGACGGCAGTTCCTTCATCGAAAACGGCCCCTATGCGGGGATGTCCCTAGCAGATTATGTAAAAACATTCCCGGAAGCGGCTGGGACGCGCGCGCAGGCATTTCCAGCATTTCCCATCTTATTCAAATTGATCGACGCGAAGGATAACCTGTCCGTGCAGGTCCATCCGGACGATGCATATGCATTGCGCGTCGAAGGGGAATATGGAAAGACCGAGATGTGGGTGGTTTTGGACTGTCAGCCCGGCGCAAAACTGGTGTATGGGTTTAAAAGGCCGGTCACCAAGGAGGAGTTCCGGGCCCATATTCAAGAGAATACCCTTATGGAACTGGTAAACGAAGTCGAGGTACATAAAGGCGACGTCTTTTTCATCCAGTCCGGTACGCTCCATGCGATTGGAAAGGGCATTGTCATTGCGGAGATCCAGCAGAATTCCAATACCACCTACCGGGTTTACGATTATGGCCGGAAGGACGCCAACGGGAACCCGCGTGCGCTGCATATCGACAAGGCCCTGGACGTGACCAACCTGGAGCCATATCACCCAGAGGAGTCCCAATATCCGATCCGTGAAGAGGGCGGGGCGGAGGTGCAAACATTGGCGGACTGCCCGTATTTTCACACGGACCGGATTTCCCTCTCGGGGGAGACGCAGCGAATGGTGGGCGACGGTTCCTTTGAAGGGATTTTCTGCGCGGAGGGAACGCTTGCCCTGCACGCTGGGGAAACCGAGCTGTCCCTGAAAAAAGGGGATACGGTTTTTCTTCCGGCAGGCTTGGGGGCCTATACGCTGAATGGCCAGGCCCAATGTCTTTCGATGCGCGTATAGCGTGAGAGAACTTAGTTTAGAAAAGAGGCGATCGTATGAAATATTACGCAGGAATTGATCTTGGTGGGACCAACATTGTAGCAGGAATCGTGGACGAACATTTTGTTATCGTCGCTTCTGCAAAGCGGAAGACCGCTTTGCCACGTCCGTGTGACGCGATTGTAGAGGACATGGCGGCCGCCTTGAAGGAAGCAGCGGCACAAGCAGGGATTTCGTTGAAGGAATTGGAGTATGTCGGTTTGGGGTGCCCAGGTATGATCGACTACCATCACGGCGTGGTCGTCTACTCCAATAATTTGGAGTTTTACCACGAGCCGTTGGGAGAAAAACTTTCCCAACAGTTGGAGGGGTTGCCGGTTTGGATGGCCAACGATGCGGACGCAGCCGCATTTGGGGAATTTAAAGCGGGCGCTGGGCGCGGCAGCGAGCACATGATTGCCATTACCCTGGGGACTGGCCTTGGATCGGGCATTATTATTCATTCCAAACTATACACAGGGTTTGCATACGGCGGCGCAGAGTTCGGCCATAGCCTGCTGGTGAAAGATGGCGAGCTTTGCACCTGCGGGCGCCGTGGATGCTTGGAAGCCTATGCGTCTGCAACCGGCCTGATCCGCATGACCAAGCGGCACATGGAGAGCAATCGAGACAGTATGATGTGGAAGCTGGTGGACGGCGACCTCAATCGGGTAAGCGGCCGTACGGCGTTTGACGCGATGCGCCAGGGGGATGCCGAGGGGAGCCGCGTGGTGGAAATTTATACGGAGTGCCTTGCGGAAGGGATTGTCAATATCGTCAACATCTTCCAGCCGGAGATCATTTGTATCGGCGGCGGGCTTTCCAAGGAGGGGGATACGCTGCTGAAGCCGATCAACCGCTATATCGAGCAGTATGCATTTTCCCGTTTTGCGGATAAAAACACCGTCGTCCGCATTGCAGAGCTTGGCAACGATGCGGGGCTGATTGGTGCAGCGTTCCTCAAGGACGCGTTCCATTGCAGGTAGTAAAAATACGAATAGAACAAAAATCCCATCTTTCAGAGCGTGTTTTCAGCAAGATGGGATTTTTTATGGGAAAATTTTTGAAGATGTCCACCTGTGAATGATTCTTTCGTTGTTAATTAATGAAGACTATGTGCGAATTTTTTCAAACCATTCGAAAGGGATCACCACCCTATGAAAGGATGAGGGGATAGAAATGAAAAAAGGGATCAAACTCTTATGTTGTGGACTTCTCCTTTGTAGTTTTTTAATAGGGTCAGGAATGACATGCTTCCGTGAAACTGAAAAAGAGCTTGACAATAGACAGGCCGTAGCGACAGAGGGGCACCCTGTAAAAACAATGAAAGTAGAATCTTTATTGTCGGTCAATCCAGACAATTTAGAAGATTTAGAAACATACTCCGATTATATTGTCAAGGGTATCGTTTTAGACGGATCTGAATCCATTCCCATTTATGCAGAGGGTTCGGACGACCTCCTCATGTCGTTTACTACAGTGACCCCGTTACAAATTACGCAAACTTATAAAGGGGATTTTAAAGAGGGGGAGTGCATCGACATATGTGAAAAATATATGAAGATCGACAGCGGGAATAACACGGGAATCTTACATTGTGGAAATTATATGCCATCAACCGTTGGAGAGGAATATATCTTCTTTTTGAGAGATTGCCCAGAGGATACCGTATGGGAAGGCAAATATTCAGTTTCCTATTTTGAACGATCAAGGTATCCCGTTCTTCCACAGTCGTATGGGACCATGTCCATTGATAAAATGAGCAATGAAGAATTGGATTTGGATGATGAAGATGCGACCATATACAAACATCTTCTAAAGGAGGTAATGGAGAAATACGGCTGAGGCATTAGATAGGGAGGAATGCGTACGAAAAAGATTATGCAAAGTTTAGCAGTGATGCTCCTGCTTGTATTAGCAGGTTGTAAGGATACTTCTCAAAGCTACCCTGTGGATTTAAACAGCTCGCTCGATACAGACCGTCCATCCTTGCAGACCGGTCAAAAGGAACGGCTGTCACAGATGAAGACCAACCAGGCGGACTGCCTGCTTCTCTATTATCCAGATACACTGCAAGGGTTGGAAGAACATTGTACGTATATTGTGCGGGGAACGGTTCTCGATGGTTCGGAGCAAAAGACCATTCAGGAGGACCCGCAGGATTTTCCCTACATCTATACAGAGACGCTGCTCCGAATCAATGAGGTATATCAGGGCGATCTGTCCGAAGGAAGTATTGTTCCTATCTGTGAGAAGTATTATGTGAAGCAAACCGAAGGGGAAGATGTGCTCGTCCATTACGGCAATTATATGCCCTGTGAAGTGGGAAAGGAATACATCTTTTTCTTGGTGGATAGCGCAAATCGAAGCGATTCGGAAGAACCGAGCTATTCTTTAACATTTTTAGACCGTTCGCGTTATCCGGTTCTGCCAGAAGAAAGCGGCTTGTCCACCCAAAACTTCCGGGCGGCAGAGGCGGATGAGGCTGCCTACCAAAAGCTGTATAAAGAAGTGGCTGCAAAATATCTGGATTTACAGATAGAATAGGGTCCATAGAACCGTCCCTGCTCCGTTGGTCGGGATGGCCTTAGAGAGTATTTTGGCCGCAAATCGAACAGGTCCTCTCCCTGGGAAAAACCAGGAAGAGGACCTGCTGCTTTATAAAAGAGAAGGACAGTTCTTCCTTTGAGAACTAGAAGAATACCATACAGAGTGGCCCCATCCTGGAGATTCCCAGGATGGGGCCACTCTGTTTATCGGGAAGGAGCCTTCCCTTTTATTTCCATGTCTAGTTCACGATTACGCAATCGTCACGGCACAATGTTTCACCGCGTTCTGGCCCGGCAGGGTGGTGTAAACACCCGTGCTCTGGCCCGGCGTACCGATCGCATAGACTCGGAAGTAGTAGTCGTTGCCAACCTTTGCCACAAACTGGGTCTTGAGCACATCGCCGTTGCCGACCGTGAAGCTCGGAACAGCCTCAGTGCCCACAGCCGTCATCTTAAAGCAGTAGGCCTGGCCGTGCTTCAGGATAAACGGCAGCGTGGTGTCGCTACGGACATATGCCTGCTGTGCGGCAACGCCCTGCGCCGCTGCAACAACTGCGGAAGGTACGGCCACTGCAGTGCCTTCACCGGAGGTCTTGCCGGAGGAGCTGGAGGAACCAGAACCCTTGTGGCCGCCGCCGGAGGAGCTGTTGGAAACCGTCTCAAGGCCAGCCTGCGCCTTCTTGAGCGTCTTCACCACAGAATCCACTTCTTCCTGGCCGATGTTATCGTTCGCCATGGCCTTGTTGCCCAGCGTGATGGCAGCGTCCAGAACAGCGAGGCTTGCACGCGTGTACTTGCTGCGGTCAAGACTGGTCGCCTGATAGAGGAGTTCTTTCAGGACGTCCTTGTTGGGAATTTTGCGCAATGCGGACATCGCTTCGACCAATGCGGATTCTGCGTCGTCCACAGCCTGCTGGCTCGCGTCGCGGTTGTCCATGACCGTCTGTGCGTTGGCTAGGGCTTCCAGGAATTCTGCCTTGCCAGCTTCGATATACTGGTCGAGTACCTCTTCGATAGACCGTGCCTTCGCAATGGCAGCGCTCAGGGATTCCTTGCTTGCCAAGCGCACGAGCTGTTCAACAGCCTCGTTCAGTTCGTCTGTCGCCTTGATGACATCGACTTCCAGCGGATTGCTGTCGTTCACCACATCTACGGCGTTCTGATACTTCTCGGAGAAGTTGGCCCAGCTGTCGGTGGTATAGTCGTCTGCATTCAAGCCGGCGAGCAGGTCGATCAGAGCCTGGAGTGCGGAAACATCGCCCTCCTTGAAGCTCAACATCTGAATCGCCTTGAGCAATTCGGCCCAAGCTTCGTCGATTTCGTCCTGCGTTGCCGTCTTGTCGGCTTCTACTGCCTGCGCGGTTTCGAGCGCTTTGTCAAACTTCTTCTGGACGGCTCCTACCGCGTCGTTGTATTCGTCGCTGCCGACGAGATCGTTTGCAGCTTCGATGGTGGAGCGGAGGACGAGCTTATCCACGACGGTGAAGGAGAATTCCATCTCCGTGTCGAAGCGGCTCATCGTCCCTTCAAAGGTGTAGGAGTAGGTGTCGGTATCCTCGTCAAACGGGATTTCCTCGCCATTTGCCGTAATCGAAGCGAATTCCCTGCCGTCTGCAACCGGGGTGAAGGTCAGCTGGATCGGGGAATCGGAGAGCACCTCTGCCTTGAGCAGGCCGGTGAGGTTTGCAAAGCCGATGTCGATGCCGTCCGCGCTGATTTCAACGTCGCCAGCCGGGAAGCTCACGGTGAGTGTCCGCTCAACAGAGCTTGTGCTGTCGGAAATTTCAACCGGGCTGCTGTAGATGGTCACGCCCTTGTCGATGCGTACGGAGACGCGGACCCACTTGCCAGCGAGGTCTTCCGTTACCAGCATCTCGGAGGAATAGGAATCCTCGATCGGGGAGAATGGGCCGTTCTCGGAATCCGCGACCAGCCAGCGGAAGCGGGCGTAATCTTTGTATTCCTCAGCCACATCGAAGGATGCCTCGATCGTATCGCCGGCCACCGGAACGCGGTCCGCAGTCGCATTGACAACCTTCACATTCTCCGGCACGACGTCCGTGATGTCGATGTCTTCCTCTGCATCCTCGGTCTGCTTGTCGGCAAAGTCGAGGATGGTACCGGCGCCGATCACTTCGTACAGGCGGACGCAGCTGTTGCCGTCGTACGGGCTGCCATCGTCGTTCAATGCGACGCCCTGGGTCACTTCGACCTTGAGATAACGGCCAACGGCCTCGCCGCTGTTATACGTATGCTCTGTGACGCCAACGCCGTCCGGATTTTCCCCAGCGGTGATTTGCGTCCACTCTTTGCCGTCCATGCTGACATAGAGGTTGTACTTCCGTGTGTTATACTCCTTGAAGCGGTCTCTTTCGTCCGCGCCCGGGACCTTCTCGTCATAGGCGGCGGTTGCATGGCGCAGTGTGATCTTGCTCAGATCATACACGCCGTTCATGTCGATGATGGCCACGCGCGGGTCCTCTTCGGAGACGCCGTCCGCGCACCACTTGGTCAGGAGGTCGCCGTCGGTCAGCATGGAACCGGCCTCGGAAGCGTTGAACTGTTTGTCGGCTTCCACAGGCTTTCCAACCAGGACATTGCTGTCGCTGTTGATGACGACGGAGCTGCTGACTGCTTCGCCTGCCACCCCGTTCTTATCGACCGGGATGACTTCGAACTTGATGGCCGCCAATGCCAAAGCGTCCGCTTTGTCCATGGTATAGCTCAGGCCGGTTGCGCCTTCGATCGGGGTGAAGGTCTCTCCGTCCGTGCTCTGATACCACTGGAGCTTGGAGTCGCCCTCTTTGCCGGACAAAGTGGCGTTTACATAGGTATAAGTGCCATCCATGACGACCTTAGAGGCGTCGTCCGGGTCTTTATAAAGGCTGATGCCGACATCCTGCGCAGAGGGAGCCAGCGCCTCGCTCGAACGGCCCCATGCCTGGAATTCATAGATTCTCGGGCAGTTTGCGTCGGAACCAGTCTGGCCGGCATAATCCGGGATCAGCTTGTAATAGCGGGCGGTGACGGGTTCGTCCAGCACGATCTCCACCACGTTTTCCGTATTCCCGGTGACTTTGACCTGCTCGGTCCAGTCGGTGCCGTTGTCACTGGTCAGGATGCGGAAATCGCGGGTGATGTAGTTCGGGTTTTCGCTGCCGGCATTGACGAGCGTGAACTTGTCGATGGTCCAGCTGTTGCCTTCGCCGAGATCGACCTGCAGGTAAATACCATCCTGGCGGTAGCACCACTTGGTGGAGGTGTTGCCGTCGCAAGCTCTGTAGGGCTCCTCGTTGTTGTATCCGCCGGGAGCGGTGATCTTGTCCTGCGGAACAGAGAGGAATGCGTTGTCCAAGCCGCCCTCAATAATGTTGGACGGGGCGGAGAGCTCGGTCAAATTGCTGTTGTTGTCGGTCGCGACAACCTTGTACACATACTCGCCGTTGGCGGGCAGGGTGTCGGTGAAGGAGGTCTTGCGGCCGTCCACGGTCCCGGCCAGGGTGCCGGTCTCTACGGTGAAGTCCTCGCTGGTGCCGCGGTAAATGCGGTAGGTAGCGATGTTGTCGGCGGCATCCCATGTGACCGTCGCCTTGTCGCCCAACGCGCCCTCGCCGGTGACGAGCTCTGCGCGCACATTCTCAATCGCGGGCAGCATGACCGTCTCCTGCGTGGTGGGCTCCTGCGCGACGCGCAGATAGTCGCTGTCTGCCACGGAGATCGCCGTGATCTTGATGCCAGGGGCGTCCGGAAGCTGGATGGATTCCAGGCCCTTTTCCGGATCGACCGGGATGGCATAGATAAACTGGTAATTGTCAACCGTCATGCGGTCCTTCGTGCCGTTGTGGAAGTGGGTGAAGAAGTAACCCACCTGGTCGCGCACATAGGGACGGATGTCGGTGTTGCTGAAGCGGTCCCAACCGGAGAGTTCGGAATCCCAATCCGCGAACTTGATTTCCTTGTTGGTCTGTTCGCCGTCCGCATAGTTGACGGTGAACACGCCGCTCTTTTCGCCGTCGCCGGCAGCGGCGCCCAGCAGGTAGACATATTTGTAGTTGCCTTCGGGCAGCGCGATGGTCTGGCCATTGGCTTCAACCACGTTGTCGTAGCCGTCGACCGTCGGGCCAAGATCGAAGTCGACTCCCTCAAAGGTGATGGAATCTTTCCAGAGCTCTGCCGGGATCGTGTTGCCTTCGCCGTCATAGTCGCCGTCCTTGCGGTCCTCGTTGAAGCTGACCGCATCGACATTGTAATAATCGAACAGGTCCACCGGGGCGGACTTCAGTTCCACTTCCTCGCCGCCATACGGCTCGACTTCCAGGGCGATCGTGGTGATCTCATATTTGCCCATGGAGAAGTGGATCTGGTTGCCGTCGACGGTGATTTCCTTATTCAGGTCCTCGTCGTCCTTCTCCAACAGGTTGACTTCCTTGGCGGATTTCACATTGGAGGGGAGCGTCAGGGTCACGTCGGTGTTTTCCTGGCCGTCGGACTCATAGACACGGACGATCAGCTTGTCCTTCGCATCCGGGTCGTCGGCCGGCGTCTTGATCACGCTGATCGGCACGTTGTCCGCGCTGGAGGTGGCGAAGGAATATGCCGTGCCCAGGTCGCCGTCGTGACGTTCGGACTGGACGGCTTCCGCCTTATAGTTCAGCTCGGCGGCCTTCTGCACGGAGTTTGCCTCCTGCCAGGTGCCGGCGTGCGGATAGATGGAATACGTAAAGTCGTGCGTGGTCTTATCAATGTAATAAGGAGAGGGGTCCCAACCGCTGCAGCGGACAGGAGCGCCCATCGGGGAGCGCAGGGCGGTCAGGCGCAGGCGGGTGGCCTCCACATTGCCTTCCTCGTCCTTGAGCTGGATAGCGTCCCAGCCATACTTCGAGTCGTTCAGGATGCTGGCGCCGAATTCGCCGCTGTCGTCGGTGACGTCGGCCCACTTGTGGCCGGAGACCTCGAACTTTGCGTTGTCGATGCTGTTGTCGCGCGTGGTCGGACGTTCCAGGGCGCCATAGGCGATCTCATAGGTTGCATGGTCGGATTCCGCCGCGAACGGGAAGGAGATCTTTATCATGCGTTGGTCTTCGTTCCAGTTGACATGCATCTTGACGTCCACGCGGTCGCTGTCCGGATACAACGTAATATCCTGGTACATCGAGGAGTTTGACCAGCTTCTGGAGACGCGCACAACGACGCGGTCCGGGCTGTTTTCGATGATTTCAATCGCTTCCGGCGTATCGTTCAGGATGGCGACCGGGTCGGCGTTCATTTCATCCATGACCAGATCCCATGCGGGATAGGAACTGCCGCCGGTATCCTTATAAATGTGGATCTCGTTGCCCTGGTAGCCGTCGGCAAAGACTGGGCGGTTGTTGTCCTTCTTATTATAGACCTGTGCGATGTTGCCGGTTTCCTTGTCGATTTCGACCTTCAGGAACTCGTTTTCCATCACAAAGAGGCTGTCGTTTTCCTCGACGCTGAGGTTGGTTTCCACCGTGCCGTCGCCAGCCTTGACCGTGAAGATCTTAAAGCCTACGGACGGCAGCGCATTCGCCTGGAAGCGGATGGTGGCGGTCTTCTTCTCTTCGTCGCGGGCGGTCACGGTCGAGGGAACCAGGGTGTCCCCGTCATAGACGGCGATCTGCTCCGGAACGGCGTCCGTGAAGCGCACAGTGGTCTCGACCATATCGCTGCGCTCCCAAGAGAGCGGGTTGAACACCAGGACCGGCGTGCCGTCGACATTGGTGTCCGCCTTATAAGCGATGGCCTGCAGGCCGTCGTTCTGGACATTGTTGAGCAGGTTCTTGGCCAATTCCTGGTTGTTGTAGGTGACCTCATACTGATACGGGATGGAGGAACCCGGAAGCACGTCGTGGAACTGGTTGATGAGGATCTTGTCCCACGCTTTGCTGATGTCCTCGCTGCCCGCGTTCGGCAGGACGCCGAGCCAATTGCCCAGGGTGCCGGCCTTCTCCGCTTTTTCGGCAAGGATCTCGTTTTTGCGGTTGTACTCTTTGACGCGCGCCCAGGAGGTGTAGGTGCCGCGGTGGTTTTCAAAGTACATTTCGCCTTCCACCGTGCGGACCTTGCTCAGGTCTTCCGTCTCGCGGACGCTGTTGAAATACTCTGTGATGGTTGCCATCTCGACATTTGCGCCCTGCACAGCGTCCGAGCCGTCCTGCTGGAGAACCCTTGCATACTGGCCGGAATCGGGGCCGCCGCCGTGGTCGCCATTGCCCATCATGCCGAGCGCTTTTTTCACGCCGGTCTCTTTGCCGGTCTGCTCGTTGCGCTTGAGGGCGTTGACAATCTGGCTGTCGCTGTAGATGTTGACATAGTCCTTCATCGGCGCATAGGCCAGGACTTCGGTGCCGTCGATGGCCTTCCACTTGAAGATGTCGGAATCGCGCTCGGTGTTCTGCTGCTGCCAGTTGAGCTTCGTGGTGACGAAGTTGTCCATGCCGGCCTTCTTCAGGATCTGCGGGAACTGCCCGTTAAAGCCGAATGTATCCGGCACATAGCCGACCGTACTCATCTGGTTGAATTCCCTCTCGAAGAAGCGCTGGCCTTCCAAGCTTTGGCGGACCAAAGCTTCGCCGCTGGGGAGGTTCAGGTCCGGCTCGACCACCTGGCCGCCGGGGTTGTCCCACTGCCCGTTGGCGATGAGTTCCTTGACGTCCTCATACATCTCCGGGTAGTATTCCTTGGTCCACTCATAGTGCTTCGAAGCGGACATGGTGAACTTGTAGTTCTCGTTGCTCTTCAGGTTTGTGATTGCGCGGTTGAACGTATCACTGATGACATCGCGCGCGGTGTCCTCATAGGGCCACTGCCATGCGGTATCGATGTGTGCGTTCGGGACCAGGTACATGGTCCAGCTGCTGTCGATGTGCGCCTCAGAAGGCGGATCTTCACGGACAGCCAATGCCTGGGTCATGGCCGAAGCTGCCATGAGCGTCGCAAGCATAAACGAGACTGCCTTTTTCAAATTTTTCCTTTTCATACTTCTCTCCTTTTTTTGCATGCCCGTCCAAGCGGGGTGCAAAAGTATTTAAAGATGCTGGATACATTCCCGATAGGTTATGCACGCTCCTTTCCGTTTCATGTTATTGTGCCCCAAGGGGAAACTTGAGGGCTTCATTTGTAACTATCTGCAAACATCGGATGGCGATGTTTTGTCAGCTCAAACCAATTCCTCCATGCCGACGGAGGCTACATAATCAGCCCAGATCTGGCCGTTTTCCTGGGAATTGAGTTCGGTTTTCACGCCTGCCGCGCCCGGGTCGTCGATGCCGCAGAGGTCGGCGCGCAGGGCGTTCTGCATCAGGAGCAGGTACAGGGTTTCGGAGTAATCCTTGACCAGCTGCTCCACTTCCGGCGTGGCGAACGACAGATCGCGCTCTTCGATCTCCTGGTTCAACCGGTCGGTCTTGATGAGGAACACCGGGTCATAGGGGTAAAGGACATACTGCTGATCGAACAGGGTGGAGAGGGTATCTTCATAGCCGGCCAGAAGGTTGACCGTGTCTTCTGCGCTCCAGTTCTGTGCGGATAGGTTCCAGTAATTGGGGATAAAGGAGGTCCCGGAGAAGTAGGCGCGCACCATCTCCTCGTTGTCGCCCAGCAGGTCCTGCATCAGGCGGGAGATGTTCACATCCTGCCGCTGGGGCTGTTCCATCAGGTAGTGGAGCAGTGCGTTTTCCTGCTTTTGGCTGGTGAAGCTCTCAATGGTCTCCAGAATCAGCGGAACCTTCACATTGAAATAGAAGTCCTCCTGACCGGCCGCCATGGACCCCTCCATATCGGAGGAAAGGGAGGCCATGACGGGGTCTTTCAAGGAGATAAACAGATATTTCATGTAGCGGGCATTGAGATCGTCCTGCACCTGGATGCCGTAGAGGTCCTTCAGCTCCTGGGGGAGCGCCTCTGCGGAGGCGTTTACATACCGGTCGCCCAGGCCGCGATACAGCCATTCGTTCGGTTGGTAATGCAGGTTGCGCGCATGGACCTTGCTGTCGAAGAAGGCATGGTATAGGGTGCGGGACATGGTCTGGCATGCATCCGGCGTGTACATCGAGAGGGAGATCGCCGCGCTTTGCCCGCCGACGCCGGAGAGGATGATGCTCTCGCCGTCCTCGTTGGTGCGGAGCAGGACCACCGGCTTGTCCAGATTGCTGCCAAATACGCCGGTATAATAATTGTAGAAGGAAATGACCATACTCAGGTCGCTGAGCTCGGCGCTTTCCCGGATGGCGCTGTCCAGGTAGAATACGGCGTTTTCCCCGCCGGAGGACAGGTTCAGCGGTTCAAAACTGCCGAAGCAATAGCTGGAATTGATCAGGTCGTAATAGTCGTACCAGGTGGGGCGTTCCAGCTGGAAGGATTTTTCCGGGCTGTTCGCCGGTGCAAAGGGGATGATGGCATTCCAGTCGGAGCCCCCTGCAAGCTGGAAGGAAACGCTGCTGATGTACTTTTCCATATGCGTCAGGTTGTTGGAGTCAAACAGCGGCATCATCAGGACCTTTTTCCCTTGGAAGGCCAACAGATCCTCATAGAGGTCGCCATCCACCTGGAAATCCACGCCGGTGTTTTCCCCGAGCTTGACGTCGTATTGGAATACGACAGATTCGCAATCCTCCGACACAGGCCCGATCTCCCAGGCGCTTCCCAAATTGTTCAGGGCGATTTCTGTGCCGTCCGCATCGGTGCAAACCG
>JABLTT010019225.1_pt1 | contig 21774 bp, 12 predicted proteins | sample 7160061 | NCBI WGS metagenome assembly JABLTT01 (sample SAMN14651232, study PRJNA627086) | human gut metagenome | isolation source: feces | host: Homo sapiens
CACGGCGTGGCGGCCTGCGCCATCTCGAATCCGATGACGCTGATGTAGTCGATGTGGGTGCGCGAGGGGAAGAAGCAGCTGCGGCGCACGTTGATCTCGACCGTCTCGGCGTTGGGGTCGGCTCCCTGGAAGTTGGCCCAGATGGTGGTGGTTTCGGCGCGTTCGTCGACCTCGCAGTACCACACGTAGCGCGTCTGGTCGGGGTCGTCCACCGGGCGGGGGATCTGCAGCGCGTTGTCGGTCAGCGTCGTGCGGATCTGCGGGTCGTCGAGCTCGGCGGGGTCGGTGACCTCGTAGAACGACCGGCCGTTGAGGTAGACGTCACCCAAATGCTTCGGCGCGTCGGTGTTGCGGTCCGGCGTGTTCAGCCAGTCGCCGAAGATCGGTTCGCGGTACGGGTTGAACGCGCCGAAGAACGTGTTGGGCAGCGTCACCTTCCACACATTGCCGCGATCGCGTTCCCAGGTGGTGATGCGTTCGGATCCCTTGATGACGGGGCGCTCCCCCTCGGCCGCGCGATAGGTGATGCGTTCCAGATCGCCGACGCCGCCGTGGGCGGGATCAACCTGTTCGCGGTAGACGCCCTCGTGCACGATGACGGTGTCCCCCGGGCGGGCCAGTTCGGCGGCCTTCGAAATCGTGGCGAACGGGTGCGCGAGGTCGCCCGCGGACAGATCGTCGCCATCGGGACGGACGTGGAACTCGAAAGCCATGATGCTGCAACTCCTTTGTCGTTGGCGTTTGGAAATCCGGCCGCACCGGCGCGGCCACCAATCATACAACGTTATACTTTACGGTTTTTTCAAGCGTTCCCTCGATGAGGGGGATGCCGGATGTCTTCCAGCTGAGGGAGGGAGACGGGAACCCGCCTCCCTCCGGCGTTGCGCGTCGCCTCCCCCGCCGGAGGGAGGCTGGAACTCACAGCTCCTTGTAGTCGAAGTGGTCGAAGGTGGCCACCTCGCCGTAGCCGGAGTAGTCGACCGCGGCCAGACCCACGAATGCTCCGGTGAAGAAGCCGCCATATGTCTGGTTCACGTAGTCGTCGGAAAGGATCTTCGCATCCAGCTTGACCGGCAGCTCGGTCCAGGTCTGCCCGTCGAACGAGTACTCGTAGGTGTACCACTGGGTGCGCACCTTGGCGCGCAGCCACACACGCTCGACACCCTCGGGCACGACCACGGCGTTCTCGCGCAGGAACGAGGTGTAGTTGTTGCGGTCGTTCTGCGCCACCTCGATCACGCGGCACTTGCGGTCCTCGTCATACGTGACGAATGCCCACGACCAGTGCTGGTCGTTGTAGTAGTTCGTCAGACCGGCCATCGCCTGGTAGGTCTTCGGGTCGAACTCGACGCACGTTTCGGCGTCGAAATCGAACGCCTGCCAACGGCGGGCCACCAGCGACAGGTCGAACAGGTTGCACAGCGAGCCCTGACCGATCAGTCTCAGGCTGCCGCCACCGACCGAACCCATCTTCTCGTCGAACGGCACACGCAGCGTATTCCAACGCGGGTCGAGCGTATCGGACTCGAACTCGTCGTGCTGGTCGCGGGTCTCGGGCGCAACCGTCTCGATTGCGTCCTTCGGGGCCTCCACGTAGCGTTCGCCGCCATGGCCACCGACGATGTACGGCCAGCCGTCCTCGTCCCACTCGACCTTCTGGATCGCGGTCTCGCGGCCCAGCGTGCACCAGCCGCGCGGGTCGGTGAACGACTCGGTCTCGTGGTGCCACGGGCGGCCGCACAGCGAGGCGTAGTACCATTCGCCGGACGGGGTGTCCACCAGGGCGCCGTGGCCCTGCTTCTGCAGGTAGCTGCGCGGGGTGTCGAAATTCGTGATGAACGGGTTCGTGGGCGAGGCCTCGAACGAGAGCTCATCGAGCGTGCGGGAGCGTGCCACGACCTCCTGGTGGGTCCACACGGTGCCGCCCTCGGCCGCGAACAGGTAGTACCAGCCGTTGATCTTGTACAGGTGCGGGCCCTCGACGAGCTTGACGTCGTCGCCCATCCAGATCGTGCGGGCCGTCTCCGGCTTCAGCTGCATCGTCTCGACGTCGAACTCGGTCAGCGTGATGCCGTGGAACGCGTGCTTGTATTCGCGGTGGTCCCAGGTCTGCTGCACCAGGTACTTGCGGCCGTCGTCGTCATGGAACAGGCTGGCGTCGAAGCCCACGCCGTTGACGCGAATCGGACCGGACCACGGGCCGTGGATGTCCTCGGTGGTGGCCAGGTAGTTGGTGCAGTCCTTGAACGCGCCGTTGACGACCTTCACGTCGGTGTAGATCAGCCAGAACTTGCCGTCGGCGTAGCTCAGGTCCGGGGCCCAGATGCCGCCGGAGGCCGAGTTGCCGCGCATGTCGAGCAGCTCGGTGGTGTTCAGCGCGGCGGGCAACAGGTTCCAGTGGACCATGTCCTTGGACTCGTGCAGCTGCACGCCGGGGAACCATTCGAACGTGGAATTGGCGATGTAGTAGGTGTCGCCGACGCGGATCATCGAGGGATCCGCATAGAAACCGGTGAGCACCGGGTTGGAAATCTTCATGTGTGCTCCTTGGGAAACGAATGACGGGGAAGGGCATCCCCTCCTTCGGGGATGCCCTTCCCGGACGACCGATCAGCCCTTGACGGCGCCGGTCAGACCGCCGACGATCTTCTTCTGGAAGATCGTGAAGCAGATCAGGGCCGGCAGCATGGCCAGCGACGTAAACGCCAGCACGGCGGCCGTATCGACCGAATGCTCCGAGCTGAACATGGACACGCCGAGCGGCAAGGTGTAGTTGTCGGAGCTGCTCAGGACGAACAACGGCAGCATGTAGCCGTTCCAGCTGCCCACGAACTGCAGGATGCCGACGGTGGCCACGCCCGGCATGGCCAGCGGGATGACCATGCGCCAGAAGAAGCCGAGACGCGAGCAGCCGTCGAGCAGCGCCGCCTCCTCGAGCTCGTTCGGGATGGACTGCAGGAAGGGCACCAGGATGATGATGGTCTGCGGCAGGCCGAACGCGATCTGCGGCAGGATGATGCCGGCGAGCGAGTTCGACAGGCCGAGGTTGCGGATCATCAGGTACAGCGGCGTGATGCCGACGGTCATCGGGAACATCAGGCCCGCCGAGAACAGCGAGTACATGAGCGGCGCGTACTTGAACTTGTAACGCGCGATCACGTAGCTGACCATGATGCCGAGCACGACCACGCCCAGCATGGTGAAGATCGCGACGATCAGCGAGTTCTTGAGCTCGACCCAGAAGGTGTCGCTCTGCGCCACGTTGACGTAGTTCTGGATGACCCACGGATCCGGCAGACCCGACGGGTTGTTGGTGATCTGCGAGTTGGTGCGGAAGCCACCGATGATGATGTACAGCACCGGGACCGTGCAGATCGCGACCAGAATCACCGAGAGCAGATAGACGACCGGGTGGCCCCACGGGGTCTTCTGCGAGACGCGGTAACCGTTGGCCTTGGTGTATTGAGTGTTCTTGGCCATCTCACTTCACCTCGCTTGCAGCCAGCCGCTGCGCTTCCTTGGCGCGCTTGGCGGCGCGCTTCTTGGCCTGCTTCTGTTCGGTCAGGGCACCCTCCAGATCGCGGTTGAGCACGAACTTCTGATAGACGAGCGCCACGACCAGGGAGATGATGAAGATGATGATCGCGACGGCGGAACCGTAACCGTAGTTGCCGGAATCGCGGCCGTTGCGCACCATGTAGGTAGCCATCGTCGAGACGCCTGCGGTCTCGGAGATGTAGCTGCCCCAGATGATGTTGACCAGATCGAACAGCTGCAGCGAGCCGATCATCGACAGGAACACCCAGATACGCAGGGTGGGGGCCAGCAGCGGCAGCGTGATGCTCCACTGGGTCTGCCAGAAGCCGGCGCCATCGACCTTGGCCGCCTCGTACAGCTCCTCCGGGATGGATTGCATGCCGGCGAGCATGAGGATGACGGCGAAGCCGATGTACTTCCAGCTGATGATGACCAGCAGCGTGATCATGGCGATCTTCGGGTCGGCGAGCCAGTCGGGACCGTCGATGCCGATGTAGGACAGCAGCTCGTTGACGGCGCCGGTCTTCTGCAGCAGCAGGCTCCAGCCGGTGCCGACGATGACCTCGGAGATCACGTACGGCACGAAGATGAGCGTACGGACCAGACCGCGGCCCTTGAACTTCTGATTGAGCAGCAACGCGAACAGGATGGCGACCGGGGCCTGAATGACCAGCGAGCCGATGACCACGATGAACGTGTGACCGAGGGCGGCCTGGAAGGTCGGATCCTTAAGCGCGGTGATGTAGTTGTCAAGGCCGGCGAACTCACCGGTCTCGGACGGCATGCCGAAACCCTTCCACCGGTAGAAGCCGTAGTAGAAACCGAGAATCAGCGGCAGGATGACGAAGCCGACGAATACGATGATGGCCGGCGCCGCAAGCAAAAGTATTTCGAGGTTGCGCTGCAGCTTGCCATTGCTCGGCTTCTTCTCCTTCTTGGCGGAACGGGGCCGGGCCGCTTCCGCTTGGATTGCACTTGTCATGGCATCTCCATTGATTGTCTGTTGAATGCTGTGAAAAGGGACGGCGGCCGGAACCGGTCGGGGGTGGTCCGTGTCTTCTTCGGTCCGAACCATTCGCCCGTCGGTTCCGGCCGCCGTATTCAGTCAGAGCGTGCCTCGGCTATATCAGCCCTTGGCAGCGGCGTCGTTCATCGCCTTGACGATGTCCTCCGGGGTACCAGTACCGGAGAGCATGTTCACCACGCCGGTGTTCAGCGCGGTGCCGATGTTGGCGCCGAGCGAGCTGTCCATCCACAGCTTCATGCCATCGGAGGCGTTGAGAGCCTCAATCAGGCCAGCCAGGCTCTCATCTTCAACGTCGGCCTGCGATTCGGCGCTGGCCGGGATTGTGGAGAATGCGGTGGCATACTTGTCCTGCCACTCCTTCTCAGCCATCTTGTTCACGAAATCGATTGCAATCTCCGGAGCCTCCGGGTTCACGCCGTAGCTGGTGGCGGCACCCATCAGGGCGCCCTCCTCACCCTCGCCTCCCTCGACGGACGGGAAGGCGAAGAAGCCGAGGTCGGCCATCGGCTGCTGGTCCGGGGTCAGATCCTTGAGCACGCCCGGCTCCCAGGTGCCCATAAGCTCCATGGCGGCCTTGTGATTGGCCAGCAGACCGGCCGACGAGCTCGCGCCCTGCTGGGCGGTGGTGGTCAGGTAGCCCTCGTTGAAGTAGCCAGCGTCGTTGAGCTCCTGCAGCTTCTCGCCCGCAGCGGTCCAGCATTCGGCGGAGAAGTCCTTGTTGGCCATGCTCTCCTCGTAGACGTCCGGCGAGCAGATGCGCAGGGACAGCCAGTAATACCAGTGAGCGGCCGGCCAGGCATCCTTGGCGCCGACGGCGATCGGGTCGATGCCGGCGTCCTTGAGCTTCTGGCAGGCATCCATCAGCTCCTCCCAGGTGGTCGGAGCCTCGGTGATGCCGGCCTGGGCGAACAGATCCTTGGAGTACCAGATGCCGCCGGGCTGGACGGTGGTCGGCACGCCGTAGATCTTACCGTCATACGTCGCCGAGTCGAGCGAGGCGGCCATCTGAGTCTTGACGGTGTCACTGATCTTGTCGGTCAGGTCCATGAGCTGGCCGGCGTCAATCATGTCCTGGTCCTTCTGTCCACCGAGGGTCATGAACACGTCCGGGCCGGAACCCAGATCCTGCATGGCGGTAGTCAGCTTGCCCTCGAAGTCCTCATTCTGGATGGCCTCGATCTGGACGGTGACGCCCTCGTGCTCCGACTCGAACGCCGCGGCGAAATCCTCCCAGTACTGACGACCGTCACCTGCGGTGGCGTTGTGCCAGAACACGATGGTGTTGTCGTCGGCGGACGAGCCTCCGCCGCCGCAGGCGGCCATGCCCAGCACGGCAGCGGCCGAAACACCGGCGGCCAGAATCCTCTTAAACTTCATCGTTCCTCCTATATGCCGTTCGAAACCGCAGCCACCTCGGCGACCCGACGCAGCGTCCTTTCTCCCGGGCTCAGGAACCTTCCGCCGTTGTGCAGCGTTACGGCCCGTCGAACCCGATCGTCTCGCGATTCCGAATTCTAATTTTTCCGAAAACTTTCATTGTTTTCGATAGAAAACATACTATCGCGAGTTAGTTAAATCGTCAAACTTACAGCGCGCGGCGTGTCGCGGCCCACGCCCTAAACCCACTCCCACACACCCCGCCTACCGCAGAAGCATCGGTGCAAACGTTTGACATCGCTTGATTACGGCATTATTTCAGTCTTTCGTACATCCCCCACACCGCCCAGCACCCCCATCAAGCAGCCACACATCACCCGCCCAGACATCTACCGCCGTCTCGACAGCCACCGACGACACTCTACATTCAACACTTTCCGAACATTTTCGAAAGTTTTCGACGCTTTCATGTTTTCAGACGGCACTCTTCGTGTGTTGTCGAAAATTTCGATATACTGGACTCCGGTATTCACGAATACGTTGTACGTCATATCGTAGAAGGGGTTGCATATGCCCGACACCGCACGTCGTCACCGAGCGTCGTCCAAATCCACGCAGCTGGCCGACATCGCCGAACGCACCGGGTATTCCCTGGCCACGGTCTCCAAGGTGCTCAACGGCCGCAGCGACGTGGCCGCCGGCACCCGCCGGATCATCGAGGAGGCGCTGCGGGACAGCGGCTACACCAAGCGCATCTCCACCACCAAGAACCGCAAGCTCATCGAAGTCGTGTTCCAGAACTTCGACAACATCTGGTCGCTGGAGGTGCTGCGTGGCATCGTGCACGAGGCCAGCGCCCATGAGATGAGCGTCGTCACCACCGAAAGCGGCGACCGCTCGCACCCCGATTCCCGGTGGGTCGAAGGCGTATTGCGCCGTCAACCGCTCGGCGTGGTGCTGATCTTCTCGAACCTCACCGAATCGGAGAAATCACGTCTGCAGGCGTTCAACATCGACTATGTCACGCTCGACCCGGCCGGCGACCCCTCCCCCGACAACCTCTCCGTACAGGCCGACAACTGGACCGGCGGCATCATCGCCACCCGTCACCTGCTCTCCCTGGGGCACACCCGCATCGGCATCATCACCGGACCGAACTCCATGCTGTGCTCCAAGGCGCGACTCGACGGCTACAAGGCGGCCCTGGACGAGCACGACATCCCCTTCGACCCCGACCTGGTGCGCGAAGGCGACTTCTCCACGGCTGGCGGCTACCTGCAGGGACTGTCGCTGCTCAAGAACTCCGCCAAACGCCCCACGGCCATCTTCGCAGGCAGCGACCTGCAGTCCATGGGCGTCTACGAGGCGGCGCGCACGCTGGATCTGAAGATCCCCGAGCAGCTGTCCGTCATCGGATTCGACGACGTGCAGACGGCGGCGTACATGGGCCCGGCGCTGACCACGGTCCGACAGCCGCTGCAGGACATGGCCGCCGCGGCCGTGCGCATGATCATCGACAAATCGCACGGCCGACCGATTCAGAACCGTTCCATCTACCCGACCACGCTGATCGTCCGGGACAGCACGCGTCCATTGGATCCGAGCGAACCGCACTGAACGGCCCCGCACGCCCAACCTTCCATCACGGTGCCAACATGGCCAGCGGCACCACGGCGCTGACGAGCGACCATCGTCGTCCGTCAGCGCACGCGTTTGATCGAGTAGAACAGGGCGCTACTCAGCAACACAACCACGGCTTGGGCCACAAACACGGCACCATACCCGAACTGGCCGATCACCGACGCGGCAACGAACGAAGCACCAACACCGCCCAAAGTGTTGGCTAGGTTCAGGAAACCCAGGTCCTTGGCGGCCGCCTCGGGGTTGGGTAGCACGATGACGCTGATTGTCTGGATCAGCGAGGAGTTCGCGCCAGTGGCGATGCCGACAATGATCGAGAAAACGATCAGCCCTGCCGGAGTCGGAAACACAAACGGCACCAACGCGCCAACAGCGATCATGCCAGTCGTGGCAACGGCCAGCTGCTTCGGCCGCCCGATCCGGTCGGCGAGTGGCCCGGCCCCCAGGCAGCACACCAATCCGATGATCAGCGTGATTGACGAGTTCACCGACAGCAGCCGTTGGGCGCCCGCCTGATCAAGGCCGAGATAATCCTGCAGGATATACAGCATGTAGTTCGACACCATCGAGCTGCCCACCACCAGCAGGAACCGTGCGGCCAAGGTCTTATAGAAATCGGTGGCATTGCGCGTGGGGAACATGGACATCGTCACCAGTTCGCGCTTGCTGAACGGGGCGACCGGCTCATGGAGATTCGACCGCTCCCCCGCCAGCAGCGCGGAGACCACGCCGCCGATCAGCGCGATGGCGGCGAAGACCTCCACGCCCAGCGTCACGTCGCCCAGGAACTGGGCGGCCACCAGGATGCCAGCCTGCCCGCCGATCGTCTGCCCCAATCCGTAGGCCGAGGAGGCGGTGCCGCGCCAACGGGCCGGCACTCGGTCGGACAGCTGTGCCACAATCGCGGCGGCTACGCCGTTGACCACGAATTCGTAGACGCACCACCAGGCCAGCATCACCGGAATCGTCTCGGCGCGCGAGTAGATCAACAGCACCAGGCACGACAGGATCGAGCATCCGATAATCCACGGCTTGCGCTTGCCGAATCGCGTGCGGGTGCGATCCGAACAGGCACCCAGCGCGATGTTCGAGAACAGCGCGACGATCATCGCGACTGTGGAGAACATCATGACCAGCGGCACCTTGTTCACCGGATCAATCTCGGATATCTTCTGCGGCAACAGCGTGGCAATCGCACCCTGATGCGGCAGCAGCCAGCTGGCCGGACCAATCACCAGCGAGACGACGAGCCTCCACGGCAGACGCTCATCGGCATTCGTCACATCGGCGTTCGATGTCACCGTTCCCTCTCATCCACCGGCACACCGGCCATGCAGCCGACGAAACCGCCGGCCCACTCCGTGCTCAGGAACCGCGCGTCGTACCGGTCAAGCACCACGCCCGCGGCGCAACCGTCCTCGCCGGCAGCAACGTGCGCGGCCGCCTCACGCACGTCGCCGTCATAGGTGAACAGCGTCAGCACATTGCGGTGCAACAGCAGAGCCACACCCGCCATCCCGGGCTGCAGCGGACCATACTCATGTTCCTGCGTCTGACCAGCGCGCACAATAGTGCAGGTCACCCGACGGCTGGAGTCGGCGTCGGACATCGGTTCCACACGCACAGTGACATGATGCGTGGAGTTCTGGCGGACGATCAGCGTGCCGCATGCGGGCACGGGGATCACGCAATCATCGGATGTGACGCGGGCGTAGCGCACGCCGCGCTCGGCGCGGACGATCTCCACGGCCGTGCCATCCACATCCATCACCGGGCGGGCCTCATCCGCCGACACCGGTTCGGATACGGACGCGCCGATGGCTACGCGTGCGGCGCGGTCGTCCTCGACCAGCACCATGTCGGCGGGCGGGAACTGCCCGGCCGGGACATCCTGTGCGATCGCGATGCACTTGGGCAAACGGCCCAAGCCAGGGGCCACCACGGGCCATCCCGGATCGCCTTGCGGAGTGGAGGGGGCGCCGCCACCATCCAGCTTCCAATCGGCGGGGTTGTGCTCCCAGGTCAGCGGGGCGATGAACGGCTCGCGCCCCAGATAGCTCAGCAGCTCGCCGGGATCGGCGCCCTTGGTCTCGCGCACGCCGAGACTCACAATCCACCAACCCAACTCCGGATGATGGATCAGATCGGTGTGGCCGACGCACTGCACCTGTTCGGCCAGACCCAGCTGGCGGTGGGTCAGAATCGGGTTCTTCTTATTCGCGTGGAACAGGCGGCGGTGGGTGTCCAGCACGCAGCGCTCGTTGTCGCGCGGCGCGGGGATTGGCGTTCCGCTGGCCTGGACGTCACGCTCGAACTCCCCCATGGCCGCCTTCAGCCCGTTCGGGGCGTACACGCGCATGACCATCTCGCTGTGCTCGAAGCTGGTGCCGCCCTCGGCGGTCATCAGGTACACGTAGTCGTCGATCCGGTACAGGTGCGGTCCCTCGGCCCACACCGCCTCGACGCCGTATCCGCGCCAAATCACGGTCTTGCCGCAGCCGGCCGCCTCGCCGTCGTCGATCAGCGTCCAGGTTTCGGGATCGATGCGCTGCGTCCAGACCTCGGTCTGGCCCTCCCACTGCGGGTCAACGGCGGGGCGGGTCTGCGTCCAGTACACCGAACCGTCGGAGTCCTCGAAGACGTCCGGGTCGATGCCTTCGGCGCCGTCAATCCAGTACGGGCCGGACCACGGGCCCTCGAGCCGTTCCGCTGTGATGGCGAAATTACCCTCGGCTCGAATCGCAGCCTCAAGTTCGTTATCCGTCACACCGCCACGACGTGCCGCCTCGGCGTCGATGCGGGCGATGGTGCAGACGATCACGTACTTGCCACCGACCTTGCGCAGCGTCGGCGCATATACGCCGCCGGAATCCTCGACGAACGGGATGAGCAGGCGGCGCGCCATCGCCTCGTCAATAGCGTCGGCAAGGTGCGTCCAGTGACCCAGATCGTCGGAGACGTGAATCGGCAGTCCGGGAACCAGCTCGAACGAGGAGTTGACCATGGCGATCCGGTTGCTGTCGACGTCCCACATCCAGGTCGGGTCGGGGTACATGCCGGTCAGGACCGGGTTGGTGATGGTGGTGATTGCTGAAGAAGAAGTGGTAGTCATCGTCTTTGATCCTTGGGTGGCGACCTGCAGCCGAAGGGCGTTCTGGGTTCGAAACTTTCATACAGCGTTGTACCGAAAGGTTTGAAACTTTCGGTGGGCCGAAACGGGAGAACGCCCACGGGTTGTCCCGCAGGCGTTCTCTCGATCAATCGGAAGGAAAAGGAGAAAGGAGTAAGAAAAATGACCGGCGACGGCCGCCGGCCGGACCTTACCGTATGTCCGGCCGGGGCATTCACCGTTTGGTTTGGGCCTTGAGGCCCGGAATCATCACGCCTCGGCGAGGGCGTCGATGATGTAGTTGTTGATCGTGGCCTTGACGGACTCGAGATGATCCGACTTGGTGGCCTCGATGAGCTTGGCCTGCGGGATGTCGAGAGCGTACTCCTCCAGGGAAGCCAGCGTGGCGGTGCCATCCTCGATGGTGGCGCCGATGCCGGAATCGTAGGAAGCGTAGCGCTCGGCCTGCAGGTTCTGGATGAACTTGTCCTCGTGCATCTTCGCAGCGACCAGCAGACCGGCGGCGAAGGTGTCCATGCCCGCGATGTGCGAACGGAACAGGTCCTCGGCGTCGAAGGAGGTACGACGCGGCTTGGCATCGAAGTTCAGGCCACCGTGAGGACCGATCTGGCCCTCGTCGATGACCTCCCACATCACGGTGGTGGTCTCCATCAGGTCGGTCGGGAACTCGTCCATATCCCAGCCGATCAGCTTGTCGCCCTGGTTCGCGTCGAGCGAGCCGAGCACGCCGGCCTCACGGGCCGTGCGGATCTCATGCTGGTAGGTGTGGCCGGCCAGGTTGGCGTGGTTGCCCTCGAGGTTCAGCTTCATGAAGTCGATGTCGTAGGTCTTCAGGAAGGCGATGGCGGTGGCGGCATCGAAGTCGTACTGGTGCATCGTCGGTTCCTTGGCCTTCGGCTCGATCAGGAACTGGGCGTCCAGGCCGATCTCCTTGGCGTACTCATGGCACATGTGGAAGAACTTGGCCATGTGCTCCTGCTCGCGCTGCATCTGCGTGTTCCACAGGTTCTCGTAGCCTTCGCGGCCGCCCCAGAACACGTAGTTCTCGGCGCCCAGGCGCTTGGCGATCTCCAGGCTGTGCTTCAGCTGGCCGCCGGCGTAGGCGTAGATGTCGGCGAACGGCGAGGTCGAGGCGCCGGAGACGAAGCGCGGGTTGGTGAACAGGGAGGAGGTGTTCCACAGCAGCTTGACGCCGGTGGCCTTCATGTTCTCCTCGATCTTGTCCACAACCTTGTCCAGGTTGGCGTTGGTCTCGCGCAGGGTGTCGCCCTCGGGGGCGATGTCGCGATCATGGAAGCAGAAGTACTCGGCACCGAGCTTGGTGAAGAACTCGAAGGCGTAGTCGACCTTGGCCAGAGCCTCGTCGAGCGGGTTGGAGTACTTGCCGTACCACGGACGGTGAGCGGTGCCGGTACCGAACGGATCGACGAGCTCCTGATCGAAGGTGTGCCACCAGGCGACGCCGAAGCGCAGCCAATCCTTCATCTTCTTGCCGGCGACGACGCGGTCGGCGTCGTAGTAATGGAAGGCCAGGCCCTCCTGCGGTCCCTTCTGGCGACCGACGTATTCGATCTTGTCAACATCCCACAGACCCATGGGTTGCTCCTTTGCTGTTGATTCGAGTTGTTTCCTGTCGGCGCCCTTGCGGTTCGCCGTTGACTACATAGTAAGACCATTTACCCAAGTATGTCAATTCGTTTAACTTTATCGGCGTTTCGCGTTATACGACGCCCATTCAGCCAGCCACATCCCAAGCAATCACCCGCAGCTTCCTGACCAGCCCCGGCCTTCTTGCCACCGCCACAACCGCGTGGTACAGAATCCCTCGGATGGCCCCGGCATCTCCCGTACCACAACTGCGTGGTACGGAACCCTCAAAAGCCCCTCCAAGAGCTTCCGTACCGTACCACACCTCATGTCAGGAAACAGAAACCCCGGAATCCCAACACCCACCCAAAACCCAACGGCCCGTGGTACGGTACGGAACGTCCCAAACCCCGTTTCCAGCATTCCGTACCACTCCCACGCGGTACGGCATCCCCAAAACACGTCTGCAAACATTCCGTACCACAACCACGCGGTACGGCATCCCCAAAACGCATCCCCCAGCATTCCGTACCACAACTGCGGGGTACAAAACCGTCCAAAACCCATCAACAGGATTCCGTACCATGCCGCAACCACGAGGGACGAAACCCATCGGACAAGACCAGGATCATTCCATGCCGCAATCACACGGCAGGGCAATCCCATCGCGCCGTCGGACCGCATCAGAACGGTTCGATCTGCTCTTGCATAACCATGCCGGTGCGGCGGAACCTTTGAAGATCAAGGCTCCGCCGCACCGGCACGATTATTGGACAATCAGGCGGCCATCTTCCTCGGACGACGGCCGCCCAAGGTCAGACGCGATGGCGGCCGCCGCGACTACGCAGCGCCATGCAGCTGCCCGCAATCAACAACGCAACCGCGGCGATCACCGTAGGCACCATCACTCCAGCACCGGTGTCCGCCGGTTTCTCGCCGTCCGGCCGACCCGAGGAAGAGGACTGCTGTCCGCCCGAAGGCTGCTGCCCATCCGAAGGCTGCTGTTCGCCCGCTCCGGCGCCCACTGTCACATAGTCGACAGCCGAGGTGACCGATCCGCCGTACGGCGAGGTGACCTTGGCATACCATCCCTGAACGCCTTCGGGGGCATCCTTCCAGACGATCGACGCAGTACGGACGTCGTCGGAATCGGACTGCGCAGGTTCGATCAGGGCAGTGCCGATAACCTCACCACCGAGCACATCGATGCGGAAGGAATCGGTGGTCAGCGTCTTGGGCCGATCGGCCTGGGTCGTATCGATGCCCAGTTCGTTCAGATGGATGACAAATTCCTCGTCCGAGGGCGCGAATTCGGAAGTGGCCACGGATTCGGAGCCGTATTCGTTAAGCGACGGCGAATACGTGCGCACGCTCATCGTGCCGTCAGCAGTGTTCACGTGCATCAACCGCAGGTAGCCCTTGCCGCCCTCTTCCATGCCCTGGTAGTCGAACAGCATGTTGACCACGTTGCGATCGGCCACGCCGTCGCCATCCGTGTCGACCTGCGAGACTGTCTTCTGAGCGCTGTGGTAGTGGCCGGACAGCACCATCTTGACGTTCTCGTTCGGAGCGACCACACGCTGGTAGACTTCCTGCGGAATCAGTCCCAAACCGCCCGAGGCGAGCAGGTACTCGTGGAAGTTGAGGATGGCCACACGGTCGGGATACCGCGCGAGCACATCATTCATCCACTCGATCTCCTCGTCGCCGATGCCCCAGCCCATGTACACCATGATGAAGTCGATGCCACCGGCGGACACCAGGTCGTAATGGCCCTTGTTGTTCTTGTAGCTGCCGCCGTACCACGGGTTGGAGTTGTACCGGTTCTCACCGAAGCGGGCGGAGAACTGCGTGTAGTCCTCGGTCTTGTGATCCACGTCATGGTTGCCGGCAAGCACACCGTACGGGAACCCGGCTTCGTCGAGACGCCTGTACTGTTCGTCCGCCCGAGCCCACTGATCGTCGAGTTCGGCGTTATCGACCACATCGCCGGTGTGGAACATGTAGGAGATGTTCATCCGGTCACGGTTCTCAAGCAGCCAGGTGTGGATGTTCTTCTGGTGCTCGAAGTACCCATTGTCGTCGTAGTTGGCATTGTAGTACTGCGTGTCGGACTCCCACGCGAATGTGAAGTCATAGTCTTGGCGTGGGGTGTCAGCCTGGCTGATCGGATCGTCGGTCATGGAGATGACCGGCTCGCCGTTCACTCCGTTGATCGTGGAGATCTCTCCGTCGGCTTGCGCGGCCACACCATCAAGGGAAGACGCGGCGGTAAGGTCACCGGGCGCATAACCGGCACCATTCTGGATCACCACGGTCATCGCGCCGTCAGCCACATGGTCGGCATTGGCCACATTCTGCTCAATCGTGGCCTTGCCTTTTCCGTTGGCCTGGACCCGGGCCACCTGATCCCATGCGCCGGTGGTCACGTTCCTGACGAACGCATACAGGTCGGAACCGGCTTCGGCGGAACCGTTCCAACGGATCGTGGTGGAAGCGGTCGCGTCGGCCGCCAGAGATTCCGGCACCTTCACCGTGAAGGACTGGTACGGGAACCCGGCATCCTCGGCGGTGGTGGTCACGGTCGCCTTGTCATCCGCATTGAGCTTGGCGGCGTCTTCGGCGGACAGCGCCGTGCCCTGCGTCCCGTCAGCCAAACCGGACTGGCGGGTGGTGCCCTGCGAGGAGGCGATCTTGTCGGTTTCTCCAGGAACCATGGCCTCGCCGCGGTAGAAGGTCACGCCGAGTTCATCGTTCGACTCGTCGGCTGCGCTCACGCTCAACGTCGGCTCGGCGCCATCCTGCGATTCCACGGCGGTGATGGTCGGATCCTCCTCCGGCGTGGTGAAGGTCACTTCTGCGCTGGTGGTGTTGCCTGCATTATCGGAGACGGTGAAGGTGACGGTGTGCTCGCCCGCCGGCAGATCGACCGAGGATGTCGTATACGGCAGTTCGATCGGTTCGGCCTCGGATTGCCCGTTGGCAAGGGTTGCGCCCAACGAGCCCTCGGCTATACCGGAGGTTATATCCGAGGCCTCGGCGTCGATGGTGATTGTTCCGCGCTTGACATCCTTGCCGGAGTTTTCTTCGTCGGCGATGTCGGGGGTGATGACCGGCTTGGTGTTATCGACCGTGACCGTGGCCTCGGCGCGGTTCGCACCGAACTCCGCGGATACCGTATGCTCGCCGTCGGCCACCGTGGTGGTGTCCCACAGATACTGGTTGGCGGCCACGGAGGTTTCGGGAATCTCGAACTCGAGCAGGATGTACTCATACTGGCCCGAAGAATCGCCGATCTTGATCGAATTGGCGGGATTCGCGACTTCCTCGGTCACGTCTTCCTCCGTCACCTTACCGGCGGTGCCCGGGCTCACGCCGGCGGTCGCCTTGCTCGCATGCAGCGTCGTACCGTCGGGGAGCACCAGGCGAATGTTGGACGCCTGGTAGTTGTCGGCGTTCTCGGAGTTCACGGTGCCGTCGGACAGAATGTCGGTGGCGCTGGACTTGGTGCCGGCGTTCATGTACATCTTGATGGTGTTGTCCTCGACCATGTCCAACGGGACCGGGAACGACACGGTGGCTGTGTCGCCGTAGGTGCCGTCGTCGAAGGAGCCGATCACGTTCTCCTGCCAATCGGACTCGCTCGGTGTACCCTGAATGTCGAGCTTCCTGGTGAACGAATTGTAGAAGAAGATGTCCGTCTGGGTGATTTCGGCGGCAATATACGGCTCGGATTCCAGCGAAGTGGTCATGCTCTCGACACCCACGGGCTCGCTGTCAATCGAAATGGACGGGCGGGCATCCTTATCGGCGCCGGTGGCACGGACCGCCTGCTCGCCGCGCAGGAACTGGCCGTCGACCATGTTCAGGCGGACTTCGGAATCATCGTAATCCGTACCGACGATGGTCTTCGGCTCGCTTTGCACCGGGGCACCGATGCCATTGGAAGCCTCCACGTAATACTCGATCGAGGCCTTGCGGATCAGGTCGATCTTGTTCATCACATAGCTATAGGTATCGCTGCCCGCAGCCTTCACCAGGTTGTGGGAGGTGTACCCGGATCCTCCCGAAGTCCTGGTGTACAGCGTCACACGTTTGACGTCGGTGCCGGTGCAACGCACGTCAAACGTGAAGGTCACATCCTCGTCGGCGCCGAAGGTGGACGGCGTGGAATCGGCGATATCGGGAGCGGTGACGTTCTGGGGGAACGTGTATGCAGTGGCGCGGATGTCGGATGGAGCCACACTGCCCGGGGTGGCGGGCTGATCGATGCTGGCAAGCGTACTCTCATTCGTGCCGCCGGCATAGACGTAACGCAGGGTGTTCGACCCACTGGAGTCCGCGGTGTATGCCGCCGACGAAACCAAGGTTTTGGTCTTGGTGCTGATTTTCATCAGACGTGCCGAGCTGTTGGACATGCCCGCCGAATGGATGGTGAACAGGTCCTTACCCATCGTGAGCGCATGCTCGCCGGTCAGGTCGAACTCATTGTTGAAATCGGTGTCGGTCAGGTCGTCGTTCGAACCGTTCTTGATCCAAAACACCGCAGAATCGCCGGCGGCGATCTTGATGTCGGCCTGATCGGCGCCCCACTCCACGTCTCCGGCATCGCCCTGTTCCGGATAGCTGTAGTAGATGGTGTAGGCGTCAGAGAAGTCAACAGTTTGATCAGAGATGTTCGTGACTTCGATGAACTCGTATCCGTCGGCCCCGCCGACATTGGCGGAGTTCGGATCCATCTCGGTGATGACCAGCGGGACCAGCGCCTGCTCATACCCGCTCTGGTTCACGGAGAGCGCGATCTGCGCACCTTCCTGCGTGGTGACGAGCCCCTCGTCATCGGTGACGACGAAACGGTACGCCATCGTGCCCTTGCCCGCGAACGTGCCGGAGGGGATGGCGAACGACCACACGTCGTTCTCGACGGTGCCGGCGAGGTTCGAGTCGACATAGTCGGTATCGGTGTCGGTCTTCCACTGCAACGCCACCGAGGCGATGTGCTCGTTACCATCGGATACGGCGATCTGCGCCTTCAGCGTGATGGCGTCGGTGTCATAGACGACCTCCGGCAGTTCGCTGACATCGGTGATGATGGTCTCGCGATCGGACTGGACAGGCCAAGATTCCGGCTTCTGTCCTTCGACAAGCGAACCAGGCGTGGCGGAGTTGTCAGTGCTGAGCGTACCGACGCCATTGGCGTCATAGGAAAGGTTCAGCGTGGTGTCCGCCGCGCCTCCGCCGTCATAGCCAACGGTGTTGGTGGCGCCGGTGGACTTCCGGGTCAGCACAAGGGTACGGGCGCTCCCGTTCGCCATGCCCTCGCCTTTGGAGACGGTGAACAGGTTGACGCCGTACTGCAGCTGCGGGTCGACGCCGGACGCATCCTGCCAGAAGGCATTGAAACAGGCAGCGAGATCCTGCCCTTCCAGATCGGATTCGAATTGCGCAAAATTGTCCCAAAGCACGATGGACGCCCCAGGTTGGATGGCCACGTCCAAGGAGGCGTCGGCGGCAGCGGATTCGAAAGCCTCGGGGGTCCAGTCGACCCCGTTGTAGGTCAGGCTCAGGTCGCTGATGTTCACAGGCTCCGCACCCATGTTCGTCAGCTCGATGTATTCGCCGGCGTCCACCTTGGTGTCGACGCCGCCGACAGTGTTACCGGTGTTGACGGCAAGCTCGGTGATGACCACCGGCATGCCGCCGGCGATGGCTGCGCCCGTCGCTGCAAGCGGCGTGACACTGTACGCATTCTGCGCAGATTCATCAGCATAGGCGCTGACGGTGGTCACGCATGGCACCGCAGCCAGCGAGACGCCCAAGGCGAGCGCCGCCAGACGGCGAGCGCACCGCGATGATTGGGGAAGAATGTGACGCATGTTTTCTCTTTCTCATAGGCAGCCGCTCCCAAGAAGGAATGGCGTCCCTACTCTAAGAGCGCACCGACAGGCACCATGCGGACGTTCCGTTCGATTTCCCCGCATAGTCGTCAAGTGTTCTTCGCGCGTTCGCGTTTTGTACACTTACCCCGCCGTCCCGTTGATGCGCCACACGCCATGCATCAATTACACGTTGCGCATATTTGTGGTGATAATGTGCGTATCAACAGTGAAGTATTGACATCTCGATGTTGAGATCCTCGCCTCACGGCACCCACAGCGTTGAGGCCGGCCGTCACCACGGCGCATCCACCACCCATTGACACGCAAAGGAGCACCACATGGCATTGCAAACCCTGCTCGAACCGCTCGAGATCAACCATATGACCCTGAAGAACCGCATCATGTTCCCGCCGATGACCACCGGTTACGAGGCACGCGACGGTTCCATCACCGAGCAGAGCATCAACTTCTACAAGCGCGTGGCCGAAGGCGGTGCCTCCTACATCGTGCTCGGCGACGTGACCCCCGTGCACACTATCTCCCCCCACGCCCAAGCTCGTCAACGATGATCAGATCCCCTCGTTCAAGGCCCTGGCCGACGCGCTGCACGAATTCGATTGCAAGCTCGGCCTGCAGGTATTCCACCCGGAGTACGACACGGTGGCCGTGGCCGAACTCTTCGCCAAAGGCGACATGGCCGGCGCCCGGGCCAAACTGCACCATGACATGCAGCATTACATCAATGAAGTCACCGGCGAACGCCTTCAGGAGATCCTCGGCCACATCACCGCACTGGCCCGCCGCGCCACGCAAGCCGGCGCAGACGCCATCGAAGTGCACGGCGACCGTCTGGTCGGCTCATTGTGCTCGCCGCTGATCAACCAGCGCACCGACGAATACGGCGGCAGCTTCGAGAACCGGACCCGTTTCGCCCGCGCGGTCGTACGCGCCATCCGCGAGGGATCACCGGACATCTGCATCGACTACAAGCTGCCGATCATCACCGAAAATCCCCAGCTCGGCCGCGGAGGCCTGTTCATAGACGAAGCGGTGACGCTCGCCCAACTACTCGAGGAAGACGGCGTTGACACATTCCACGTGGCGCAGGCCAACCACACCGGTAATCTCAACGACACGATCCCCGCGATGGGCACTCGCCCGGAATGCTTCATGGAGCCATATTCCCGCCGCATTAAGGAAGCGGTCCACGTACCGGTCTCCATGGTCGGCCGCATCATGACTCCAGAGGACGGCGCACGACTCATCGAGGAAAACGCCTGCGATTTCGTGGGTTTCGGTCGTCCGATCCTGTGCGACCCAGATTACGCGAACAAGGTGGCCGCCGGCCAAGCCGACCTGATTCGCCCGTGCATCATGTGCAACCACGGCTGTACCGACGCCATCGCCAGCCGTCGGTTCATCTCCTGCGTACTCAATGCCGAGAACGGCTATGAGTATAAGCGTGTCATCACCCCTGCCGAAACGCCGCGGAAGATTGCGGTCGTCGGCGGTGGCCCCGCGGGTATGGAGGCGGCGCGCGTCGCTGCATTGCGTGGTCACGACGTGACGCTGTACGAGCAGGCGGATCGCCTCGGTGGTCAGCTCGGCATCGCCGCCGAAGAGTCGAGCACTGTCAAACCGTTCATCATGGAGGACTTCGCCGCGCACAACGTGGTGGTCAAGACCAACACCAAGGTCGACCGGATCACCGCCGACGCCGTGGAGGCCACCGAAACGCTGAACCCGCCCGCTCCGGCGGGACGACCCGGTACCCCAGCCCCGGTACCCGCAGCCGATGTCCCGGAACCGGAGACCCAGGCGATTAGCATCCCCTGCGACTGCGTGGTCATCGCCTCCGGCACCGCACCCGTGACCTTCGACACCGCCGCGATCGAAGAGCACGGCATCAAGGTCACGCTGGTCGGCGACTGCAATGGCAAGGCTGCGGACATCAACCGCGCCGTGGAGGAAGGCTATCTGGCCGCCACCGCCGCCTGACACACCCGGCTTCGTTCGGACTCTGACGCATCGTGACCCTGACACATCCCACAGAACCGCGGAATAACAACGTTTTGGGAAAGCATCAGATCACGATGCGTCAGAGTCCGAGGGTGCCACGGACCGGGACGGGAACGAGATCCGGGCAGGCGAAAATCAGCGGAGGTCCTTGACGAACCAGTGCTGGCTGCCGGTCAACGGGTAGCCCTGAATTTCGCCGATTTGGCGGTAGCCGTACTTCGGGTAGAAGTCCCGCCCCTGAAAATCGAAGGTGTTGAGCAGCGCATACCGGCAGCCGTGCTCGCGCCCGGCCTGTTCGATGCGAGACAGCAGGTCGCTACCCAACCCCTGTCCACGATGCCCCGGCGCCACCGCCAACACCTCGATCTCCAGCCATTGGCCGAACATCGTGCCATAGACGCCGCCGATGACGGCACCATCGTCGTCCTTCGCCGTGATCGAGATCTCCCGCTCGTCCAGGATCTCGAAATGCTCGCGATTGTACGCCCGCAAAATCTCGTGAATCGCGGCCTTCGTCGCCTCGTCCGGTTCCTCCACGCTGTCGAACGTCGCCATTGCAATCCGCTCCTTCGTCACATCCGCCGATCGGTTACGATGTGGATGCCCGCCAGCGTACCCCATATCGCCCTGCCGTCCAACCCGGACCGGCGACCGGTCCGAAAACGGACGCAGGCACGGTGACGGCGCACCGCGTCTCTCCGGCCTCGCAACCGCATCACGAACGCGCACGGCCGACCAATACGGCAACCACGCATTGCGCCGCGGCCAGCACCAACGCCAACAGCAACGGCGCCGCCCACGCCCCGGAGAGCTCGGCCAGCATGCCGAACGCGGCGGGACCGATCGACGCCAGCAGATATCCCAACGACTGGGCGATACCGGACAATCGGACGGTCTCCTGCGCGGTGGTGCCACGCAACGCGATCAGCGACAGCGCCACCACCAGTGTGGCGCCCTGCCCGCAGCCGCCGATGACGCTCCACACCATCATGGCCTGCGGCAGCGTCAGCATGCCGACATACGCCACAACCATGGGCAGGCTGGAGACCAGCGCGGCGCACACCTGATTGCCTCCGACCTGCATCAGCATCGGCACCAGCAGTCCGGAGACGATGCCGATCGATTGGAACAGGAACAGATGCATGCCCGCCGTTCCCTCGTCGAACCCCGCTCCCGCGGATACGCTTGGCAGCCAGTTGGACATCGTGTAGAACGCCGCCGACTGCAACCCCATGTATAAGGTCACCCACCACGTCATCGGCCGACGCCACAGCGGAGCCGGCTTCGATGAGACACCGACGACCGTCCGCGCATCGTCGCCCGTTCCGCTCCGAGGGACGCGCGCATCCGTACATTCCGATGAATCCCCTGTATCCGCAACACTCTTGGCACCCGACGCGGACGGCATCGCCGCGCGCACGGTCGCAGCGTCCGCCCGAGGCTCCCCGGTCTCGTCGCGACGTATCCCGACGGTCGCCCGATGCGACGTATGCCTCAGACGCACCAGCCACAACGCCAGCACCACCAGCGGCGGCACCGCCCAGAACGCCAGCGACGGCCGCCAGCCGCCCAGCAGG
>JABLTT010015135.1_pt1 | contig 21719 bp, 20 predicted proteins | sample 7160061 | NCBI WGS metagenome assembly JABLTT01 (sample SAMN14651232, study PRJNA627086) | human gut metagenome | isolation source: feces | host: Homo sapiens
GCATATACCTGACGGGCAGGTACGCCTACGCTTCGCAGTGCATTTACAGTGAATACAGACTCTTCACCACATCTGCCATTTCCTCTGCGGTATACAGAAATCGCAGATAAAGTACGGTCATCTGTACAATGATAAGTAGCTTCTTCGGCACACCAGTAATTCACTTCTAACGCTGCTTCTCTGAAGTTCATTCCCTGTATTCTGCTTCCGATTTCTGCGCGGAAATAAGTTCTGCACTGTGCGATCTCCTCCTCATTTACTCTGTGAAACAGCACATAATTCAGGAAGATTTCTTCAGGAAGGTCTGCGACCTGCGGATTCTCTTTCCAGAGCCTCACACCATTCTCCGCATAGTCCAGAAATACTTCAAACGGATAATTGCCAATGTCACTGTACGGCATAAACGCATATAAATATTTACATGCAAGTGCCACTTCCTCTGTACATTTCTGTAATTTTTCGTCTACAGGCGCAAAAACCCGGGGCAGGTTCTTTGCCTGCTCCAGGTAGTTCTCTTCAATTCGGCCCCTGTTCTCTTTTAAAAAAACTCTCGGTTCTGCCATTATAATTCCTCCAGAACTTTCTTTGCGGCACGGATATTATCTACATCCGTACGCCATATCTCATATTCGCTCAGCATCGGAAGTCCCATATTGACTCCATCCTTGCGAAACTGCATCTCACTGTCAATGACTCTCTTTCCGGTCATATGATAAGCCCTGACTCCTGTAAGCGGATAAAGCTGGCGGATCACTTCTGCTCCCACGCCGCTTCCTGCCTGGATTGTGATACGTCCCTGACTCTTCTCTACCAGTTCCTTCAGCAGATCTGCCCCCTGCAGACATACATTACGCTGACCTGAAGTAAGGATCGTATTGATTCCCAGTGAGATTGCCTGTTCCATTGTTTCTATTGGATCCACACATACATCAAAAGCTCTGTGAAGAGTCACCGACATATCCCCTGCCGCCTCCATCAGCTCTTTCATCTGTTCCATGTTTAATGTGCCATCCGGCTTCAGCACCCCAAATACAACACCTTCGGCACCCATTTTCCTGAAATCTTCCACTGCATGCTTTATCATGGAAAATTCTGCATCTGTATAGCAGAAATCTCCAAAACGCGGACGGATCAGAGCATGGATCCTGATATCCGAACGCTTTCTTATTTCATCAAAAAGCCACGGTCCCGGAGTGGTTCCGCCGATGATCAGGTTACCGCAAAGTTCCAGTCTGTCTGCGCCTCCTTCAACCGCTGCCATAGCAGATTCTACAGAATCTACACAGGCTTCCAAAATATATTCTTTCACGTACTTGCCTCCATCTTTTTTCATTTAAGCCAGACAGATCATCCTTTCTGCTGACTGATTTAACCAGATCAGATAAGTCCCCCGAAGACTTACCTGCATCAGAACAATTTCACCCCGGCTCTCTCCAGTGTACTCACGATCGTATCATCTGGAAATTCATCCGTAACAATTCCGCTGATATCATCGAAGTATGCATATTTATAGGAATCATTGAAATAGAATTTATCCCTTTCCATAACAACATATTTATGTCTGCTGCTGTGCACGGCTGCTTTCTTTGTCAATCCGTCCTCTACCCCCAATGTAGTAATTGCACAATCAGTCATATCCACACCGCAGCTTCCTATAAATGCACGGTCAAAGCTATACTGTTTGATCACTTCTATCGTTGCAGCTCCCATAAATCCGTTTACTGTCTGGTACATTGTTCCCCCTGTACCGATTGCGGTAATGGATGGATTTGTGGCAAGGATCTGCAGGATATCTATCATATTGCTCACCACTACCACACGCATATTTGACGTGGCAAGAAGCTTTGCCAGCTCGATATTTGTGGTAGAAATATCAAGGAAAATCGTTTCGTTATTCTTAATCAGTTTAAATGCTTTGGCTGCAATTGTTCTCTTTTTGTCAAGGTTAAACTGGCGTCTGTCTACTACGTCTCTCTTCAGCGGATAATCCTGTGAAAGGATTGCGCCGCCGTAGGTTCTCTTTAACTTACCGGCGTTTTCAAGAATCTTAAGATCTTTTCGGATACAGTCTTCTGTGACCTGAAACATTTCACTCAATTCCTTAACCTTGACTTTTCCGTTTTCACGAAGACATTTCTCTATTGCGCTTTGTCTTTCCTCAGTAAACATAGCCCCCTCTTTCCTCATCCATTCATGATAACCTGTATCTTTCAGTGAATCCTGTTTTCTTCACTGTTCATCTTCAGGTGTAATATTGTTATTTCGGAATTCCTATTCTGTAAGTTCCGGATAATGACATTTTACAATATGACCCGGTGCAATTTCAACAGGTGTCGGCACCTGTGTCTTACATTTTTCTGTACAATGTGGGCAGCGTGTATGGAACAGACATCCACTTGGCGGATTACTCGGACTTGGAAGATCACCTTTTAAGGTAATACGCTCTTTCTTCACTTCCGGATCCGGGATCGGAACTGCGGAAAGAAGTGCTCTTGTATATGGATGTCTCGGGTTTGCATACAGTTCTTTCTTCGGAGCTGTCTCTACGATCGTACCCAGATACATAACACCGATTCTGTCTGAAATCATCTCAACGACACTCAGGTCATGGGAAATGAACAGATAGGTAAGATTAAAGTCTTTCTGTAACTGCTGCAGAAGATTTAATACCTGCGCCTGGATAGAAACATCAAGGGCAGATACCGGCTCATCTGCGATGATAAGCTTTGGCTGTACAGTCAGTGCTCTGGCAATTCCGATACGCTGACGCTGACCACCGGAGAATTCATGCGGGTAACGCTCTCCATGAGACGGGCTTAATCCTACAGTGCCGAGAAGTTCATGTACTTTCTTAAGGCGCTCTCCTGCACTCATATTTGTGTGAATCAGAAGTGGCTCACCGATAAGATCCTGAACTTTCATTCTCGGATTCAGGGAACCATATGGATCCTGGAAAACCATCTGAATATCAGAACGCAGCGGACGCATTTCTTTCTCGGAAAGTCTGGAGATTTCTTTTCCTTCAAACCAGATCTCACCGGAATCCGGTGTGATCAGATGATCGATCAGTTTACCTGTCGTAGATTTCCCGCATCCGGACTCACCTACCAGAGAGAAAGTTTCACCCGGATAGATATCGAATGATACATCATTTACAGCATGGACAAATTTCTTTTTGCTGAACATTCCTCCGTTTGCCTGGAATGTTTTCTTCATATTCTTTACTGATAATAACGGCTCGCTCACAGGTTACGCCTCCTTTCCAGTTTTGTTGAGCAGATGGCATCTGCATTTTCTGGTGCCTGCTTCGTTGATATCTGCAAGCTCCGGCTCCTGCTGATGACAGATATCCATTGCATATTTACATCTCGGTGCAAACTTACATCCTTTCGGCATTACGGACAGATCCGGTACGCTTCCCGGAATAGACGGAAGAGATTCCACACCACTTCCAAGTTTCGGTACAGAACCAATCAGCCCCTGTGTATATGGATGTTTCGGATCTGCAAAAAGTTCCTGCACAGGCGCTTCTTCTACAATTCGGCCGGCATACATAACAACAACTCTGGAACACATTTCAGCAACAACACCAAGGTCATGTGTGATCATCAGAATACCTGTATTCTTCTTTGCCCTGATGTCCTCCATCAGCTCCAGGATCTGTGCCTGAATGGTAACGTCAAGGGCTGTAGTCGGCTCATCCGCAATAAGAAGCTCCGGCTCACAGGACATTGCCATAGCAATCATAACACGCTGGCACATACCGCCTGAAAGCTGGTGCGGATAACTCTTTAATGTCATATCCGGTTCAGGGATACCTACTGATTTCAGTACTTCGAATGCTCTGTTGTGCGCTTCTTCTTTTGAGAAATTGTTATGGAGCAGGATTGCTTCTGTCAGCTGTTTCTCAATTCTCATACATGGGTTCAGAGAGTTCATCGGCTCCTGGAAGATCATGGCAACTTCACGTCCTCTGATCTTTCTCATGCCTTTTTTATCTTCTTTGAGAAGATCCTTGCCATTAAGCAGGATCTCACCGTTGGAAATCTTACTGTTACGTGCCAGAAGTTTCATAATGGAAAGGGAGGTTACGGATTTACCGCATCCGGACTCTCCTACCAGACCAAGAATCTCACCTGGCTGAATGGAGAAACTTACATTATTAACTGCTGTCACCCATGTTTTATCTCTTTTAAACTCCGTACGGAGGTTTTTTACTTCTAATAATTTTTCTGCCATGGTTTCTTCCTCCTAGTTCATCTTTGGATCCAGGGTATCTCTGAGACCGTCGCCCAGCAGGTTGAATGCCAGAACTGTAAGGAAGATCAGAATACCAGGGAACAGTACCATATGAGGAGCTGTATTCAGATAGTTACGTCCTGTGGAAAGCATGGAACCCCAGTCAGGCTCTGTGACGTTTGCACCGAATCCCAGGAAGCTTAAGGATGATGCAGCAAGGATCGCAGTACCTACACGCATGGTAAAGTTAACGATCATGGACTGGATCGTACCAGGGAAAATATGTACAAACAGGATTCTTGTGTTTGAGCATCCCAGGGAACGGGCAACCTCTACATAAGGAGCCTGCTTTACGGAAATCGTCGCGCTTCGTATGATTCGTGCGAAGGACGGCACTGTAAATACCGCAACCGCGATCATAACGTTTACCATACCCTGTCCGATGATGGCAACAACTGCGATAGCCAGCAGGATATCAGGGAAAGCGAAAAGTACATCACAGCATCTCATAATCAGGGCATCGATAATTCCGCCGTAGAAACCTGCGATCAGTCCGAGAACAACACCGATAGCCGTACCGATGATCGTCGCTGTCAGCGCGCATGTAAGAGAAAGTCTGGTACCAACCATCAGACGGGAGAAAACATCCTGTCCGTATTCATTGGTTCCCCAAATGTGGGCTGCGCTTGGCCCCTGCATCATAGCTGTGTAATCCGGTGCCTGCGGATCATACGGAACTACATATGGTCCAATGATCGCCATTAAGATAATAAAAACTATAAATGCCAGAGAAATCACTGCTGTTTTTCTCTTCATGAATTTCTTGACAAATTCTTTGAACTTGCTCTGTGCCTTAGGGAGTTCTTCGGCAGCAGCAAGGTTAATGTTTGATGTTGTGTTCTTATCTGCCATCTTCTCTCCTCCTCTACTCATAACGTACTCTTGGGTTAATCACGCCATAAAGAACATCTACGATCAGGTTGATCAGGATATATTCTGTAGCAAAGAACAGCAGTAATGCCTGAACAACTTTGTAATCTCTCATCTGGATGGAGTCTACCAGAAGACGTCCAAGCCCGGGGATGGAGAATACTGTCTCTGCCATAACAGATCCGGAAAGGAGACCACCGATCTGAAGTCCGGCTACTGTTACGATCTCGATCAGAGAGTTCTTAAATGCATGGCGCATAACAACCAGTGATTCAGAAAGACCTTTGGCGCGTGCGGTACGCACATAGTCCTCACGCATGGTTTCAAGCATGGAAGATCTGGAAAATCTGGCAAGTACGGCCATGATTCCTGCTCCCATTGTAAGTGATGGAAGAATATAGCTCTTCCAGGTTTCCAGTCCACTGGTTGGAAGCCATCCCAGGCTTACTGAGAAAAGCTGGATTAATTCCAGACCTAACCAGAAACTTGGAACAGATATACCTGCGATTGCTATGATCATACCTACATAATCAAGAATTCTGCCATGAAATACGGCAGCGATAATACCAATCGCAATACCGATGATCGCAGCCCATATCATGGATGAGAATGTCAGCATGATAGTTGGTTTCAGTCTTGGTGCGATTGTCTCTACTACGGTTTTACCGTTTTTGATAGAGCTTCCCAGATCTCCTGTAAAAAGACCTTTCATATATTTGCCATACTGTACAAGTAGTGGCTCATCCAGTCCCAGCTGTTCACGTACAACTGCCACATCTTCCTTTGTTGCATCCTGACCGGCTACCAGTCTTGCCGGATCACCGGGAATCATATGGATAAACATAAATACTACGAATGAGATAACCAGAAGCAGCGGGATCGTGCTTATCAAACGTTTACCTAAATAACGTCCCATATTTTTCCTCCTTATCATTTTCTTACCTGTTGTTTATATTTGATGCTTTATAGTCGGAGAACTGCCATAGTGAATCTTATGGCAGTTCTTCGGTTTGAACATCTTTGTCCTGTATTCACACTGCTGTATCGGCAGTATTTTTATGGAATTGCTGCAATTTCAGATCAGGCAGCCAGATTTATGTTCTTCGCAGCCTGGTCTCAAACAAATTACTACTGTGCTAAAGTTGCATTTGCGAAGTTAAATGCTCCGTCCGGAGATACATATACGCCAGACAGATAAGATTTTGTAGAATAGATGATCTGGTCATTGCCAAGGAATAACCATGGGCATGCTTCCCATGCGATCTTCTGAGCATCGCCGTAGTATTTAGCCTGCTCTTCTTCGTTAGCTGTTGCAAGACCTTCGTCCATATCTTTATCAAAATCAGCATCGTTGAAGTATGCTGTGTTTGCACTTGTAGGAGGGCACATTGTGCTGTAAAGCAGGGAACGTAAAGAACCATCCATTGTGAAGTCAGATGCAGACCAGTTTACATACCACATATTGATCTCGGCATCTTCTTTGTCAACATAAATCTTGTCACTTACAGTTGCAGGCTCCATTGGCTGAACGTCAACTTCGATACCGATCTGAGCAAGCTGCTGGGAAATAAATGTCATACCTTTGATTTCCTGTGTTGTGTTATCACCCCACAGAGTAAGTTTGAATCCGTCTTCGTATCCGGCTTCTTTCATAAGTTCTTTTGCTTTGTCTACATCATATGTGTAAGCTTCCTGCTCTTCATATCCGCCGATGATAGATGGAACTACAGATGTAGCCGGTTTTCCGTATCCGGAATACATTAACTGGATGTATGCATCTTTGTCGATCGCATAGTTCATAGCCTGACGTACTTTTACATCAGAAAGCTGTTCCAGATCCATGTTCAGAGTTACATATCTCATGATGTTGGAGTCTGTTGTAAGGATGTTTACATCGTCTGTTCCTTTGATTGCTTCGATCTGGTCAGACGGTGTAGGATAGATGAAGTCTGCTTCACCTGTCTGAAGCATAGCTGTACGTGCACCTGCTTCCGGAACTTCTTTGATTGTTACAGTGTCAACGCCCGGTTTGTCTCCCCAGTAATCATCATTGCGCTCGAAGCTTGTGTGGTCGCCTTCTTCCCATTCTGTACATACATATGGACCAGTTCCGCATGGATGGTTCATGATATCATTGCCATACTCTTCAAGAGCTGCAGGGCTGATGATACAGAACTGTGTCAGACGGTTGATAAATGGTGCCCATGCCTGTGTCAGTTTGATAACCAGTGTGTAATCATCCGGTGTTTCAATGCTATCTACACGAGGTGTTTCAGATCCGTCTTCGTTAGTTACGATAAATGTTCTTCTCTGACGAAGATTGTTGTCTTTGTTAACTACACGATCGTAGTTTGCTTTAACTGCTGCTGCATTGAAGTCTGTTCCGTCCTGGAATTTAACGCCCTGACGAAGTTTGAAAGTATAAGTAAGAGAGTCATCGGAAACTTCCCATGATTCAGCAAGTTTGCCTGTTAATTCCTGGTTCTCATCAAAAGAAACCAGTGTCTCGTATACACCACGTGTAGCAGAGATTGCGTTTGTATCCGGAATGTTTGCCGGGTCCATGGAGCTTACGCTTCCTTCGATTGCGATCACCAGATCATTGTCGGATGATTTGGAATCTTCATTTGTGGCTTTGAGAATATAGCCGTCATCATCTGCTGCAAATGCTGTAGCGGACATGGAAACTGTCATTACTCCTGCAAGAGCTGCTGCCATAACTTTTTTGTACATTTTCATAGTTTTCTCTCCTTTTCTTTCTGTACATTGTTACTTAGTTACAATCACGAAGTTAATTTTGGGTACAAAAAAAGTGTTTTTATATTTTTGCGTCTTTGCAATGTATAAAAATCGTGCAGCAATCCATTTACTTACATGCGCCTTTGCATCTTCATAAAAACACTTAGTTGTTTAACTTGACTCCAGTATAGCAATCTGTTGTCCTATTGTCAATTATTTTGTCGTATTTTATATTATTTTGGTGGTATTATACCAATATCTGACAGTGAAATTGGTATAAATCACTATGGATCAAGGATTATTTATTCTTGTTTGGTATTATTTGGCTATAATCTGTACAAACAATAAATCCTCTAAACCTTATAGTTGGTTCAGAGGACTTATGTTGTTATCATATCTGTTTCTTCACATGAACCTGTAACTGATTGTACGGGATTTCAATTCCGTTTGCATCAAATGCTTCTTTGATCAGTTCATTAAGCCGCCACCTGGCAGGCCAGTATTTTTCCGTAGCCACCCACACACGCAGGCCCATGACCACTGCGCTCTCTCCAAGCTCATCTACAAACACCACCATTCCCTGGTCGTCTTTCGTATCTTCATCATTATGAAGGATTTCTTCCAGGATTGCTTTTGCTTTCTTAATGTCTGAATCATAAGAAATTCCTACTTTGATCTCCAGCTTACGAAGATCTCTGGCAGTTACATTTGTAATAATGCTGCCGGACAGCGTTCCATTTGGGATTACAATGTGTTTGTTATCTATGGAAATCAGAGTTGTATAACAGATTTCTATTTTGTATACAGTTCCTTCGCACCCATTCTGCTGTGCGATAATGATATAATCCCCCACCTGAAATGGTTTGAAGATCAGAAGCATGATCCCGCCTGCGATATTTGCAAGGCCGCCCTGCAATGCAAGACCTACCGTTACACCGGCAGTACCAAGCAGTGCTGCAATAGAGGATTCCTTTACACCAAAATGAGTGGCAATGCTAAATACCAGCAAAATGTAAAGTACAATTCTCAACAGCGACCCTGTAAACTGGATCACACCTTTGTCTACAGACGCACGCTCCATGGACTTTTTTATGAAAGAAACAAACCACTGGATCACTTTGCGCCCGCCCACAAATACCAACAATGCCATTACTACTTTCAGCCCCAGTTTCGTCAAAGCCGGAAGATAGTCTGAAAAATACTGCTTATAGCTGTAATATAAACTTTTTGCCTCCTGAATTTCCTGTTCCAATATTTTTCACCTGCTCTCTTATATTTTGTCATGTATTATTTTTCTGCCCTTCTTTCACTTAACAGGCAGCTTTTCATATAATATCAGGGTTAAAAGATGTCTTTCCCCTGACTTGATATCTACGAATTACTCCGCTGCTTTGCAGATCCCGCAATTCTCATATAAGAGTAGCATAACATACCTCATTCTCTGTAACAATCAATTTTATTCGGGCAAAAAAAGAAAGTGGACAATATATCCGCTTTACTGACACAGGATTTCACGCTCTGATGAGCTAAAATCAATATGCATTATTTATAAGGATTGCTATAAGCGCAGAATAATCCCCTCATTTCCCAAAAACAGAAAATAAATAATTAGTTGAATAATCAGTATCGCCGGAACTCCTGTCTTAAATTTCGGCTTTCTTGTTTTATGATGAAATACCTTCATACCGGCCAGAGCTCCCACCGACCCTCCGATCACCGCCAGAAATATCAGCTGCGCTTCCGGTATGCGCCACTGTCCGGCTTTTGCCCTGCTTTTATCCAAGCCATAGATAAAAAATGTGACTATATTAATGATAATCACATAAATATATAGAAGATTTGTAGATGTCATCTGCACCTGTGAATTCCTTTCTTTAATCTTAACATGCCAGACCTGCGATCACTGATTCAAAATCTTCATCATAGCCATCATATTTAAGTTCCAGAGGTTCTTCCACGCCAAGACTTAATACTCCGAGAATAGATTTGGCATCAATAAAAATTTTTCCTTTAAATACAATATCAATATCAAATGGACATCTGACTGCCGCACTGACCAGTTTCTTTGCTGCCTCCACGTCATTGATCTTAATTGTCTTATTCGCTGTTGTCATATTCGGTAATCTCCCTTTCCTTTTGGTCTCCGTCCTATTGTCAGGACTTTTATATTGATTTTTTGACCCAGTCGTATTATACTGATTCACACATTGATATACAAACGTTATTTTTCTATATCAGATATTCTATTTTTATATAGCATAAGGAGCCGACTGTATCATGATTCTTGATTATTATCGTATTTTTTACTATGTTGCCCAGTATAAGAGTTTTTCCAAAGCAGCCGACGTTATGGGAAACAATCAGCCTAACATTACCCGGTGTATGAATATTCTGGAGAATGAGCTGGGATGTAAACTTTTTATCCGTTCCAATCGCGGAGTACAGCTGACCATTGAAGGAGAAAGACTTTTTGAACATGTATCAATTGCAATAGAACAGCTTGTATCAGGAGAAAATGAACTTCTCAAAGATAAAGGTCTGGAAAGCGGACTTGTAAATATTGGTGCCAGTGAGATCGCACTGCGTTTATTCCTGCTGAACGAACTGGAAGTCTTTCATCACCGTTATCCACATGTAAAGCTGAGAATCTCTAATCATTCCACACCACAGGCAGTTCAGGCACTGGAAAACGGTCTGGTAGACTTTGCAGTAGTTACCACACCTGTCGCTCTGAAAAAACCACTTCAGAGAATTCCCCTCTATTCTTTCCGCGAGATCCTTATAGGTGGAGAGGAATATGCGGAAACAGCTTCCAACAAACACTGTCTTCAGGATCTGCAGGATATCCCTCTGATCGGGATTGCTCCCGGAAGCAGTACAAGAGAATTATATACACAGTATTTTATGCGCCATAACCTTCCCTTCTCACCTGATATGGAAGTGGCAACTACTGACCAGATCTTCCCTATGGTGCAGCACAACCTGGGAATCGGATTCTTCCCTGAAGAGCTTGCTGCTGAACATATTGCTCAGGGGAAAATCGTCCAGATTCCCATTGAAGAGCCTCTTCCTGAACGAAAGATCTGTCTGATCCGCAATGTAAAAAGGCCACAGAGCATTGCAGCACGCAGCCTTGAAGAACACCTCACATCACACCGGGAAACAGAATAACTGTTACTGCAGACAGCAGTACCCCCAAAAACAGGGATCACTCCTGCAGATATCCGGTCTGCAGTGGCAATCCCTGTTTTATTGATGTTATTTATTTAATCCTTTCATGGATAAGCTGATACGTTTTTTCTTCATATCAACTCCGATTACTCTTACATCTACGATATCCCCTACACTCACCGCTTCCAGAGGATGTTTGATAAATCTCTCTGTCATCTCGGAAATGTGCACCAGACCGTCCTGATGTACACCGATATCTACAAATGCACCGAAATCAATAACATTACGGACAGTTCCCTTCAACACCATTCCTTCTTTCAGATCTTTCATTTCAAGAACGTCTGAACGAAGGATCGGTTTCGGCATGTCATCACGAGGATCTCTTGCCGGTTTCTCCAGTTCCTTTACAATATCACGAAGTGTGATCTCACCGATTCCCAGTTCTGCTGCCATCTTCTTATAGTCTTTTACCTGCAGGGAAAGTCCAAGGAGATTTCCTGCCACAACATCATTTGGCTTATATCCAAGTTTTGAAAGAAGTGCAGATGCTGCTTCATAGCTCTCAGGATGTACACTTGTTGCATCCAGAGGATTCTTTCCACCTGAAATACGCATGAAACCTGCACACTGTTCAAATGCCTTCGGTCCTAATTTCGCTACTTTGAGAAGTTCTTTTCTGTCTGTGAACTGACCGTTCTCTTCTCTGTAAGCTACGATATTTTTGGCAATTGCTTTGCTGATACCGGAAATATACTCAAGCAGAGATGCAGATGCTGTATTTAAATCTACACCAACTTTATTTACGCTGTCTTCTACAACGCCGCTTAATGCTTCATCCAGTTTCTTCTGGTTCATATCATGCTGATACTGACCCACACCGATAGATTTCGGATCGATCTTAACCAGTTCTGCAAGCGGATCCTGTACACGTCTTGCAATGGAAGCCGCACTTCTCTGTCCTACATCAAAGTTCGGGAATTCCTCTGTAGCCAGTTTGCTTGCAGAATACACAGATGCTCCTGCCTCATTTGTGATAACATACTGCACCTTTTTTTCCGGGATTTCTTTGAGCATATCTACGATCACCTGCTCGGATTCACGACATGCTGTACCGTTTCCTACTGAAATAAGGGATACACCGTATTTTTCGATCATACCTTCCACTGTATCCTTGGCAGCACGGATCTTTTTCTCAGTAGTCGGAGCTGTGGGATAAACAACTGTTGTATCCAGAACTTTACCTGTTGCATCTACAACTGCCAGCTTACAGCCTGTACGGAACGCAGGGTCCCATCCAAGTACGACTTTGCCTGCGATTGGAGGCTGCATCAGAAGCTGTTCCAGATTCTTGCCGAATACATGGATCGCGCCGTCTTCTGCCTTATCAGTAAGGTCACTGCGGATTTCTCGCTCGATAGCCGGTCCGATCAGACGTTTGTAACTGTCTTCTACAACTGCTTTCAGAATCGGAGTTGTATTCGGGTTGTCTTTTTTGATCACTCTCTTATTCAAATAACGAAGGATGTCTTCCTCCGGTGCATTTACTTTAACAGTGATAAATTTCTCTTTCTCACCACGGTTTAACGCAAGAATACGGTGTCCTGCCAGTTTCCTGACCGGCTCCTCGAATTCATAATACATCTCATATACAGACTGAGTTTCCGCATTCTTTGCTGTGGAAGAAATACTTCCGTTCTTTGTTGTCAGGTTACGGATGTAGATACGATAGTCTGCTTCATCGGAAATACGCTCTGCAATAATATCTTTAGCTCCGTTCAATGCTTCTGCAACATTCTTAACACCCTTTTCTTCGGAGACATACGCCCTGGCTTCCTCTTCTACCGGCTTGTCTGTCATCTGCAGAAGAATGATATCTGCCAGTGGTTCCAGCCCTTTCTCTTTGGCAATTGTCGCACGGGTACGACGTTTCGGGCGATATGGTCTGTATAAGTCCTCTACTACAACCAGTGTCTGGGCATCCAGAATCTGTTTCTTCAGTTCCTCAGTCAGCTTGCCCTGGTCTTCGATGCTCTTTAATACCTGATTCTTCTTATCTTCCAGATTTCTCAGATACGTCAGTCTCTCAAAGAGTGCACGAAGTTGCTCATCATTAAGGGAACCTGTTGCTTCTTTTCTGTATCGGGAAATGAATGGGATGGTGTTGCCTTCGTCAATTAATTGGACTGCGGCTTCTACCTGCCATTTCTCCACCTTCAATTCCTGTGTGATTACCTGAATAATATCCATTATTTGTTTCTCTCCTCTTGTTGCTTGTGTGCCAACAAGTTGATTTCTCGAACAATCTTGCGTCTAAATTTCTTATTTCCGCGTTGTCGTCGGTCGCCGTAGTCACCGCTACGCCTCCTTCCTCCGCCTTGAAATAAAAAAATTTATCCTGCAAGATTGTTTCAAGAATCAACTTGTCGGCACACTTGTCAGAATTCAGATTGATTTTTTATCATCAAAAACGCTCTTGTGATAGGGTATCAATCTGGCAGTGATTTGTCAAGTGCGGGATTTTGGCATACATATGTCAAAGTCCCGCCGGATAACAGCGTATAAAAAGTAAATTACCCAAAATATTCATTAAGCTGTGCAATAAATTCCTCCGGCACTTTCCGTTCAAACGGAAAGCTTTCAATATTTCCCAGTCTGTCTGCAATATAGCCGAGCAGAACTGCACTTCTCTCCAGTGACCAGTCTGACAGCAGTGCAATGGTGTCGTGACGGGTATGCATGCCAAACCCATCTCTGTTCAGCGTCATTGCAGGGATTCCTTTCCATGCAAAAGTATTGGAATCACTTCCCCATATCTGGTTCTTCGTTGACATTCCGATACCGATTTCATGAGCCATGTATGTAATCATGTTGCAGACAGACGCATCACCTGTGACACCTGCCACAGTTCCGCCAACAAGCTGTCCGGCAAGATCTACATTCATGTTAAAACGATGTGCCGAAAGTTCATTTTCATGAATTTTGATATAATTCTGACTTCCCAGCAGACCTTTCTCTTCTGCTCCAAACCATATGAATTCCATTGTTCTGCGTGGTCTGTGTGCATGGAAATATCTGCACAGTTCCATAATGATCGCTGCTCCGGACATATTATCATACGCCCCCGGTCCCTCCGGAACAGAATCATAATGTGCAGTCAGAGTCAGGATTTCCTCTGCCTTATCTGTCCCCTCGATACGTGCCACTACATTACGGGATGTACGTGTTACTATCTCCTGCTCTACAGATAAACATACCTGAGATGCACCCTTCGTCACCAGTTCGATGGCATCTTTGTAATGAATGCTTACGCCAGGAATCCTGTTATCATAATTGACAGCTTCTCTTCCCGCTTCTTTTTTCTCTTCTCCCGGCAGATTCTTTGGCAGAGCGTATGCACGTGGAACCAGATCCACGCCTTCATCTAACGGAGAACCTGCAATACTGATGAATCCCACAGCACCGGCTTTCACCAGCTTCCGGTACATATCTTTTCTCACTGGATCATTTACCATAACAATCTTTCCGCTGACATGTGCAAGGCTGATATCATCACCGTTCTCTGCATACGCAAATGGTGCTTCCAGCCCGTCCTCTGCTGTGTTTCCGCATCTTCCATATCCGGTTACTGTGTATTCTTTTGTGTATGGCTCTGTTACTTTCAGCTTTGCTTTTTTTATCTGAAAGGTATCAAAAGAAAATTCTTCCAGATGACTCTCCACGCCAAAACTGTCCAGAGTTTTCTGAATCCTTTCTGCTGCTTTTTCTTCTCCTGCAGTTCCTGCCTCTCTGATATAATCAAAATCTGCCAAAAATTCCAATTGACGCTTTCCACTGATCTCATTTGTATTCATAATCGTAAAAACCCTTTCCCTTTTCTTGAATTGCTATAGAAAAGACCTTTTTCTTCTGACAATATGATGTCAGGGCCAAAAGGTATTTTAACCCTGATATCATAATACTTATCATAGCAAAAAGGTCTTCAATTTAATAAACTGTATTTTTATTTCAGACTGTCAAAATATTCATCCCATGGTTTCGGTTCGTTGTCTTCTTCCTCTTCTTTTGGTGATGAATCATTCTGCTCTTTTTTATCATCCATATCTGCCTGAACATTCTGCATTTCTGTGTTGTCTGTAATGTTCTGTTCATCTTCGTTTTCATAAGAAACCGGTTCTTCCGGCATACGCCAGAACTGCTGCGGATGTGTCTGTTCTTCCTGTGGCTGTTCACTCTGTGAATAGCTGTCAAACATAGGATTCACATAGTCTCGTGCCACACGTTCTTCTTCCTCTTTCTGCACTTTAAGCTCCCCTGTCAGATCACGATAGAACATTACTTCTGTCATGGCCATATATGGAAATATCCACAAGAGTGCAATATAGAATGTAAAAACAGAAAGAAACATCAATGGGATAAAGCTTATCTTCAGCATCAGATATCTTCCGAAGTTTCCATGCATCATCTCCAGACTCTCTTTCATAGCCTCTGTACTTTTCAATTCCGGCTTATCTGACAGAATATAATAAGTCATCTCCAGAGGAATGACCAGAATCTGATAAACAATCATTCCAACGATCATCAGAACAACACCTGTATACAGCCAGGTGATCAGCACCTCCACAGAAGCATCTTCACCCGGAAGATTCGCATTACTGTAAATCGTATAGGGCAGCATGGTAAGCAGATTCAGTACTGCCATAAAAAATCCGGCAACGATCACTCTGTCCGGATGATGTCTGTAAAAATAAAACAGGTCATTTAATGAATATACTTTCCCTCTGGCAATATTCAGATACATATAATTCATACCTGCCGCTACCACATTGATCAGCAGAGTCAGAATAAATGTAAATGCATACGACAACACAATATCAATTGTTTCCTCTCCCGGAAATAAAGCCGAGGATATCATGCTGCTGATCAGAGCCAGTGCCTGAACTGCAACAAATGACAGAATCAATATCCCATATTTTCCTGACATGGCCTGCTTCGCATAGTTTTTTAATTCACGTCTCGATGTCATGTAATTCTCCTAAATCAGTCTGCCAGACCAAAGGCATCATGTACTGCATTCATTGCGCGCACGCCGTCCTTTTCATTGATCAGAACTGTCACACGAATCTCGGATGTAGAAATCATGTTGATGTTTACGCCCTCATTATAGAGGCTCTCAAACATCTTTGCAGCTACTCCGGGATTACTCATCATTCCTGCACCTACGATGGAAAGCTTCGCAATATTTCTCTCAGAATGAAGCTCTGCAAATCCAAGTCTTGCCTGATTTGCATCCAGAACTGCAACTGCATCATCCAGATCATTTCCATCGACTGTGAAGGAAATGTCCTTTCTGCCCGCACGTCCGATAGACTGCAGGATCACATCTACATTAATATTCTTCTTCGCAAGGGTATCAAATAATTTAAAAGCTACACCCGGCTCATCCTTTAATCCGATTACCGCAATTCTCACTGCATCTGTATCCAGCGCAACACCGCTGATCAACATTCTCTCCACTGTAACTTCCTCCTTTACCACAGTTCCTTCACTGTTGTTTAAACTTGAACGTACCACAAGCGGCACGCCATATTTCTTCGCCATCTCCACAGAACGGTTGTGAAGCACACCTGCCCCGAGAGTTGCAAGGTCAAGCATTTCATCGTAAGTGATCTCTTTGAGCTTTCTTGCTTTCGGAACCTTACGCGGATCTGCTGTGTAAACACCATCTACATCTGTATAGATTTCACAGGCATCTGCATGAAGAGCAGCCGCAAGAGCAACCGCTGTTGTGTCAGAACCGCCTCTTCCAAGAGTCGTATAATCATCATACTTGTCAACTCCCTGGAAGCCGGTAACTATTACAATCTTTTTGCTGTCCAGCTCTCTTCTGATACGCTCTGTATCAATTCTTTTTAAACGTGCATTTCCATGACTGCTTGTCGTATGCATGGAAACCTGAAAAGCATTCAGGGAAACCGCAGGAACTCCCAGTTTATCCATCGCCATTGCCATCAGTGCAACAGACATCTGTTCTCCGATGGTAAAGAGCATATCCATCTCTCTTTTCGGCGGTTTCTCATTGACATCCCTTGCCATGGTGATCAGTTCATCCGTATATTTCCCCATTGCGGACAGAACGACAACCACGTCATTTCCTTTTCTGTACTCTTCTATACAGCGGTTGGCAACATTAAAGATACGTTCTTTATTTGCAACCGATGTACCGCCAAATTTCTTGACAATCAACATTGTTTTACTTCCTCCATAATAAGTTTACAGGAAAGAGAAGATTCTCATATCTTCCCTTTCCTGTTCTGTTTACAGTAATCACTGTACAAATATTTATCTGAAGTATTGTATCAGTGTCCACCTTATCAGGCACACTATATGATACACGAAATCTGTCAGTTTATCAATCTTTAACTCGAATCTTTGCAAGTACCTGATCTCCGATCTGAGCCAGTTTCTCTTCAAATGCTCCCTGTGTCATTTCATCAGTGATAAATGCACGTTCCTGTGGAAGCTGTCCCAGGCTGATGATCTCAACATCACCAAATACCTTCTTCGCTTCTTCTGCTGCTTCTTTTTTAATTCTCACAAAAAATCTTCCTGTCACTTCATCCAGTGGTTTAAGTACCGCCGGAGTGCTGTTCCAGTTTGTCACAATGTTAACATGGAGATGTTTTGCGGCATCCACAATATCACCAACTACAGCACTTGCTGTAGGCAGTTTACCTGCACCGCTTCCATAGAACATGGCATCTCCAAGCATATTTCCATGTACAAATACTGCATTAAACACATCATTTACACTGTAAAGAGGGCTGTTCTGGCCGAGCATAAACGGTGCTACCATTGCATAACAGGTTCCATCTGCCAGTCTGCGGCTGGTTCCAAGAAGTTTGATGGTTCTGCCAAGCTTCGCAGCATACTCCATATCTTCAGGTGTGATCTTTGTAATTCCCTCTGTATAAATATCTTCAAAATCAAAATATCTCTCATAAGCAAGAGAGGAAAGGATTGCGATCTTACGGCATGCATCGTATCCTTCCACGTCGGCGGTAGGATCTGCCTCTGCATAACCCTTCTGCTGTGCTTCCTTTAATACAGTGTCAAATTCACAGCCTTCTGTGCTCATCTTATAAAGCATGTAGTTGGTAGTTCCGTTCAGGATACCTGTTACTTCGTCAATCTCATCTCCTGTAAGGGAAGAATTGATGACACGAATGATCGGGATTCCGCCGCCACAGCTTGCTTCAAATAAGAAGTTAATGCTCTTTTCCTTTGCAATATCCATCAGCTCGCGGCCATGCTTTGCAACCAGAGCCTTATTGGAAGTGCAGACATTCTTTCCTGCCAGAAGTGCCTTCTTTACAAAAGTATAAGCAGGCTCCACACCGCCCATAACCTCTACTACAATATCTACTTCCGGATCACTGACGATCTGTTCATAATCATGGACCAGAACCTTCTCTACCGGCTGTCCCGGAAAATCACGAAGATCCAGAACATATTTTACATGAAGTTCCTGTCCGGCACGTCTGGAAATGCTCTCTTTATTTTCATTTAATACTTCAAATACACCGCTTCCAACTGTGCCGTATCCTAAAATTGCTACATTGATCATTTTCTTTTACTCCCTGCCTAATATTTTCAGATAATGAATTCCTTCATTCTGTTCAATCGTCTCTACCATTGCTTCTGCATCCCCCTCGCCCGGAAGAATGTCCACACTCAGAGTAAGTGTGGCAATCCCATTGATAGGAATACTCTGATGAATGGTGAGAATGTTTCCATGAAACCGTGCAATCGTCTGCAGGACAACCGACAAAAGCCCCGGTTCATCGTCCATCTGGATAATAAAGGTGATCGTCTTTCCCCTTGTCTCTTCATGAAATGGAAAAATATCATCTTTGTATTTGTAGAAAGAGCTTCTGCTGATTCCTGTGCGCTCTGCTGCATCCTGTACAGTGTCCACTTTGCCGGAGTCCAGAAGCTTCTTTGCCTCCACCACCTTCAGCAGGACTTCCGGAACTGCTCGTTCCCTCACTACAAAATATTTCTTTTTCTCTGTTACTGGTTTCTGCATATCAATTTACCTGTCCGTTCTTTAAAGACATTTGTTTTTACATACTGGATATATTATCACACCACACAAAAATACGCAAGAAATATATTCTGCTGAATCATTGTGTAAAATCATTATGCCTCAACACGAAAAAGGCTGTCCTGATTTCAGACAGCCTTTTTTATTCTTTTATTTCTTCAGTGCGATCCATTTCAGATATGCATTGATGAAAATATCAATTCCTCCGTCAAGTACTGCATCCACATTTCCGGTCTCCTCGTTTGTACGATGATCCTTTACCATGGTATATGGCTGCATAACATAAGAACGGATCTGATTTCCCCATCCGATATCTGTCACCTCACCGCGGATACCGGAGAGTTTTTCCTCTGCCTCCTGCTGCTTGAGAAGATACAGCTTGGCTTTCAGCATCTGCATGGCTTTATCTTTATTCATGTGCTGAGAACGTTCATTCTGACACTGTACCACGATTCCGGTAGGATAATGTGTGATACGGATGGCAGATGATGTCTTGTTGATATGCTGACCGCCGGCACCACTGCTTCGATAAGTATCAATACGGATCTCATCGTCATTGATCTCTACATCCAGATCCTTCTTGATATCCGGCATAACATCACAGGATACAAAAGATGTCTGTCGCTTACCTGCTGCATTGAAAGGAGAAATACGCACCAGACGGTGAACTCCCTTCTCTGATTTCAGATAACCGTAAGCATTTGTTCCGTTTACCTGGAAAGTAACCGATTTGATACCTGCCTCATCGCCGTCCAGATAATCCAACACTTCCAGGGTAAATCCTTTCTTATCTGCCCAACGACTGTACATACGGTAAAGCATACCGCACCAGTCACAGGCCTCTGTTCCGCCTGCACCTGCATTCAGTTTAATGATAGCATTCTCACTGTCATATTCTCCGGAAAGAAGTGTCTTGATACGGATATTGTCAAAATCCTTCTGAAACTCATCCAGCATTTCCTGAATCTCAGGAATCAGTGCAGGATCGTTCTCCTCATATCCCATCTCGATCATGGTTTCCATATCTTCCATCTGTGTAACCAGATTCTGATAGGTCTCCATGTCATCTTTCATGTCTTTTAATTCTTTCATTTTCTTCTGGGAAACTTCTGCATCATCCCAGAAATCAGGCGCTTCCATTTCGCGCTCTAATTCTTCGACCTTCTGCTCTTTGTTAGCCAGGTCAAAGTGAATCCCTCACTTCCACTAATGGTTCTGTATAAGTCGCAAGAATGCTCTTGAACTGGTCTAATTCAACCACAGCTTCACCCACTTTCTTATTATAAATATTCTCTGTCGGACTCCCTGTGGATAACCGACTGAATTGCTATAGATTATAGCAGTCCTGATAAATAATTCGTTTAAAATAATACCATATCTTTAAGCAAATTACAAACAAAGAATTACCCACAGCGTGAAATGATCATTTATCGTGTTACTGTTCACTCCGTTCACAGTAACGTAGCCAAAATTCATTCCAGATTGCCTGCGGCAATGGAATTTTGGCTCGTATGTCTCGGGATTTTGGCATATTCATGCCAAAACACCTCGCGGGATAGTGGTATGTGAACAGTAACTTTATCGTTACATTTCACACTGTGGGTAATCATACTTTACACTGAATTACGCATAAAGTCTGTGTAATTTATGAGAAGAAGCTCTCTGCAACACTTATATCTGCAATATATCCCACTGTTCCTGTCATATAGATGGTTCCGTCCTCTTCCATATCGATCTGTATCATTCCGCCTGGCTGATTTACATTAATACGGGATTCTACCAGCCCCAGCTTATAGGCTGCCGCTGCCGCCGCACAGCTTCCTGTTCCGGAAGCCTTTGTATATCCGGAGCCTCTTTCCCAGATTTCAATCTCCAGATTTCCCTTGTCGACCTGACGGCAGATCTGCAGGTTCATTCTCTCCGGAAATTCATCTGCATTTTCCACATAAGGTCCCAGATTCTTTACAGCTTCTGCACTTACATTGTCTGTAAAAATAATGCAGTGTGGATTACCAACTGTCAGGCAGGTAGCCTTGTATTCTTTTCCATGGAATACGAAATTCTCCTTAATTACTTCACGAACTTCACCGGAAACAGGGATATCGCTGGAGATAAAAGATGGTTTTCCTATGTTTACTTTAAATTCCGTTGCCCGGCTGTTCAGGCATTCCACATGAATCGTGCCTGACATAGTTTCAATGTCAAATTTTTTCTCAGTAATATATCCATTATCCATCAGATATTTGGCAAAAATACGCACGCCGTTTCCACTGATGGCAGATTCACTTCCGTCTGCATTAAAAATACGCACACCCAATTTCCCATCAATTTCTACCGGTCCATAGAGCACACCGTCAGCGCCAAGCCCAAATCCTCTCTGGCAGAGAAGTGCAATCTTCTTTCCCTGAAGCTGTACCTGATTTTTCTTCGGATCAAGAATCAGATAATCGTTTCCAAGTCCCTGATATTTACTCATAATAATTGTATTTGCCATAACCATATCTCTCCTTCTGATTTATAATCCCGGATACTTCCC
>JABLTT010033895.1_pt1 | contig 21532 bp, 16 predicted proteins | sample 7160061 | NCBI WGS metagenome assembly JABLTT01 (sample SAMN14651232, study PRJNA627086) | human gut metagenome | isolation source: feces | host: Homo sapiens
TCCGCCCTCATGCTGGTCTGTGCCCGGCTGCGCCATGTAGCCGGTACCCAGTGGGGTAACAAGAAATACATGAACATGAAGCACCTGGAGGCTGCCGTTGAGGATACCTCCATTGCTGGCTGACTTCTCTCATGCCAGGGCCTGCAAACCATTTTGCGAAAAATACTTGACACTACCAATAGCCTTTAAATCCATAAATAAATTAAGCAGAATTTTTATTTAACTATCAAAAGTTATAACAAACAAGAGAGACTAGTTTTAGTCTCTCTTTTCATTTTGTCATATTTAAATTATTCATTTTCATTCTCAAACAATCCTAACGATTCGATACGATCCCCAACGCCACCTTCATCAAAAAGTAAAGTATGACATCTATTTCCATGAGCAAAAATCCTTACAATGTGTTGAATAATTTTTCGCTGCTCATACGTTAAATCAGTAACATCTACTGTTACATTTCAGCCTTTTTTCTACCTACTAAATCATTAGTAGTCACACCAAGTATATTTGCAATACGGACAAGAACATCAAATGATGGTGTTCTTCTCCCATCTTCATATGCGGATACAGAAGCTCCTGTAACTCCTAATCTATATGCAAAATCAGCCTGGGTCATTTTTAAAGAAGTCCGATATTTTTTAATTTTTTCTCCTAAAGAAATCGTTGGCCACTCCTCTACCACTACACTGAACCGGTTCTATTCTCATAGTTTTCTAAGCAAAAAGGCAGAGGCTCTCAAAAAATCTTCTGACTTTTTTGAGAGCCTTTATCCGTGTGATAATCCGTGTGAATCAGAGTCCCAATAGAGTGTTCTGTAGTCTACTCTATTGGATTTTTATTCAGAATTTATGAATAACAAGTTTTTTCCTTTCTTTTCCACACCCACTTAAAAGGCATTGAAAGTTCTGGATTTTCGGCAAAATAAAAGAAAATGAGCAGCTTTCGCTGCTCATTCATAATGGTGGAGGCGAGGGGAATCGAACCCCTGTCCGAAAGCCGATCCACAGGTCCTTCTCCGGGCGCAGACGATCCTTTCCATTCCCTCACCGCAACGCCGGTCGTCAAGCTTTACGGCTCAGTAGCTTCATGATGCATGGTGCGCTCAAAGCTTTGCGCACGCACGGACGCCACTCATCCACGCCCTTATCCGGCTCGTGGCCCTTCCGGCAAGGACGGCCGCCTTTAATTAGGCAGCGATAGCAACTTTATTGTTGTTGTTTAATTTATAAGTTTGCACATTTTAAAGAGGATATGCGCCTCTGCCCGCTAGTCCTGCTTCAGAGCCCCCGTCGAAACCTTGGCGCCCCCAAAGCAAACAACCCGCCGCGCTATCCGCGGCGCTCTTTCATGGTGCGGTCCATCTCCCTGGCCGCGTCCCGCCGGGCAATGCTCTCCCGCTTGTCGTGGAGCTTTTTGCCCTTGCACAGGCCGATGGACAGTTTTACATGGGACCGCTTGAAGTAGACGGAAAGGGGGATCAGAGCATATCCATCCTTTTTCACCAGGCCGTAGAGCCGCATGATCTCCTTTTTGTGCATCAGCAGCCGGCGGGGCCGCATCGGGTCTTTGTTGAAGATGTTGCCCTGCTCATAGGGGCTGATGTGCATACCCAGCACAAAGAGCTCCCCATCTTTCACGCTGCAATAGGCGTCCTTCAGGTTCACACGGCCGCCCCGGATGGATTTGACTTCGGTGCCAGCCAATGAAATGCCGGCCTCATAGGTCTCCTCGACGAAATAGTCGTGCCGCGCTTTTTTGTTTTGTGCAATGAGTTTGGTGCCCTCTTTCACGCGCAGCCCTCCTTTTCACCCATTCGTCTTCTTGTATCGTACCATTTCATCGCCCGGCTGTAAAGTGACAAGTGTATTACAAATCCGCCGAAAAAAGGGGCAAAACCGGTAAAAAGCCCGGCTCTACCCCCTTTTTCCCTTAAAACAAGCTGAGCTGCTTGCCTTGGGAGGGCAGGCGGCTGGCCGCCCGCTGCCGCAGCAGCTCAGCTTCTGGCAGCCCCTCCAAAAAGGCGGAGGGCTGCCGGCCGGCCAGCAGGATCAATTCATCCCGCGCGCGGGTCATGCCCACATAAAACAGCCGCCGCTCCTCTTCCAAGTCTGCCGGCCGGTCCGGCGATTCCAGGGGGATGTTGCCTTGGCTCACGCCGCACATGAACACCACCGGGAATTCCAAGCCCTTAGCCCCGTGGAGGGTCATCAGCCGCACGGCGCCGGCATCGTATTTTTGCCGGGCGGCCCGCAGCAGATCCCCCTCCTGGCCCAGCAGCAAGCCATCCAAAAAGGCGGGCACGTTTTTGTAAAACAGCGCCATTTGGCACAATTTTTGCACTGCCGGCTTTTCCGAGACCCCAGCGGCTGCTGCCAATTCCTCCAACAGTTTGCGGGGCTTTTCTTTTGCCCAGCGGGGAGACAGCTCCCGTTCCGCGGCGAAAAAAGCTCCCAGACAGCCCACTTCTCCATATTCACGCCAGGCTGTTTCTCCAAAATCCGGCCCGGCCAGGCGCTGCAGCCCGGGCACCAGATCGGCGGGGCACTGCCACAGCTTCTCCAAAGCCAGGCCCAAGCTGGCGCCATCCGCCGGCCTTTGCCAAAACCGCAGCTGAGCCACCAGGCCCCGTGTCTCTTCCTCCGCCAAAAAATCGTCCCGCCCCACAGCGACATAAGGCACGCTCTCCTGGCGCAGGCATTGCTCCACCAGCCGGGCGCCCCGATGGGTACGGCACAGAACAGCGATATCGGAAAAGCTGCGCTCTGCCTGCACCGCGCCGTACCGCTGGGCATCCAGCATATCCATGCCCCCTGCCATGCGGTTGATCTCCTTGGCCACAAAGATCCCTTCGGACAGTTCGGTCTCCGCCGTGACCAGCCGCACTTTGGCCCCCTGGGGCCGCCGGGCTTCCAGCTGCCGTGCCTCCCCCGGGTTGTGTGCGATGGCCGCCAGGGCGCAGCCCACGATCTGGGGGGTGGAGCGGTAATTTTCCACCAGGCGGATGATCTCCAGCCCTGGGCGATCCTGTTCCAGCTGCTGGAAGCAGTGGGCCATGGAGCCCCGGAACCCGTAAATGGCCTGATCCGGGTCGCCGATGACGAACAAGCTCTTGCCGCCCCGGCTCCACGCCTGGACCAGCTGGTATTGGATGGCGTTGCAGTCCTGGAACTCATCCACCAGCAAATGGGCAAAGGGGTTTCGGGCGCCAACGGTCCGCTCCCCGTCCGCTTCCAGCGCCTGCAGCAGCAGGTCGTCCAGATCCATCAGCCCCTGCTCCCGGAGCCGCTTCTCATAGAGGGCACAGGCTTCTTCCAAGCCGGGCTCGATCCCTTGGGACACCCGGTTTTTCCGGCGGGAGACCTGTTCCAGCAATTTGCGGTGCGAGCACTTTTCCCCGGCCTGCCGCAGCACCTGGGCCGCCAAATCCCGGGCTTGGTATGGGTCGATCAGCGGCGGCGCGTCCCCCAGCCGCTGCAGGCACAAAGCATGGAAAGTGCCGATGTGCATCCCTTTGGCCGCCCGCGGATCTCCCAGGGCGGCGGCCAGCCGTTGGCGCATCTCTTCCGCCGCTTTGTTGGTGAATGTGACCGCCGTGATCTGCTGGGGCTTGGCCCCCTGCTCCACCAGGCGGCAGATGCGGGCCACCAAGGTCTTCGTTTTGCCGGTGCCCGGTCCGGCCACCACGGCGATGGCCGGCGCCTGGGATTCCACAGCCCGGCGCTGGGCCGGGTTCAGTTCTTCCCCGGCCGGACCGATCCCTTCTGCCTGCGGGGCCGCCGGTTTGGCCTTGGCTGCTGCCCGCTTGGCCTTGGGCGCGGTGGGGGCCGCTGCGCCAAACAGGGTCACCTGGCCGCTGAGGGCGTCGATCTCCGCTTCGGTCAGCAGCTGGATGACCCCATATTCCCCATCGAACCCAGGCCGGCGCTGGACCTGGCCCGCCCGCAGTCGGCGGATGCCCTCTTGCACACAGGGGCCCGCCACCCGGCCGATGTCCTCCAGCGGCGCCTGGCGCAGGATGTAAAATTCGGGCCCCAGCTGCCGCAGCATCTCCTCGTACAGCCGGGCTACTTTGACCCCGCCGGCCGGCAGGCCGGTGGAGGCGCCAATGGCTTCGGGCAGGGGCGCCAAACTCTCAAAAGGCAGGGCGTTCTCTTTTTTGGCCCCCAGAGGCCGGTCTGCCAGCTGGTGTACCCGGTGGTCCACGCCGACGGTCAGTTTTTTGCCGCACACCGGGCAGATGCCTCCCACTGCCTCGGCTTCCTCGGGCGACAGGCATTGGCCGCAGTTCCGATGGCCGTCGAAGTGGTACTTGCCCTCCTCTGGAAAAAACTCGATGGTGCCCCGGAACCCCTGTGCCGCGCCCCCTTCCAGCGCCCGGGCCAGGGCGGGGTAAGACAGGTCGATGTCCAGCAGGTTGGCTTCCCGCCCCAACTTGTTGGGCGAATGGGCGTCGGAGTTGGAGACCAGGTTGAACCGGTCCAAGGCCGAGACCCGCCAATTCATGGGCGGGTCCGAGGAGAGCCCGGTCTCCAAGGCATGGATATAGGGCGTCAAGTCGCCAAAACACTCCTCGATGGCGTCAAAGCCGGAAAAAGCGCCGAACAGGGCAAAATGGGGCGTCCAGATGTGGGCGGGAATGAACACGGCCCCGGGGCAGGTCTCCAGCGTGATCTCCAGCAGGTCCCGGCTGTCCAGCCCCAGGATGGGCCGCCCGTCGGAATGGATGTTGCCGATGGCCTCCAACTTGTGGGAAAGGGCCTCTGCCGCCTCTAAACTGGGCAGCAAGATCAGGTTGTGCACCTTGCGGGTCTTGCCGCCCCGCTTGTAGATGTTGCTGATCTCGCCGGTGATGACAAAGCGGGGCGCTTCGCCCCCTGGGCTGCCGGGCAGCGCCAATGTGGGCCGCAGGGTATAGAGCCCCTCTTCCGCCGGCTGCAGCGTTTCCGCCAGCTCCTGACGCCAGGCGGGGTGGGTGAAATCCCCTGTGCCCACCAGGTGGATGCCCTTGCGCCGGGCCCAATGATCCAGGTGGACGGTATCCCCCTCTTTGCTGGTGGCCCTGGAAAACCGGGAATGGATGTGCAGATCGGCAATGCGCATGGCGCGTACCTCCTTTGCAAAGCAGAATAGCACCATTATACCGCCCGCTTCCCAAGGAAGCAAGAATCGTAGTTTCCGCCCACTCTGCCCGCTCCTGCTGCATTCACAGGGACCGCAGCAATTTCCCCCTCTGCGTAGGGACAAACCCCTGGTTTTTCACAAGTTCGTGGCTGAAAAGCCACAGGGCAGCCGCTTCCCGCCCGGGCGTCAGCTCTGCCTCTGAAGCAAAGTGAATGGCCAGCACGCTGGGGCCTATTTTTATGTCAAAGATCTCTTTGGGGTTCCGGGCGTTGGAGCTGGCCCGGTTATAGGCGTTCATTGCCCTTTCGATCTGGGGGATGTGCTTGGTAAAATCCATTTCTGTGGCGCTCGTCATTCTTTTGTTGTATTCCATTCCTCTGCCCTCCAATACCCTGTGTCCTTCAGCTCTTCTTTGATCGTCTCCAGGATCTGCCTGTCCCGGGCATTTCCCCGGATGATCAGCTTCGTCAAGAGCCCCATCAGGTCTGGGTCCTCCATCGGCTTTTCCGCCGGGATGATCTGCTGCCATTCCAGCCCGATCAACAATTTGCCGTGGGCCAGCAGCGCCTGGAATTCAGCCGTCTGGGCCAGCAGCCTGGAAAGCCCTTTGCATGCTCTGGTTGGGATCTCCAAGTTTTCTTCCGATGCCAACAGGATCTGTAAGCGCTTGTCCGTGGTCCCTTCGTCCACTATTTGGATACTTTTCGGGTTGGCAACTGCCCTGCCCATCTGGTTGAACCGGAGCACGCATTGTTCCAAAACCCTGCGGTATTTGCCCTGCCGAAAGGAAAAGTCTGCCGGCAATGTCTCCTCTTTGGCTGCCAGCCCCCATGTGATCTGATATCTAGCCATCCTGGCGCCTCCTTTCTTATTCTTATTTTAAAATTATAACTTATTTAAGATATTCTTGCAACTCTTGACAGAAGCGTCTTCCGGTGGTATAATGACTATATATCGACCAAACCCTATGACCAGGAGCGGGGTTGCCCCATGGCGCAGGCAGAGAGAAAGGGCCGCCGGCTGAAAGCCCTTTTGTGCGCAGGCATCTTCCGTACCACCTGCGAGGGCCGCCCCCGAGAGCTTTGGGCTGTTAGGCGGCGGCGTCCGCCCCCGTTACCGGGCAGCAAGCGGCGGGAGCTTCATGCCATCCCGCAAGCAGAGTGGAACCGCGGTTTTGCCGTCTCTGACGTTGTTCAGGGGCGGCTTTTTGTTTTTCCCGGTTCTGTTCCCAGACGCATTCCATCCACAAAGGTGAAAACGAGGTGTAATAAAAAATGGCGAAAATCACGCTGAAAGACGGCTCTATCATGGAGCTGGAACAGGGCTTGACCGCTCTGGACGCGGCCAAGCAGATCTCCGAAGGCCTGGCCCGCAACGCCTTGGCCTGCGAGATCGACGGCCAGGTCAAAGACCTGATGACCCCCATCACAGAAGACTGCACGCTGAATATCCTGACCTTCCAAGATGAAATGGGCCGCTGGACCCTGCGCCACACCTGCGCCCACATCCTGGCCCAGGCCATGAAGCGGCTGCACCCCGAGGTCAAGCTGGCCATCGGCCCGGCCATCGACAATGGCTTCTACTACGACTTCGACGCCCCCGAGCCTTTTACCGAGGATCAGCTGGGCGAGCTGGAGGCGGAGATGCGGAAGATCTGCAAGGAGAAGCTGAAGCTGGAACGCTTTGAACTGCCCCGTGAAGAGGCCATCCGTTTCATGGAGGAAAAGGGCGAGCCTTATAAAGTGGAGCTGATCCAGGACTTGCCGGAAGATGCCGTCATCAGCTTTTATAAGCAAGGGGAATTCGTGGACCTGTGCGCCGGCCCCCACATCCCCACCACCGGCCGGGTGAAGGGCAACGCCATCAAGCTGACCACCTGCAACGCCGCCTACTGGCGGGGCGATTCCAGCCGGGCCACTTTGCAGCGGGTCTACGGCACTGCCTTCCCCTCCAAAGATGAGCTGGACGCTTATCTGGAAAAGCTGGAAGAAGCCAAGCGCCGGGACCACCGGAAGCTGGGCCGGGAACTGGGCCTGTTTATGATGACCGAGGAAGGCCCCGGCTTCCCCTTCTTCCTGCCCCGGGGCATGGTGCTGAAAAACACCTTGCTGGATTACTGGCGGGAATGCCACAAGCGCTACGGCTATGTGGAGATCTCCACCCCCATCATCCTCAACCAAGAGCTGTGGCACCGCAGCGGCCACTGGGATCATTACAAAGACAACATGTACACCACCAAGATCGACGGGGAGGATTACGCTGTCAAGCCCATGAACTGCCCGGGCGGCATGCTGGTGTATAAAAATTCGCCCCACTCTTACCGGGATCTGCCGCTGCGCATGGCCGAATTGGGCCTGGTGCACCGGCATGAGCTGTCCGGCGCCCTCCACGGCCTGTTCCGGGTGCGCTGCTTCACCCAGGACGACGCCCACATTTTCATGACCCGCTCCCAGATGAAGGAGGAGATCAAGAATGTGGTGCGCCTGTTCGATGAGATGTATTCCACCTTTGGCCTGACGTACCGCATCGAGCTTTCCACCATGCCGGAAGACCACATGGGCGATGAGGAAGTGTGGCATTTTGCCGAAGACACCCTGCAGGCTGCCATCGAAGAGATGGGCAAGGAATTCGTCATCAACGCCGGCGACGGCGCCTTCTATGGCCCCAAGCTGGATTTCCACTTGGCCGATTCCCTGGGCCGTACCTGGCAGTGCGGCACCATCCAGCTGGATTTCCAGATGCCCGAGCGCTTTGACCTGGAATATGTGGGCGAAGACGGCCAGAAGCACCGCCCTGTAATGATCCACCGGGCCCTGCTGGGCAGCATCGAGCGGTTCATCGGCGTCATCACCGAGCATTTTGCCGGCGCTTTCCCCACTTGGCTGGCCCCGGTGCAAATCAAGGTGCTGCCCATCACCGACCGTACCCACGCCTATGCCCAAGAGGTGATGGACCGCCTGCAGGCCGAGGGCCTGCGCTGCGAGCTGGATGGCCGCAGCGAAAAGATCGGCTACAAGATCCGGGAGGCCCAGCTGGAAAAAGTGCCTTATATGCTGGTGCTGGGCGACAAGGAACAAGAGGCGGGCCAAGTGGCCGTGCGCAACCGCAAAGACGGCAAGACCGAGGTCATGGGCCTGGATGAATTCCTGGCCAAGATCCGGGAAGAAGTCGACACCAAAGCCCTGTAATACCGGCAAAGCCTGACCAGCCCCGCGGCTATATCAGGTGGATACCGGATGCCCTGGTTCTTTGCTGCTATGCTACAAAGAACCAGAATGTAAAAAACGCCGCCCTATCTGGCAAGCACCAAGCGCCGGATGGGGCGGCGTTCGGCTTTTAGCAAGCCAACTTTGCCGATCGCTCTGTATGAAATCGCAATACTTTGCCTGTGGGTCTCCCATTTGGCAAGCTGCTCTGGTTTGAGCAGGGAGATTCGCCCTCTCACTCCCTACACCACCGCGTTTTGCAATTTGCCAAACGGACAGCAAAAAAGCAGCAAATCTTTTTCAAGACTTGCTGCTTTCACTGTCCGCCGGTGGGCGGCCGGTATTCTGTTTGGAACATGATGAGGGGCGGGGCGTGTATGCGCCCTTCCTCTTGCCGCCCGCTGCATCGGCTGGCTTTGCGCTCTCTCCAATCAATGGGAATCTCTTTCTCTGTATATTAGTCTGCCCCTATGTCCATTTCCATTTTAATCTCATCAAGTGTTTCCCCATTGGTACTCCATGTATGGTTTTCCACTGCCCCAGTAATCTGAAATCCTATTTTCTCATAGTGGTGGATCACAGCGCTGAGAGGGCTGGCTGTCCAGAGGACGAGCTTCTGATATCCAACGGACTTTGCCTTTTCCATGAAGGCGTTGATCAAAGCAGTGCCAACTCCATACCGGCGGTATTCTTTTTCTACTGCAAAGAGCCGGAGCTGCCCAATCTTGGCATCGTCGGTCTCACAGAGCATTACACACCCGATTAAAACTCCATTCGTTTCAGCAACAAAGAATTCTTCTTTTTCGCTCTTTTCCTTTTTTGCAAAATCAAGAGCAATTTTAACTGCATAATCCGTAAAGCTCGGTCCCCATGAGTATTCTTCCAAATACAGTTTTTTATGGAGGTCAGCCACATATTGCTCCTCTCCGCGTTGATATGGTCTGATCATGAAATTCATCGTCGATTTACCTCCAAATTCTGCTTTCTCGCTCTGCCTTTTGTCCCATTGTACCATGTCCAGGGCGCAATTCCCACCAGTTTCCCTTTCTGATTTTCCGGAATAGCGGTGCAGCTGCCGGTCCTCTTGTCCGTTGGCCCACCAGCCAACGCCGCTGGCCCGGCATATCCCCATTCTTTTCGGCATACCGTGTATCATCTTGTACCGGCTGTGCTGCCGTTTGTGGGAAAGGGGAACGCCATGGAATCCATCCAATCTTTTGTCCGATCGCTGAACCGGGCCCTGTGGGACCCGGTTTTGCTCCTTGTGTTGTGCGGCGTGGGGGTCTTTTTCACCCTGCGCCTGCGCTTTGTCCAGGTGCGCCGCTTGGGGGCCGCCTTCCGCCAGGCCTTCGGCGGCCTGGGCCGCCGGCAGGCCACCGGGGGCGTCTCCTCCTTTCAGGCGCTGGCCACCGCCATTGCCGCCCAAGTGGGCACCGGCAATCTGGCCGGCGCCGCCACCGCCATTGCCCTGGGCGGGCCGGGCGCGATCTTTTGGATGTGGGTCAGCGCTTTTTTCGGCATGGCCACCACCTATGCTGAGGCATTGCTGGCCCAGCGCTACCGCACCCGGCAGGATGGCCAGCCCACCGGCGGCCCGGTGTACTACATCCGCGCCGCCTTTCCCGGCCTATTCGGCCGCCTGCTGGCGGCAGCGTTCGCCCTGCTGCTGGTTTTGGCCCTGGGCTTTATGGGCAGCATGGTCCAATCCAATTCCATTGCCCAAGCCTGCACCGCCGCCTTTGGCTGGGACCCGGTGGCCGTGGGCGCGGCAGTCGCCCTGCTTTCGCTGCTGGTCTTCGTGGGCGGCGCCCGCCGGGTGGCCTCCTTTACCGGCAAGCTGGTGCCGGTGATGGCCCTGTTTTATCTGGCCGGCTCCCTCTATGTCATTGCCACCCACGCCGGCAACCTGCTGCCCGCCCTGGGCTCCATTTTTGTGGGGGCTTTCGCCCCCCAGGCCTTGGGCAGCGGCCTGGCCGGCGTTACGGTGAAAAAAGCGGTCCGCTACGGTGTGGCCCGGGGACTGTTCTCCAATGAGGCCGGCATGGGCTCCACGCCCCACGCCCATGCGCTGGCCCAGGTCAGCCACCCGGTGCAGCAGGGCTACGTGGCCATGCTGGGGGTCTTTGTGGACACATTCGTCATCTTGACATTGACGGCCCTTGTCATCTTGACCACCGGTGTTCTGCAGCCCGGCGGCGCCTTGCAAGGCACTGCTTTGACCCAGGCCGGCTTTACGGCCGCCTTGGGCCCCTTGGGCGCACCGTTTATCGCCGTCTGCATGTTCTTTTTCGCCTTTTCCTCCATTCTCGGCTGGTATTATTTTGGCGAAGTCAACGTGCGGTATCTGTTTGGCGGCCGGGGCGTAAAGCCCTATTGCCTGCTGGCCTGCCTGTGCATCGTGCTGGGCGCTGGTTTGCAGGTGGACCTGGTGTGGCAGATGGCCGACGTGTGCAACGGCCTAATGGCGCTGCCCAACTTGCTGGCCCTGGTGGCCCTCCAGAGCACTGTCGTTTCCCTCACCCGGGACTATGAAGGCCGCCGCTGAACGGGAAAATCCCCTTTCTTCTGTGATTTCCTGCCTTTCCTCCCTTGCAACCTTGCTAAAAAACTGCTATACTGTTTGTGTATTTTGTTCCATGTGAGATTGGAGCCATATTTTAACCAAGTAGAGGGGATAGACCATGGCAAACGACAAAAAATTGGTGCGGGAGATCACACCGATGGACGAGGATTTCGCCCAGTGGTACACCGACATCGTCAAGAAAGCCGAACTTGTGGATTATTCCAGCATGCGGGGCTGTGTCATCATGCGACCTTACGCCCAGGCCATCTGGGAGAACATCCAGAAGATCTTCGACGGCATGATCAAAGAATGCGGCCACGAGAATGTGGCGATGCCGTTGTTTATCCCAGAATCCTTGCTGAATAAAGAAAAGGACCATGTGGAGGGCTTTGCCCCCGAAGTGGCTTGGGTGACCCATGGCGGCAGCGAAAAGCTGGAAGAGCGCCTGTGCGTGCGCCCCACATCGGAGACTTTGTTCTGCGAGCACTACGCCCACATCATCCACTCTTGGCGCGACCTGCCCAAGCTGTACAACCAGTGGTGCAGCGTGGTCCGCTGGGAAAAGACCACCCGCCCCTTCCTGCGCACCCGTGAATTTTGGTGGCAGGAAGGCCACACCGCCCACGCCACCGAAGCCGAGGCCCGGGAAGAGACGCTGCACATTTTGGACCTGTACGAAAAGCTGGCCACAGAATACCTGTGCATGCCGGTGATCAAGGGCCGCAAGACCGACCATGAAAAGTTCGCCGGCGCTATGGAGACCTATACCATCGAGGCGATGATGCACGACGGCAAGGCCCTGCAAAGCGGCACTTCCCACTACTTTGGCGATGGTTTTGCCAAGGCTTTCGGCGTGCAATTCACCGACAAAGAGAATAAGCTCCAATATGTACACCAGACATCCTGGGGCATCTCCACCCGCCTGATCGGCGGTATCATCATGACCCATGGCGACAACGAAGGCCTGGTGTTGCCTCCGGCCATCGCCCCCATCCAAGTGGTGATCGTGCCTGTGGCCGCCCACAAGCCCGGCGTACTGGAAAAAGCCGCCCAGGTGGCCGACGAACTGAAGCAGGCCGGCATCCGGGTCAAGCTGGATGACAGCGACCAGACCCCGGGCTGGAAGTTCGCCCAGTACGAGATGAAGGGCGTGCCCGTCCGGCTGGAGATCGGTCCCCGCGACATTGAGAACAACAGCTGTGTGCTGGTGCGCCGGGACAACCGGGAAAAAGTCCCCACTTCACTGGAGGGCCTGCCCGCTGCGGTCCGCCAGATGCTGGACGATTTCGCCAAGGCCATCTACGCGAAAGCCAAGGCCAATCTGGATGGCAACATCACCCCTGCCCATACGGTGGAGCAGATGAAGGAGATCTTGAACAAACGGGTCGGCTTTGTCAAGGCCATGTGGTGCGGCGACGAGCACTGCGAAGAGGTCATCAAGGAGCAGACCGGCATGCCTTCCCGCTGCATCCCCTTTGAGCAGGAGCACATCGATGATGTGTGCCCGGTGTGCGGCAAGCCTGCCAAATACATGGTGGTCTACGGCATCGCCTATTGATCTTCCCACTGCAAAGCGCCAGGGAACCCCCTGGCGCTTTGTTTTGTCTTGGCCGGTGAAAGGCTAAAATTTTTTTGTTTTTCCTGCAACCATTTCCCCTTTTTTTGCGTCTAAATAAGCGGCCGTTTTCCGGCCCAATTTTATCCCTCTAGGAGCAATCGCCATGGTCTTCAGCAGTATCCTTTTTCTATTTCTCTTTTTGCCCCTGTCATTGGGCATCTATTATGTCACCCCCCGCAGATGGCGCAACTTTGCGCTGCTGCTGCTCAACCTGGTGTTCTATGGCTGGGGCGAGCCGGTGTACATCTGCATTATGATCTTTTCCATTTTGGTGGATTACGCCAACGGCTGGATCATTGAAAACAACCGGCACAGGCCCAAGGTGGCCAAAGGGGCTTTGCTCTGCTCTTTGGTGGCCAACCTGGGCATGCTGCTCTTTTTCAAGTATTACGATTTTATCGTGACGAATTTGACCGCCTTGTTCCCCGGGCTGGATTTCCTCCATCCCCTAGGCATCAGCTTGCCCATCGGCATCTCTTTCTACACCTTCCAGACCATGTCCTACACCATCGACGTCTATTGGGGCAATGTACATGCCCAAAAGAACCTGGTCAGTTTCGGCACGTTCGTCACCCTCTTCCCCCAGTTGATCGCCGGTCCCATCGTCAAATACAAGGATGTGGACGACCAGCTGACCAACCGCCGGGAAAATGTAGACCAATTCGCGGCGGGCATCCAGACTTTTGTCTGCGGCCTGGCCAAAAAAGTGCTGCTGGCCAACAACATCGGCGCTTTGTGGGAGGTCTACAAGGCCATGGATCCCCAGAATCTTTCCGTGCTGGGCGCCTGGCTGGGCGTGGTGGCCTTTGCCTTCCAGATCTATTTCGATTTCTCCGGCTATTCCGATATGGCCATCGGCCTGGGGCGGATGTTCGGGTTTGAATTCAAGATCAACTTCAACTACCCCTACATCTCCCGCAGCATCACGGAGTTTTGGCGGCGCTGGCACATCTCCCTCAGCTCCTGGTTCCGGGAGTACGTCTACATCCCTCTGGGCGGCAACCGCCGTGGCAAACTGAAGACCTACCGCAACATCCTGATCGTCTGGCTGCTCACCGGCATTTGGCATGGCGCGGCCTGGAACTTTTTGTGCTGGGGCCTGTTCTTCGCCCTGTTCCTCATGCTGGAAAAGGCCTTTTTGCTCAAATGGCTGGAGCGGGCTCCCGCCTTGCTCTCCCACGCCTATACCATCTTTTTGGTACTCATCAGCTGGGCTTTGTTTGCCCAGGATGATATGGGCATGGCCGCCCGCTACATCCGTTCCATGTTCGGCGGCGGCCAGGGGCTCTATGCCGGCGCCGACTTATACCGTCTGGTCTCTTATCTGCCCCTGCTGCTGATCTTGGTGGTGGCCAGCCTGCCTTTGGGCCGCCGTCTGTATCAGCGGCTCAAGCCCAATCCCCGCTTTGCCCTGGCCATGGTGCTCTGTGCCGCTGGCCTGGTGGTCTGCACCGCCTATCTGGTGGATGCATCCTATAACCCGTTCCTCTACTTCCGCTTCTAAAAAGGAGGCTGCCCTATGAGCAAAAAACAATCCATCTTGCTGTGCGGCCTGTTTCTGCTGTTTCTCGCGGTTTTCAGCCTGCTGAACCTGTTTTGGCCCGACCGCGAATTTTCTGAGATGGAAAACCGCACCCTTGCCAGCAATCCCCCCTTCTCCTTTCAGGCCCTGTTTTCCGGCCAATGGACCACGGATTATGAGACGTACCTGACCGATCAATTCCCCCTGCGGGATACTTGGGTAGGCATCAAATACGTCTGTGAACGTGCCATGCTGCGCCAGGAGAACAACGGCATCTATTTTGCCGATGGCGGCCGCCTGATCGCCCGCTTTGACCAACCGGACGAAGCCCGGGTGGAACAGAATTTCCAGGCAGTGGAGGCCTTGGCCCAGAACACCGGCCTGCCCACCCGCTTCGTGCTGGTGCCCACCACGGCTTATATCTACCAAGAGGACCTGCCCAAAAATGCCCCCAGCTATGACCAGCAGCAGCTGTTCGACCGGGCGTCCCAGCTCCATACCGCCCAGTACATCCCTGTGAATGACCTGCTGATGGAACACAAAGAGGATTACATCTACTACCGCACGGACCACCACTGGACCACCGACGGCGCTTATCTGGCTTACCAAGCCTATATGCAGGCAGTCGGCCGCCAAAGCGAGATCCTCACCCAAGAGGAACTGGAAGAGGTGCGGCAGGTCACGCCGGGTTTCTACGGCACCCTGTACAGCCAGGCAGGCGCCCGCTTCTATGAGCCAGACACCATCACCTGGTACGATTTCCCCGGGCTCACCATGCAAGAGCCGGACAAAGAGGCCGTCTCCATCTACGACCGTTCCTATCTGGACAAAAAAGACAAGTACTCCCTGTTCTTTGGCGGCAATCCCCCTGTGTTCACCATCCGCAACGATGACCCAGAGGCCCATGGCACCTTGCTAGTGGTCAAAGACTCCTTTGCCAACAGCCTGCTGCCCTATCTGGCGGAAAGCTACCAGGAGATCCATGTCTTCGATCCCCGTTACAACCGCATGCCCATCAGCCAGTATGCCCAGCAGTGCGGCGCCGATGAGATCTTGGTGCTCTACCAGACCGCTAACTTCGCCGAAGACGCCAACGTAGGCCTCCTCTCCCGCTAGGTCGGGAGGGCCCGACAGCCAAAACGGGGGGCACCGGATGCCCTGCCTTCCTATTTCAGGCACTCCGCTTCCGGTCTCCTCCCACAGCACGCCTCCAGCGGCACGCTGGGTCGGGTGGGTCCGACAGTCAAAACGGGTGGATGCCGGGTGCCCTGCCTTCCTATTTCAGGCACTCCGCTTCCGGGCTCTTCCCACGGCACGCCTCCAGCGGCACGCTGGGGTCGGGTGGGCAAAAAGGGGTTCCCCACATGGGGAGCCCCTTTTCCAATATTCGCTTGGTTTCATGCGGCCGGTGCTGTCACCGTTATTTCACAATCGACCCGTTCGTACATTTCTGTATAATCCGTGCTTTCCAAGCTTTGGGCCGCCAGCTGGACTGCGCTGTAAAAGGTTACAGACTTTTGATCTGGTTTCAGATCTGCGTCGCAAATATTCGTCGCCATCTGATACACTGTCCCATCCCGCGGTATGACATTCAGATTGTAATTCCGGCCCTCAAATTCGCTTATCGTGCCGTTGTCATCATACCAGATGGTGCCGTAGATATCCCAGTACACCTCGCGGATTTCCTCAGGGTCCTCTTCATCCCGGACCTGGGTGGCGACTGTCACCACCTGCTCCCGCTTCCCACTGTCTTCGGTGGGTGGTCTATCATACTGCACTACTTGGGCTTGCTCAAATACATAGCCGTGGACTTTATCCCACTGGCCTGCTTGGGCCATTCCACTGTAGCGCGATATATCTTCTCGATTTGGTCCTCATTCTCAGCGTCAAGGAATGCATAGGCCTCTTCTTCCCCTTCATAAAAGGGTTGGATAAACTGGATGAATTCATCTGAAACTGGCACGCTCTCTTCCCGACATCCTGCCAGAAAAAGGCAGAAACACAGCAAAAGGACCATACCCGCCAACTTGACTTTCATCATCTTTTCCTCCTTTCACGCTGCAATCGGTCGCCGGTGCGGCTGCACCGGCAGATACCAGCCTTGTCCCCGTTCCTCCGCATAAAAATGCCATTGCAGCAGACCGCAGCTACATCACCCATCCCATCCAGGTGAAACTCTGTGTCCCTTCTGCGTCATCAAATACCAGTGTGCAAGGCAACCAGCCGGGGATCTCTCTTTGTTTCCTCTGTCCTTAGCCCACCTCCGGTGCGTATACCTCCATTTCGTCCGAGACGCTTTCATACGTGGCGGTATAGGAAGGTCCATCCGGGCTTTGCGCCGCGATCTGTACGGTGCTGCCGAATGTGGCAGATCTCTGGCTGGAAGCGATCTGCCAATCGAATACGCTTTTTGCCATTTGATACGTCGTACCATCTTGGGGCAAAACAGTCAAATTCGAATTTTTTCCTTCACAGCTGGTTGCCATACCGCTAGCATTGTACCAGATGGTCCCGCACATATCCCAATAGACCTCCCGGATCTCTTCCGGATCCTCTTCGTCCTGGACCTGTGCGGCCACAGTGACCACCTGATCCCGCCGGCCTTCCCCTTCGGTCAGCGTGCCATAGCGCCGCAGCACCTCCGCCTGTTCAAACACATGGCTGTGGATCTTATCCCATTCTTCCTCTTTGGCCCATTCCATGGTATCCTGATAGATCGCGTCCGTCTGATCTTGGTTTTGGGCGTCCAAAAAAGTGTAGTTCTCCCGCTCCCCTTCGTAAAAAGGCCGGATAAAGCCGATGAACTCTTCCGATGCTTTGAGCGCTTCTTCCTCCCCTTTGGTCTGTCCACCGCATGCGGAAAGAAACAACAGGGCACAGCAAACCAGTCTTTTTCATAACAGACTCCCCTTTCTGTCTTCTCTACGTGTTTCTTTCTCTACCATGGTTATATCATTAATATATCGGTTTTATCATACCGTGTAAAGGCGAACAATCGCCAAAACCCCGGCTTTTATTTGGATATTTTCCACAATTATTGATTTATTACATTCTTTTTCACTTGCAAAATAAACAAAAGCACTGGAATCGCTTCCAGTGCTTTTTCTGTGCTTGTTTTACTTGGTGTAGTTGTCGAAATAGCCCTGCACCAATACGATGGGGGTGCCCTTGTCTCCGCTGCCCGATGTCAAGTCGCACAGCGAACCGATCAAGTCGGTCAGCCGGCGGGGCGTGGTGCCTTGGGATACCATCTGCCCGGTCAGGTCCTCCTCTTTGTTGCGGATATAAGCGGAGATGGCCTCTTTCAGTTCTTCGCCCTGCAGATCGGCAAAGTCATTGTCTGCCAGGTATTTCAGCTTGACTTCGTTGGGCTGCCCCTCCAAGCCCGGGGTATAGGCCGGGGAGACCACCGGGTCTGCCAGCTCCCAGATCTTTCCCACCGGGTCTTTGAACGCGCCGTCGCCGTAGACCATCACTTCCACATGCTTGCCGGTGCGCTCCAACAGCTTTTGCTGGATGGCCTCCACCACCGGACCGCAATCCCGCGGGAACAGTTTGACGCTCTCTTCCGTGGCTTTGTTGGAGCCCAGCAGGCCGTAGGTTTCATTGCAGCCGCTGCCGTCCACCGGCTGGGTCAAAATTTCATCCAGGCAATACACGGTCTTGGCCCCGGCTTTTTGCAGCAGCCGTTTGGTCCGGGCCCGGCTGTGGATGTCGCAGCAAAGCACGTTGTCTGTGTGCTGCAAAATGGTGCGGCAATCGTTGGATAAGATCACTTCCACCTGGCAACCGCAGCTTGTGATCAGCTCTTTGTAATATTCGATGTAATCCACGCCGGTGAAGGTATGGCGCTGGTAGCCGAACAGATCCCGGAATTGCTGTTCTGTGAGCACGTCTGTCCAGGGGTTGATCCCTTTTTCGTCCAATGCGTCCAGATCCACCAGATGGTTTCCCACTTCATCTGCCGGGTAGCTGAGCATCAGCACGATCTTGTCCGCTCCTTTGGCAATGCCCTTGAGGCACATGGCAAACCGGTTGCGGCTCAGGATGGGGAAGATCACCCCCAGGGTACCCCCGCCGAATTTTGCCCGGATATCCGCTGCGATCTGCTGGGTCGTGGCATAGTTGCCCTGGGCCCGGGCCACCACGGCCTCGGTCACGGCCACCACGTCCCGGTCCCGCAGGGAGAACCCCTCGCTTTCGGCGGCATTCAGCACGCTGTCCACCACGATCTGGGCGATGTCATCCCCCTGCCGCACAATGGGGGCGCGGATGCCCCTCGATACCGTACCTACAAGTCTTTCCACTATGGCATGTCTCCTTGCTTCTGAATTTCTCTCTTCACAGGCGGCGCTGCCGCCCCTTCTATTATACTGCCTCTGGGCCAAAGCCGCAAGGCGGTTTCGCCGGCAGAGGCGGCCAGGCCCCTGCACAAAGTCTGCTTTTTACCCGAAAAAATCCCCCTGCGCTGGGCACAGAGGGACCTTTTCTGTGTATTGTTAAGGAAGAAAAGAGGGAAAACGAAAATTTAAACATCCGCCGTCTGGCGCCGCAGCCGCCACCGGCGTGCAAAGGGCACGCGGCAGACCGGCAAACGGCCGGGCCGGTGTTTTTCCACTTTGCCCTGAGGAGCCAGCCCGTGAAACACCATGACGCAGTTGGCCACTGCGGCTTCGCACTCCTGGGCAAAATCCCGCTTTTGCCGGGTAAAGGCCTGGTGGGCTTCCAAAAAAGAATCCAGCGCCGCATACCGTGCCGGGTATTCTGCCTGCAGGGCGGCCTGGGCCGCATGCTCCAAATAGGCTTTGATCTGGCGGGATTGCTCCCTTTCATACCGCAGGTGCTGGCGCAGGGTATAGTCTTCGTGGCGGATGTGCACTTCGCAAAAACTGTCCGTCAAGTAATGGCAGATCATACCCAGGCGGAAGCTTTCCGCCCAACGGCTCTGGGGCTTTTCACGCAGGTATTCATATACCGTGCTCAGTGCTTCCTTACAATCGTGGTACCCCGTCCGGTTCCGCTTGACCAGGTCAGGGTAGATGCTTCCGAATGCGAAGACTGCGCGTGATAGCTTGATCTGAAACTTATTCCGCATCACATCGTTGACTCTCCGTGCAATTCGAATATGGGGAACAAGCAGCATGGCGGCGCATCAGCTCCTATCTTGAATTTCGGCTGTATTATAGCAAAGGCGTGTGGTTGAGTGGTGTGCAAATTGTAAACATTCTGAAAATTCTTCACCTGCTTTCTTCGCCCCGTTTTGCCTTGACGTTGCGCCCGCCGGGATGGTACCATGGAGGCAGAGAGAACTGGGCAAACACGCAAATTGTACAGGGGGGCCGCTCCCTTGGCGCCCCTTTGACAAGGTGCTTAGAAAGAAGGAATGTGTGAATGAGAAAGACCAAGATCGTGTGCACCCTGGGCCCTGCCTGCGACGACCCGGCGGTGCTCCGCCAGATGATGCAGGCCGGCATGAATGTGGCACGCTTCAATTTTTCCCACGGCACCCACGAAGAGCAGCAGCAGCGGTTCGACCGCTTCGACGCAGTACGGCAGGAATTGGGCTTGCCGGTGGCTGCCCTGCTGGATACCAAGGGGCCGGAGATCCGCCTGAAGACCTTTGCCGGCGGCAAAGTCCAGCTGGAAAAAGGGCAGCTCTTCACCCTGCGGGTCACCGATGAGCCCGGCGATCAGACGGGCTGCGGCGTCTCTTATGAGCAGCTGTATCGGGATGTGAAGGAGGGCAGCACCATCCTGCTGGACGACGGCTTGATCGCCATGACCGTAGAGCAGATCCAAGGCACGGATATCGTCTGCCGGGTGCACAACGGCGGGCCGGTCTCCGACCGCAAAGGCGTCAACCTGCCGGGGGTCCGGTTTTCCATGCCCTACCTTTCCCCCCGGGATGAACAGGACATCCTGTTCGCCATCCGCAACGACTACGATTTCATTGCCGCTTCTTTTGTGCGCCGGGCAGACGATGTGGCCCAGATCCGCCGGTTGCTGCGCAAAAACGGCAGCGACATCGAGATCATCGCCAAGATCGAAAACGCCGAAGGGGTGGAGAACATCGACGAGATCTTGGCCGCAGCCGACGGGGTCATGGTGGCCCGGGGCGATATGGGGGTGGAGATCCCCTTTGAAAAGCTGCCTTCCATTCAAAAAATGATGATCAAAAAAGCCAACAACCTGGGAAAGATCGTCATCACAGCCACCCAGATGCTGGATTCTATGATCAAGAACCCCCGGCCCACCCGCGCCGAAGTGTCCGACGTGGCAAATGCAGTATATGACGGCACCGGCGCCATTATGCTCTCCGGTGAGACGGCGGCGGGCCAATACCCGGTGGCGGCGGTGGAGGCCATGGCCGCCATTGCAGAGACCACCGAGGAGACCATCGATTACAACCAGCGCCTGCGGGAAGAAGCGCCCGGCCCAGTGCCCAACGTGACCAGCTCCATCTCCTACGCCACCTGCACCACCGCTTCCAGCTTGGGCTGCGCGGCCATCATCCCGGTCTCCAAGACGGGCCGCACCGCCCGCATGATCTCCCGGTTCCGCCCGGAGGTGCCCATCGTCTGCTGCACCAACAGCGTCAAGAGCCAGCGCCGCCTGAGCCTGGTCTGGGGCGTCTATCCCCTGGTGACCGATGAGGCAGACAGCACCGACGCCCTGTTTTCCGGCGCTTTGGAAGCCGCCCTGCAGTCCGGCCTGATCCAGCACGGGGATATGGTGGTGCTCACCGCCGGCCTGCCCCTGGGCGTCTCGGGCACCACGAACCTGCTCAAAGTGGAAGTGGTGGGCGGCCTGATCGTCTCGGGCACCGGGGTGACGAAACGGTGCGCCACCGGGCCGGTGGTCATTTGCCAAACAGCGGAAGAAGCGCTGAAAAACATAGCCTCCGGCGACATCCTGGTCACGCCGTATACCACCAACGAAATGATGCCCGCCATCCGCCGCTGCGCCGCTCTGGTCACCGAGCAAGGGGGGATGGATTCCCATGCCGCCACAGCGGCCCTTGCCCTGGATCTGCCCGCCGTAGTGGGCGCCGCCAACGCCTGCGCCCTGCTCAAACAGGGGGCCTGCGTCACCCTGGACGCCGCTTCGGGCACCATCTGCCCGGCCAAAGAAACACAGCGATAACGCAGCAGACCCGCAGGGGAACACCCTGCGGGTCTGCCATATACATTCAATCGTGGAGCGGAGGGAAATGGAGGAGGATCCCTCCTACTGTTTTCAGCATACACCATCCGGCCAGTGGTGTCCAATCGTTTTTTTCAATGGACGCAAGCCCATTCATTGTTATTCTTCATCAATCTGCCAGAAGTCCAGCTAAGAAATGTCAAGAGGTGATATGAAAAAAATTAATTTTTTACAATAGCGCAAAAAATGGTAACCTTAACAGCACATTCCGATATATTGGATTGGTCGCAAACTAAATATTGAGAATGCCGTGCTGATTATGCGGCTTTCCGTATCTTATCTGGATGCTCTGCGGCAAA
>JABLTT010082791.1_pt1 | contig 21530 bp, 18 predicted proteins | sample 7160061 | NCBI WGS metagenome assembly JABLTT01 (sample SAMN14651232, study PRJNA627086) | human gut metagenome | isolation source: feces | host: Homo sapiens
CACTGGGAGATGGCGGGTACTGCCAAACCATTGAACGCAACTGTGACGATATCGTCTTTGTTGATGGCGCTGTTGATGGCATGGCGCACGTTCTGGTTCTGGAACTGAGGCTTCTCGTTGTTCATCATCAGCCAGCTCTCGTTGGTGGCTTCGTACTGGATGACTTCCAGTTCTTCATTGCCCTTCAGGCGATCGGAGTCCATAGCTTCCACTTCAACGATGAAGTCGATCTCGCCGGCTTCCAGGGCGATGGTACGGGAGGAGCATTCCGGAATGACCTTCCAGGTCATGTTCTTAATGGCGGGAGCGCCATCAAAGTAATCTTCAAACGCTTCGAATACAACGCTGTCGCCCCGGTTCCATTCGACGAACTTATACGGGCCGGTGCCGATGGGCTCTGTATTGAAGTCATGGCCCGAATCGATCAGCGCTTTGGGCACGATGGCGTTGCCGTGGTGGCACAGGTTGCTCAGCAGCATGGCGTCGGGGCCCGGTGTCGTGATCTTGATGGTGTCATCATCCACGATGTCTACGCTGACGATGTCATCATTGTACAAACTGACTTCGGGGAAACCTTTCGCCCATTCCAGCGAAGCCTTGACGTCTTCTACTGTCATCTCGGAACCATCATGGAATTTGACACCTGTTTTAATGGTGAATTCCCATTCGGATTCGCTGATGTTCTCATAGTCTTCTACCAGATCGGGAACGGGGTTCATTTCCATATCGGATTTGAACAGGGTGTTATAGGTCAGCAGGTTCATGTAAGAACCGGCCACAGCGTTGTGCTCCGTAGGCGACAGGGACGGGGTCTCATTGGCTGTTGCAATGATAATGCTGTCTTTTGTGCCGCCATCATTGCTTCCGTCGCTGCCGTCCGAGCCGCCATTTTGGCTGCAGCCCGCAAACAAACCTAACGACATAGCCATTAACAGTGCTAAGCTCGCTATGCGACTTTTTCTGTTACTCATAATCCATTCACCTCAATAATCCGCTTTTTACAGCCTCTTTTTCCTTTGCCAGCAAGCTGGCTTTGGTTTACAAGTATTATAGCGTGGCATGGCAGGGAGTGTCAAAAATTACGATTTTATAAACACGTGTTTTTTGTGTGAACGAATCCTTGTTTCTTTTCGTGTAATCTCATTTTCCCCAAAAATTTTTGCTATTTCTCGGATTCTCTCTAGAGCTTCCTCCTTCTGTTTTTGTTAAACTGTACAAATCAGAGCTGCGATTTTTTCTCTATCTCTTTCATTTTTCCCATAAAAGATGTCCTAATTTTTAAGGAAGTGTTGTTTAATTACCGAGTAAATTCACTTATTTTATGACAAATCTATGAACTTTCTTCATGGCCGAAGAGCATACCTGGCCGATCAAGGCTATACGGATAATTCCCTTTTTGTGCCGTCGAAGAACCGGTCAGATCTGTTGCTATTTGCCAAGCAGACGCAAAAAAGACAGGGCCTAGGCCCTGTCTTCCGCCGCCTGCGGGCGGCTTTTGATCTTTTGGCTGATGTCTTCCAGGGTGATCTGTTCCAGCCGTTGCAGGCACCGCTGGTTGAGATCATCGCAAATGCCATCCATGACACCGGCCATACCGGAAGCCACTTGGCAGTGGATGTCTTCGCCCCCCGAATGCCAATTGCATTGCACAAAAGTGGCGCCCACCGCTTGGGCGATCTGCCGCAGATCCACCTGTTCTGCCGCAACAGCCAACCGGTATCCGCCTTCGCTGCCCTCCCGGGTGGTGACCAGACCACCCCGTTTGAGTTTGGCCATCACCTTGCGCACCCGCGCCGGGTTGGTGCATATATTCTTGGCCAGCACTTCGCTGGATACCGTGGTGCCACGATGGTATAGATAGACCAGCGCATGGACTGCCACTGCGTATTCTCCTGTCATCTTAGCCGACCATCTCCTTCTTTGGGGCAGCGCCCTTCCGGCACCCCATGGCGATCGCCCCATGGGGGCAGCTATCCCGGCAGGCACCGCACCGCACACACTCCGGGCTGTTGGGCGTCTGCTCCACCGGGATATCCATCGGGCAGGCCCTCTGGCAGGCTCCGCAATGGGTGCACTTGTGCTCCGCCACCTCCATGCGGCAAAGGGCCACTGGGTTCAGCAGGCCATAAACAGCGCCCAGCGGGCACAAATACCGGCAAAAAGGCCGCCAAACCGCCAGCGCCAGCAAGATCAATGCCACCAGCACTGCGCTCTTCCAGGCAAACAGCCAGCCCAGGGCCGACCGCAATGCCGGGTTCAGCGCCACCAGAGGCCAGCCAGCCTCCAGCGTGCCTGCCGGACAGATGTATTTGCAAAAGCCTGGCTGCCCTTGCCCCAAAATATCCACCACATACAAGGGGATCAGCAAGACAAAGCCCACTAAAATGGCGTATTTCAACAGCCGCAGCCCCTTTTCACCCGGCAATTTTTTCACTTTGCGGAAAAAGGGGATCCGATACAACAACTCCTGGAACCAGCCAAAAGGGCACAGCCAGCCACAGACCACCCGGCCCAGCAGCGCCCCGACCACCAGCAGAAACCCCAGCACATAAAAAGCCATCCGGTATTCAGCACTGCCCAGCACTGCCTGCAGTGCGCCAATGGGGCAGGAACCCAGTGCTCCCGGGCAGGAATAACAGTTGAGCCCGGGTACGCAAAACTGTTTGCCCGGGCCCTGGTAAATCTGTCCCTTGGCAAATCCCGTCAGATATCCGTTGGTCAGCACCGCTGTCCCCGCCTGGACAATGCGGCGCACTCTCCCGATCTTTTTACCCAAGCCCAATACACTCCATACACAGATTCACGGCTTTGATGAACACCACATCCATCTCACCCCGGCCGATGCCATACCACACCATAGCTCCGCCCAGTACCGCCAAGCTCAACGGAATGCCATATCGGCGCCAGCCGTTCACGCCAACTCCTCCAATTTTTCTTCGATGACTTGCTGCCATCCGGCCTTGTCCCGGGCCCCCAGGTAACTATCACCCACCAGATTGCCCTGGGCATCTACAAAAAACGTCTCGGGCACAGCGGAGACATCTTTCAATTTGGCCGCGATCAGATCTTTGGAGGGCAACAAATGGAGATAATCTGCCCCGGTCTGTTCCACGGCCAGGCGGGCTTTTTCCACCTGGGACTCATTCAACGAGCCGTCGCTGTTGTATACGTCCATCACGATGCCGATGATCTGCACGCCCTTTTCCTGGTACTCCTGCTGGAGCTGCCCCAATTCAGGCATCTCGCTGAGGCACGGCGTACAAAATGTGGCCCATACGTTGACCATGGTCAGTTTGTGATCGGCCAGAATGGATTGATCCACGGTGTTTCCTTCCAGATCCTGGGCTGTAAAACTACCCAGCAGCGGCCCCCGGGCATCTGCTGCCTGGCTAGTGCCTTCTGTCCCGGCAGCCGGCTGGTCTGCCGGCGTCTGCCGGGTGCAGCCAGCCAGCAAAAGCAAACAGGCCAGCAAGCTCCACCACCGGCTTCGGTTCCATCGTTTCATTCCACTTCTCCTTTTCTGTAAAAGATACTGTAAGGATACCTATGGCCAGGGCTTTTGTCAACTGCGGAACCGCGGCTCTTAACTTGCCGACAAGGGGAAGAACACATCACGCCAGAATTCCAGCAGCCTATTTTGGTCGCCATATTGCAGGAAATACTGCACAAGGTAGGGGTTGTCGGTAATGATCCCCTCCGGTTGGCAGCGGATGGCCCGGCGGATGCTCCGCTCGGTGTTGCAGGTCCAGATGTACACGTCTTTCCCCGCTTTGTGCATCCTCTGCACGATGTCTCGGTTGGCATATAGATGTTTGATGCTGAAAGCGTCGATCCATTCGATGCCATAGTCGCTGGGCGACACCACCGGGGCGATGTACACCACTTCCATCTCCGGCTCCCTTTGGTGCACTTCTTCCAAGGTGTTGAGGTTCATCGAACCGATACAGCACCAATCCTCTGCTTCATACCGGCGGATCGTGCCCAAAGTCTGGCGCACCAGATTCTCTTCGTGCCCTGTCACTTTGATCTCGATCATCAGCTTCAGTTTGCCATCCACTGCCTGCATGGCTTCTTCCAGCGTGGGGATGGGTTCCCGCAAAGGCAGCTCCCGCAAGTCGGCATAGGTCATCTCCCAAATGGGGCGGTCCACGCCGCCGATCCGCTTTAGATTGGGGTCATGGAGCACCACCAGCACGCCGTCCTTCGTCTGCTGGATGTCGATCTCCGCCTGCTCTGCACTGCTCACGATGGCCTCCTGCAAAGCGGCCACCGTGTTTTCCGGCTCCAGTGCCGCACCGCCCCGGTGTGCCACCACCTGGATCCGCTCTTCCGGGCTGCGGAAGACGGCGCCTCCCAGTTCTGTCTCACTGAAATAGGCCAGCACGCCGAGCAGGCACAGCAGGGCAGCTGACCGGCCCAGGCGGACAAAGGGCCTGCGCCGGCGCCCCAAATGGGGATGGTGGTGCCGCAGCCTGTGGTAAAGCAAGGTGGAAATACCAAAATACCAGCCGGCAAGCACCACATATGAGCTCACCCGCAGCAGCTGGCTCCAGGCCAGATAGTTCAGCTGGAAAGCGGAGCGGGCCTCGATGCCATGGAACTGCAAAGCGGTGATCCCTGCTGTGACCAGAACCAACACCAAATAGACCGCCAGCAGTGCCAACACCACGGCCAGGCAGGTAAAGAGCAGTGTCCGCGCCACTTGGCGCCGCCGTCCCTTGAGCAGCCGGTAGCTCTCCCGGCAGGCTTGGCGGAACCGCTTGCCCTCCACCATCATGGCGCGGAAGCCAAACAGGAAGAAGAACAACAAAAGCGCCGCCAGCAAGGCCGCAGCTCCATATAGGGTGTACCGGACTGCCCGCTGCCCCACCAGTTCCCGCACAAAATCCGGGATCTGGGCCGCGACCCCCAAGTTGCCCGAATAAGGCAGCACCAGCAAGGGCAGCACCAGCAGCATGCCAAGCAGCATGAGCCAGTTCCGGGGCAAAAACAATTCGCCCAGCCGGCGCACTGCCAAGACCAAAAGGCGGGAAAAGGAGCGGCCATCCCCTTGCCAGCCCCGCTCAAAATACAGGGCCAGCACAGCAAATTCCAAATAAAAATAACTGACGAAGACCAGCGCCCACAACAAAGCCATCAAGATCGCCAACGGATTCTGCATGATCCGCAGCAGCGTCTCCCGGCTCAATATGTTTAACGCCGTGATCTGCAGCGTCTGGGAAAGCACAGCGCGAAACAAGGGCAGCAGCCCCAAAAAGCCGGCCATTTTATGGGCCAGTTCAAAACACAACAGGTAGCCGATGTCCCAAAAGACCATCCGCCTGCCGATGGATCGATACTGTTTCATCTGTCCTCAACGGTCCGGCTCCAGCCGGCCTCCTCCCTTTCGTCAGATACGGGTATATGTCCACCGCCCACGCCTTGGCCATAGGCGGCAAAGCAAAGAAAAAAAGGACACCTTTTCAGATGTCCTTTCTTATTGGTGCCGGTGGCGGGGGTCGAACCCGCACGGTGTTGCCACCGCGGGATTTTGAGTCCCGTACGTCTGCCAGTTCCATCACACCGGCACATCACTTGGATAGTATAGCCCATTTCCTTTTATTTTTCAATACCTATTTTTCACTTTGTCATCAAATTATCCAGTTTGCAAAAAATTCAGTCTACAAGGGCTGTCTTTTTGTGGCGGTTTCATGCTATAATGGGCCAGGGAAAAAGTTTCTCAAAAGGAAGAAAAGGAGTAGAACGATGAAAACATCAAAACTGCGCAAGCCCGGTCTGGTCCTGCTGGTCATCGGCGTTGTATTGCTCTGGTTTTCCGGCAAAGACTTTCTCACATCGCTGAAAGCGCCGGTGGATCTGAACGAAGCGGGCTTTACTGCCGACCAGGTGGAGGAGGGCATGCATGTCAAAACAGACATCTATGCGGCACTGGATACTTTTGCCTCAGAGGAAACCTGGACGGAAAACAAGGACGGCAGCTCCACCCCCAAAGAGACGGCTCATCAATATTATATTATCCCCGTAGGCGAAATGGAGTATATGGCCCTGGAGATCGGCTCTTCCGGCAGCCAATTTTCCACCATGTCCGCCATCATGGATGAGACGTATGCCTACCTGACCGATGCCGCTGCAGACCTGGGCACCACGATCCTGCCGGTGGAAGGCACAGTGGAAAAACTGGAAGGTGAGCTGGACCAATACTTTGGCGAATGGTTCACCGACACCATGTTCTTTGGCGAAGAAGACCCCAGCCCTTATCTGGTGCATTATATGATATCCCCGCGGGATTTCTTTGTGGTGCGCGTCATGGCTGTCGCCGGCATGGCGGCAGCTGCCCTGGGCATTCTGCTGCTGGTGCTCTCCTTCCGCCGGCCCCGCCAGGCGCCTCAGCCGGTGGAGACCCTGGACGTCTCGCCCACCGGCACTTCCTCTGCCCGGCCGTCTTTCTCCGATGATCTGGGCGACCCCTTTGTCGGCGCCAATAAGACCGACCGAGACGATTTCAATTGATGTTCAGGCCCAAGGCTTGCCCTTGGGCCTCTTTTTTCCCTTTTTCACCGGAAGGCGGTGCATTTTGTGCCAAAGCATGGTATACTGGTACCAACCACAGCCGCCCGGCAGAGCCTGCGCCGCCGGGATCAAAAAAGGGGGGATACCATTGAGAAAAGCCTTTTCCATCACCGGCCTGGTGCTGGGCATTGCCGCTGCGGCCGCCTCTGCCGTGGCCATCGTATTCAGCAGCATTGGCCTGCACCGCCAGTAAACCGGCCGCAGCTGTTGACTTTGCTGAATTTTTGTGTTATTTTTTGTAGAAAACACACATTGTCATTTGGTGTTGCCCATGGTATGGTAGTTGGAACACAAAAATGAGAGAAGACAAAGGAGAGTTGAGCATGGCACATTATTACAACGAACCTTCCCACACTTTTGGCGAGTATCTGCTGGTCCCCGGATACACCTCCAAAGAGTGCATCCCGGCCAACGTGAGTTTGAAAACGCCGCTGGTCAAATTCAAAAAGGGGGAAGAAGCCCCGATCTCGCTGAACATCCCTCTGGTATCTGCCATCATGCAGTCGGTATCCGACGATAAAATGGCCATTGCCCTGGCCCGGGAAGGCGGCCTGTCTTTTATCTACGGTTCCCAGTCGGTGGAAGATGAAGCCGCGATGGTAGCCCGGGTCAAGGCCTACAAAGCCGGCTTTGTGCAGAGCGATTCCAACCTGTCGCCCGAGAGCACTTTGGCCGATGTGCTGGCCCTGAAGGAAAAGACCGGCCATTCCACCATGGCCATCACCGACGACGGCACAGCTGCCGGGCGTTTGGTGGGCATTGTCACCAGCCGGGATTACCGGGTCAGCCGGATGGATCTTTCCACCAAAGTCAAAGAATTCATGACTCCCTTTGAAAAACTGATCTACGCTTCGGATGACACCAGCCTGAAAGAGGCCAACAACATCATCTGGGAGCACAAGCTCAACTCCCTGCCCCTGGTGGACAAAGACCAGCGGCTGAAGTATTTCGTCTTCCGCAAAGACTATTCTTCCCACAAGGAAAACGCCAACGAACTGCTGGATGCTTCCAAGCGCTATATGGTGGGCGCCGGCATCAATTCCCGGGACTATGCCGAGCGGGTGCCCGCTCTGGTGGAGGCTGGGGCCGATGTGCTGTGCATCGATTCTTCCGAAGGCTTCACCGAGTGGCAGAAGATCACACTGGAGTGGATCCGTGCCCATTACGGCGACAAAGTGAAGGTAGGCGCCGGCAACGTGGTGGATGCCGACGGTTTCCGCTTCTTGGCCGAAGCCGGGGCCGATTTCGTCAAAGTCGGCATTGGCGGCGGCAGCATCTGTATCACCCGGGAGCAAAAAGGCATTGGCCGCGGCCAGGCCACCGCTGTGATCGAAGTGGCCAAAGCCCGGGACGAATATTTCAAAGAGACGGGCATTTATGTGCCCATCTGCTCCGATGGCGGCATCGTGCACGATTACCACATCACCCTAGCACTGGCCATGGGCGCCGATTTTATTATGTTGGGCCGCTATTTCTCCCGCTTCGACGAAAGCCCCACCAACAAGGTCATCATCAACGGCAATTATATGAAGGAGTACTGGGGCGAAGGCTCCAACCGTGCCCGCAACTGGCAGCGCTACGACATGGGCGGCGACAAAAAGCTCTCCTTCGAAGAAGGCGTGGATTCCTATGTGCCCTATGCCGGCAGCTTGAAGGACAACGTCACCGTATCGCTGAACAAAGTCCGCTCCACCATGTGCAACTGCGGTGTGCTGACCATTCCCGACTTGCAGCGGGATGCCAAGATCACATTGGTCTCGGCCACCAGCATCGTGGAGGGCGGTTCCCACGATGTGCTGTTGAAAGACAGTTCCGTTGTCAAATAACCCTTCTGCCACGCTCTATTCCATTGGATCACAACAGCCCCGCAGGCCCTATGGCCCGCGGGGCTGTTTTCATGCAGTCCGCCACACCGTATGCCTCATGGCTGACAGTGCCCGGCATGGGCCGGATATCCGCTGCCGGTGCACCTCCCACAACGCACCCGGTAAGAGCTGGCTGCCCTCGGCATCACCGGCAGAGCATGGTGATGGAGATGTCGTTTCCCTTGCACTCCACTTGGGCATAGCTGCCGCAGATCAAAGGCATCATGGGGGGCAGATGACCCAGATCCACATCTTGGATCACAGGCACCTGATAGCGCGCCAGCAGGTCGTACACCGCGTGATACTGGTCCAATCCCATGGCCGGTTGGTCATACAGGGCTGGCCGGCCGATCAAAAATCCTTTGACATGGGCAAACCACCCGGCCTGCTGCATCTGCCAAATGGCCCGGCGCATGGCAAACACATTGAGGTCGCAGGCCTCCAAAAACCAGATGATCCCATCCTGCTGGTACTGCTGGCAAAAATCTGCCACCCGGTCATAACGGGTGCCGGTCAGATTCACCAGGCAATCCATGCAGCCGCCGATGAGCCGGCCGGAAAAAGCGGCATCCTGGTCGGGGAACCGGCGCAGCACCCGGGGCTCGGTGACATGGTATGGCGCCAAGGGGTGCTCTTCATCTTTCAGCCCCTCCTTTTCCCAGCGGTCATAGCCCTGTACCCTCTGTTTTTTGCCGGTCAGCAGATCCATGGCGTCCTGCAAAGCAGGGTGCCACGGCTCCATGCCAAAGGATGCAGCACAGGGGCCGTAGACAGCGGCAGTATCACACAAAGTGGCCAGCAGAAACGTCAGATTGGTGTTGTCGGAATACCCCATAAACCACTTAGGCGGCGCTTGGCGGATGGCGTCGAAATCCACATGGTCCAGCGTTTCACACATCAACTCCCCGCCGCCGCAGGAGATCAATATGTCCGCTTGATCTCCGCACAGGAATCGGTCCAGTTCCTGGCCGCACTTTTCCGGTGTGTTGCTGATGCCCACCCCCTGCTGGGCATAGCAGTTGGGGCCCAGCACCAGCTGATAGCCCAGGGCGGCGAATTTCTTCTGGGCGTTTTCAAAGGCGGTGCGGTACGGTTCGATGGCGCAGCCAAAAGAAGGGGCCACAAAGCCAATGGTGCCCCCGGGCTGCAAAAATGCGGGATATCGCATAGTCTTCCTCCTACTCATTCAAACAGATCCTTTTGCCAGCTGGCAGAAGGATGCCAACCGGCTGGCACAAGGCTTTGCAGCCGCTGTACCTCACAGCACTTGTGGCGCTGTGGTCTGTGCCGCTTCTTGGGCCGCAGCCAAATGAGCGGCGGGCGGCGACATGGGGCATTGGTCCAGCAACTGCTTTGGGGGTATTGTACCACAAAACGGCGGCTGCCGCCAAGACTCATCCCCTCTCCCCTACCTGGGGGCGGTGAAATCCCTCACCCAGCACCTCGTTGGACTCCAGCACAATGACAAAAGAGGTCGGGTCCTGGGCTTTGGCAGCCTGCTGCACCAAATGCATCTGCTTGTTGTTGCAGGCGCACAGCACCACTTGCTTTTCCTCCTGTTGGTAGCCGCCCTGCCCTTGCAAAATGGTGGAGCCCCGGCCGCAGCATCGGTCGATGGCTTGGCACATGGCGCTACCATCTTGGGTGACGATCAGGGCCAATTTGCCGGCGCTGATGCCATACATCACTTTATCCACCGCAACAGCCAGCAAAAAGTTGATCAGCATCCCATAGCTGATCCCATCAACATCCCGGAACAAAATACCGCCTGCCAACACGATGAGCACATCGGACAGAAAGGCGATCTTCCCCAGGGACAGATAGGGCTTGAGCGCTTTGACCGACAAGATGATGAAATCGGACCCGCCTGTGGAGGAATTGCGCAGATAAATGATGGCATATCCCAGCCCGGCCAGCACGCCGGTGCACAGAGCGGCCAGCATCCGGTCCCCCTGGTAGGTGGGCAGCAGAGGCGCCACATAATCGATGCACAGGGAGGAGATGACCATGCACCGGATGGAACGGAGAAAGAAGCCCCGCCCCAGCAGCTTGTAACAGCACAGCGCCACAGGGATGTTGAGCAAGATGGTGCTCATGCCGATGGGCATGCCCAGCAGCCGGTATAAGATGATGGAAATACCCGAAAACCCCGTCATGGGGAATTGGGCTTCCACTGCAAAATTGTAGATGCCAAAGGCAATGAGCAGGCTTCCCGCCACTTCGAACCCGATGTCTGCCATGCGCCGTTTTGTCACGATCTTTCCCATCGATAAACCTCCTTTTCTTTCTCCTTAGATACATATGAAAAAAGAGCGCCTTGCGGATCGTCGTATGATCCGCAAAACGCTCTTTTCTGTCTCGTAGTATAGCATTGGTCCAGTGGAAAGTCAACCATAAGCAATGCCGCGCTTTTTTCATTGACAAAGCCTTCTCCCATAGAGTAAAATCAGGGTAGAATGACTGTTTGAATTGGCCCATTTCTCTATTTCACTGTTTATATTGTACAATATATGTATAGTGTTTTTAGCGAGATTGCCGGTTTGAAGCAGAATGAAAAGGAGAGATCACCATGCTTGAGACCATTGCGACGAAAGCCGTTGAAAAAAACGAAGCGATCCTTACGGATCTGGCGAAGCGGATCTGGGACAACCCGGAAACTGCGTTTAACGAGGTAAAGGCTTGCGAGTGGACTGCCGAAGTGCTGCGCAACGCCGGCTTTACAGTGGAGACCGGGCTGTATGGCATGCCCACATCCATCCGGGCCAGCTGGGGCAAAGGCCATCCGGTCGTCGGCTTTTTGGGTGAGTACGACGCGCTGCCCGGCTTGAGCCAGAAAGTCAGCACGGAAAAAGAGCCTGTGTGCGCCGGTGCTCCCGGCCAGGGCTGCGGCCACAACCTGCTGGGCGTCTCTTGCGTGGGCGCTGCGCTGGGCATGAAAGCGGAACTGGAAGAGCGGGGCCTGGAGGGCACTGTGGTGTTCTATGGCTGCCCGGCGGAAGAAGTATTGACCGGCAAGGCCTTTATGGCCCGCGAAGGCGCGTTCCGCGACCTGGATGTGGCTTTCTCTTGGCATGGTTCTACCTCCAACAACCTGTCCACCGGCACCATGACCGGCCTGAACAGCGCCATCTTCCACTTCAAGGGCATCACTGCCCATGCCGGCGGCGACCCCCACAACGGCCGCTCCGCCCTGGATGCTGTGGAGTTGATGAACGTGGGCGCCAACTATCTGCGGGAGCATGTGACCAGCGACGTGCGCATCCACTATGTGATCAAAGAAGGCGGCACTGCCCCCAACATCGTGCCGGATAACGCCAGCGTTTGGTACTATGTGCGGGCCATGAGCCGCGAGGCCATTGAAGACACCTACCGCCGCCTGATCCTGGTGGCCGAGGGCGCGGCCCACATGACCGAGACCCAGCTGGAGATCGAGTATCTGGGCGGCTGCTACAACACCCTGAACCCAGTGATGCTGACCAACCTGACCCATGACGTGATGGAGCAGATCGAGATGCCTCATTGGACAGACGAAGAGCTGGCCTTTGCCGACGAGCTGAACAAGAAGAGCCAGCAGTATCAGGCGGTCAAAGATTCCGGCAAGCTGGAAAACGGCCCTCTGTGCACCTTTGTAGAGCCCGTGGCGAAGCGGGACGGCTACGGTTCCACCGACGTAGGCGATGTGCAGCACATCGTGCCCTGCGTCCAGGTGATGACAGCCACCTGCAACCTGGCTGCACCGGGCCACAGCTGGCAGATCACTTCCTGCGCTGGCATGAGCATCGGCATGAAGGGCATGCTCTTTGGCTCCAAGGTGATGGCTGCCACCGCCATGAAGCTGGTGGAAGACCCGAAACTGGTGGAGCAGGCTAAGGAAGAGTTCAACAAGCAGATGAACGGCCGTACATACAACTGCCCCATCCCCAAGGAGATCCCCGTTCCCCAGCCGCAGAACAACTGATGCAATGACCAAAGCCCTCTGAGGAAAATCCTCAGGGGGCTGTTTTTCTGTTGTTGACTGCCTTTTCCGCCCGCCGCCCACAAGAGCCTGCGGCCATGGAATGGTGCCGCCGGCGTGCCTGTTTGCAGCCTTGCGTTTCCCGCTCCCAGCTCCACTGCCGGGGAAGGGCCCTGTTTTGTCCGGTCAGCTTGCCCGGGCTCTCGCCCCGGTCAACTCCTGCCCTGGCTGCTGTTCCTAGTGTCTTTTCGATATTTGGCAAATGCCCGCTCTGCATCCCCGTGCACATCCCGCAGAAAGACCGCCAGCCACAAAACACCGGCCAAAAAAGACATCCCGGGCCCCGCCAACTGGCAGAGCAGCGCACCGCTCAGCCACAGGGCGGCCCAAAGCAGCAGGGCACGGCGCTGGTCCCGGCTCAGCTTGTCCATATCGTATGTCTGCCGCCGCTCTTTGGGAATGCTGTGAAAGCCGCTGACCAGCAGCGCCCCTTTCGGGCCCAACAGAGCAAATACCCCGGCCACTGCGGCGAACAGGCCGGCAAAGATCAAACAGGCTATCGTTCCGATGTTCATTATCCTCCCCTCCCCTGCCAGCATAGCACAAGTACCCGGGCGATGCAAGGCAGAGAGACCCCCTTGCCAAAGAACCGATACCGGAGTATGATGGATGCATCTGACTGTATGCAGTCGTTCCGAAAAAGCGATCCAGACCCTATCACATAGCAGGAGGTATCCCATGGGCAATCTGACCCTCTCCCTTTCCCGCCGGCCTGGCGTGCCTTACTACTTGCAGCTGTACCGCCACATCGTGGAGGAGATCCGCTCCGGCGGCCTGGCATCAGGTGAAAAGCTGCCCTCCAAGCGGGCGCTGGCCCAGCATCTCTCGGTGAGCATCAACACCGTGGATACCGCCTACCAAATGCTGGCGACAGAGGGTTATCTGCAAGCGGTGCCCAAAAGCGGTTTCTATGTGTGCCCGCTGCCCCAGCTGCAGACCCCTCCGCCGCTGCCAGAGCCGGAACCGGCCTCTCCGCCGCCGGAACCCGCCTGCCGGTTCGACTGTTCCACCGGTTCGGTGGATACTTCGGTCTTTCCCTTTGCCACTTGGGCCCGCCTGACCAAGGACATCATGTACCACGAGCCCCAGCTGCTGCACCATGGGGATGCCCAGGGGGATCTGTGCCTGCGCCAGTCTCTGTGCCGCTATCTCCACCAATTCCGGGGCGTGCGCTGCCTGCCCGAGCAGGTGCTGTTGGGCGCGGGCATGGAATACTTGCTGATGGTGCTGTGCAGCCTGCTCCCCGAGCAGACCCTGTATGCTGTGGAAGAGCCGGGCTACCGGAAAGCCTGGCAGGCCATGGAAAACTGCGGCCGGGCCGTGGTGCATCTGCCGGTGGACCAGGGCGGGCTTTCCATCCGGGCCCTGGAAGAAAGCGGCGCCCAGTGCGCCTATGTGACCCCTTCCCACCAATACCCCACAGGCGCGGTGATGCCCGCAGGCCGCCGGGCGGAGCTGCTCCACTGGGCCGCGGCACAAGAGGGCCGTTTTTTGGTGGAGGACGATTACGACAGTGAATTCCGCTACAGCGGGCGGCCCATCCCGGCCTTGCAGGGGGCCGATTACGGTGGGCGCGTCATCTACGCCGGTACCTTTTCCCGCAGCATCGCCCCTTCGATCCGCATCGCCTATCTGGTGTTGCCCCCCAGCCTTCTGCCCGTCTACCGCCAACGGTTTTCCCAGCAGTCCTCCACCGTATCCCGGTTTGAGCAGCACACCCTGTGGCGCTTCATCCAGGAGGGCCATTGGGAACGGCACTTGAACCGGACGCGCAACCTCTATAAAAAAAGACGGGACCGGCTGATGCAGAGCTTGCGGAACACGCCGGTGGGCCCCCGGCTCCAAGTGACAGGGGCCGAAGCGGGCCTGCATCTGCTGCTCCGGCTGGAAAACGGCCTTGCCGAAGGGGAGATGGTGGCCCGTGCCCGGCAGCAAGGTGTCGCCCTGGTGGGCCTTTCCTCCTGCTACTACGACCCGTCCCTGGCGCCGCCGGCCACCGTGCTGTGCGGCTATGCCCGTTATACCGAAGCAGAGCTGGAACAGGTGGCTCAAGCCTTGGGCCGCGCTTGGCGGCTCGAAGGCCCGGTCCGTCCATCTTAATGCTTGCCAAAAACGCCCCCATCCAGCTGGATGGGGGCGCTGTGCTGTTTCAAAGGGCTTGGCATCTGCCTTCTCGCTCCTGTGGTTACGGAACTGGCGTCAGAGGTACCGTGACGCCGCCCAAAGTGACGGACTCCAGCTGGGCTGGGTCGATGGGCTCTGCCAGCATCCACTGGTCGATGGAACCTGCCGGCGTGCCGGTGAGCGCCTGGCCGTGCCATCCGCTCATCAACAAGTTCTCCGAAGTCAGTTCCAGATGGGTGCCGTCCTTCAAAGTGGCATACTGTTCCCTCGTGCCAAACGCTACAGAACCCTCGTTTTCCGTCTCCACTGTGATGGCAAACGTGGAGGCGGTCACCTGCGTCACCCGGGTCTCCCCGATGACTGTACCTGCCTGATAGACTACCTGTTCCTGGTGCTCCAAGGCAATATCCAGCTCCCATTGGCCCTCGACGGCATCTTTGGTGTTAAAAGTGCCGTAAAGGGAATCTGGATATACCGATGCCCATTGGTCCGGCGCTGCACCTCGAATGGCGATGTCATAATAGGCCTGGCCGTTTTTGGTGAAGATCGTCTCGGTACACTCCTGGTTATAGGCCATGTCGTCGCCGCCCGCCGGGCCCCGCAGAGTGGTCAGCAGGGCCAAATCGTCCAACTTGACATTCTCTGACAGGGCCACTTGCAAATGGAACCAGCCGTCGCTGCCAAACCCCATGGAAGACACCCGCAGATCCTGGGTCCCCTCCAGCGCGTGGGGGGTCTGTTCCGGCATCAGCACATTTTTCCCCTCTGCGGTCTCCACCTGCAGTTCTTCTGCCGTCATCCACTCCTGGGGCAAGGGCAGATTCACATCCCGGACGCCTCCCCGGACACCATAGACCGTCAGATGCGCGCTGGTTCTCTCCAGTTCGGTCCCGCCGCCGGCGGTCAGTTCCAGCAGTGCGGTCTTCGTCTCTGGATCATACCCCAGGAATTCCTGCCCCACGACCATCATGCCATCATTGGGCAGTTCCAAATGCCAGCCCATCGTTCCCTGGGCGGTGCGCAGCTGGGTGTTTTCGCCCAGCCGGTCGCCGGTGGTATCCTGCACTTCCAGATAGATCTTGGCATAAGAACGGTCCGACAAAGCCGAAACGGCCCGCACTACGATGCCGTTGTCTTCGTCCTGTGCGCCGGTGATGACCTGGCTCGCCGGCTCAAAATCCCCCAGGGCCCGGCCCAAGATCTCCCGCAGGCTTGGCACTGCGGCCAGTGCGCCAAAAGTGACAGCGCCGGCCAGCACCGCAGCCAACGCCACTTTTCCGATCCGCTTGGGCCGGTGCTTGCCTTGGGCCCGGCTCAAGATCGCCCGGCGGCGTTCTTCGGATAGTTTGACCGAAGCCATTGACATATCCAATTCCTCCTTAAAATCCCGCTTCTTCATCGTAATACCATCCTTTCAGTTCGTCCCGCAGCTGCTGCCGTGCCCGGGAAAGGCGCACAGTGACAGTGGATAGCGGAATGTGGAGCAGCTGGGCGATCTCCCTGGCCTTCAGCTGCTGGTAATAGTGTAAAAGGATGACCTCCCGGTAGGGCCGTGAAAGGCGCATGATGGCTTTTGGCAATGTGTCATCCCGCAGGCCAGCCGCCGGCGCCGGCAGCTGGTCCATGATGTCGGCCGGCTCCCGCCGCCGCTTCCAGGGGCTGCGCAGATACCCCTTGCACACGTTGATGGCGATGCGGGTCAGCCAAGTCTTGGCGCTGCTCTCCCCGCGGAACTGCTCCCTGGAACGCCAGGCTTTTAAAAATGTATCCTGTACTGCATCTTCCGCCAGGTGAACGTCCTTCAGGTAGAGGGTGCACAGCCGCAGCAGCTGGTCGCCGTACTGGTCCAGCCAGGCTTCCAGCCCCTCCCCTTCCCGCAGCTGTAGGGTGCTCTCTTCTCTTTCCTGCATGCCCTCTCACTTCCCTTCACCCATTGGATGCCTGAGCCCCATCCATTGCTACACAAAAAACGGAAAATCACGAAAAAATCGGTTCTCTCTGCTTCGGCCCCTCAAAACTGCACAAGAAAACGGCGCATGGGGCCACTCGTCCATGCGCCGTTCTATTTCAGCACCAATCGGGCACTGTCTGTTCCCGCAGGGGCAGATCCCGGAAGATGGCCGCCACCTGGGCTTCGTAATCTGCCGGTTCTACCGCCTTGCGCAGCTGTTTTGCCTGTTTTTCCGTCCCTTCAAACAGGCACAGCAGGCAGCGCCACACGTCTTTCATGCGGCAAATGGCGTTCTTCCGGCTGCGGAACGCCTGGCTGTATCCTTCATACAGCCCATCGTGGAACAGCCGCAGCTCCTGCCGGCTGGCAGGCGGCCCCCCTTTGGCCTGCCGGGCCAGAGCCGGGTTGGCGATCAGCCCCCGGCCGATCATCAGCGCCTGCACTTGGGGGTACTGGCTGGCCAGCCGGTGGCAGTCCTGGGCCGTGATCAGGTTCCCATTGTAGCTCAGGGGCAGCGTACACCGGGCCGCTGCCTGAGCAAAGGCTTCCATCCGCACCGGATGCCGGTAAAAATCCGCCCGCACCCGGGGGTGGAGGATCAGCTCCGCCACCGGATATTGCTGAAAGATGTCCAGCAGCCGGGGGAATTCCTCGGGGCTGTCCATGCCCAGCCGGGTCTTGATGGAAATGGGGATCTCCAGCGCCCCGAAGATCTGGTCCAAGAACCGGTCCAGCCCCTCCGGGTCCGCCAAAAAACCGGCTCCCTTCCCCTTGGCCGTCACCGTGCCCGATGGGCAGCCCAAGTTCAAATTGACCTGCCGGTATCCCATCTGTTCCAGCTCCCGGGCGGCCCAGATAAAATCTTCTGCCCGGCGGGTCAGCAGCTGGGGCACCACCTCCATGCCCTGGTTGTCTTCGGGCCGCACCTGGGCCAGCTCTTTTTTGTTGAAGGTCCCATTTTGCCCCGGCGATAGAAAAGGGGTAAAATACCGGTCCACCCCGCCGAAATACCGGTGGTGCATCTGGCGGAACACCAGGCCGGTGATGCCCTCCATGGGGGCCAGCTCATAGCGAAGGCCGGCCTGTTCCCGGACCAGTTCCCACTTTTGCGGCCTGGTCAGCTTTTTGACAGCCGCTTCCCGCCGCAACGCCTGGGAATGGGTGCCGCAGGCTTGGGTGTAGACCAGCTCCACCGGGCCGCGGCCTCTGGTGTATTTGGCCCCTTTGCCGCTGTTGTGGGCGGCCAGGCGGCGGGGAATATCGCAGGTGGCGCCCGTGTACAGCGTGCCATCCTGGCAGCGCAGCATATACACCCACCAGTTCTCCTTTTCCGGCCCCATTACGCTTGGCTGCCGTTTTGCTTGCCGGTGACTCTGGTCAGCTCCACACAGACCACAGTGGTGTTGGGGAATTTTGCGATCTCCTCTTCCCACCGGTCCTGCTGCCCTGGGGCAAATTTCCGGCAGATGTGCAGCAGCGCTTGCCGCCGCTCCTCCCCCTGGGCCACCCGGGCCCTCCCTTGGGCTACCACCGACTGATAAGCGGTGGTGAAGGCGGCGGGCTGCAGCCGGACTCCCGTCACGGCGCACAGGCTCACCTGGGGATTTTTCCGGATGTTGTCCAGCTTTTCCCCCTGGTGGGCGCAGTGGAAATAGAGCCGGTCCCCTTCCACCACCGGGGAGATAGGCACACTGTGGGGCTCCCCTTCCGGGTCTACCGTGGTCAGCACGGCATATTCACACTCTTCCAGCAGCTTGTGGGCCTGCTGCGGTTCCATCTGCCTTTCTTGGCGGCGCATGGGCCGTTGCATAGCGGTTCCTCCTTTTTCCTGTTCCGTTTTTTGTATGGCCTGTACCATCACCAGGCAGGGATCTGCCGGCCCCACAGCTCAGGCAGCCTCTTCAAGGGCCGGAATCCCATGGCCCGGTAAAAAGCCCGGGTCTTGGCATACCCCGGGTCTGGGTTGGCCTCGTCCAAGGTCTTCACCAGCAAAAATTCCATCCCTCTTTGCCGGCAGGTGGTTTGGCAAGCCTCCACCAAACGGCGCCCCACGCCTTGCCGGTGGAATTGGGGCAGCACGCCCATCACCGCGATCTCAGCGGACGACTGGGTGCAGGGTTCCATGGCCAAGATCCCCAGCAATCCCGCCGGGCCAAAGGCGGCGAACACCGCCTGGTCCCCGGCTTCTTCTATGTACCGTTCCCTGGGGGCAGAGTAGGCAAACCAAGCGGGCAGCGCTTCCAGCACTTGCCGGGCCGCAGCTTTCTTTTCCGCTGGCCCCTTCAAGAGCCGGACCACGATCTCCATTCCCATCAGCCGCTCCTATTCCCGCTTGGTGATGAAGGGGCTGGCAGTGCGCAGCATCATCATTTTGGTGCCGGCCCCGTCGAACTTCACTTCCAGCAGCACGTCGTTGCCCATGGGCGTGCTGGCGGCCACCACCCCATCGCCGAAAGCTTTGTGGGTGATGCGCTGGCCGGGCCGCAGGTCGGGCAACGGCTCTTTGGCCCCGCTGGACGGCTTGATAAAAGCCGAGGCAAAGCTCTTGCTCACGGCCGGGCGGATGGCGGCTGTGCGCCGGGGCGCCGCCGGCCGCTGGCGCTGGTGCTTATCCAGCCGCTCTTCGGGGATCTCTTCGATGAACCGGGAGGGCTTTGCAAACGAAGTCTGTCCATAGAGCATGCGGCGCTGGGCGCAGGTGATGTAGAGCTTTCTTTTCGCCCGGGTCATGGCCACATAGCAAATACGCCGCTCTTCTTCCAGCTCTTCCTCGCTGTCCATGCTGCGGTAAGAGGGGAACAGCCCTTCTTCCACGCCGCACAAAAACACGATGGGGAATTCCAGCCCCTTGGCCGAATGCATCGTCATCATGGTGACGGCATCGGCCTGCTGGTCATAGCGGTCGATGTCGGTGAACAGGGCGATCTCCTCCAAAAAGTCCGCCAAGGTGCCCCCCTCGTGGTTGGCCTCAAACTCGGCGATGTTGGATTTGAGCTCCAGCACGTTCTCTGCCCGGCTCATGGCGTCGTGCCCCTTTTGGGTCTCCAGCATGTGCAGATACCCGCTCTTTTCCAACAGGGCGTCATAAAGCTCGGTCAGCGTGGAATCCTGGCTGAGCCGGCGCAGCTCTTCGATGAGCTGGGCAAAGTGTTCCAGCGCCTCTTTGGCCCGTGCCAGCTCCTCGTACTGCCGCGCCCGGCAGATGACATCAAATTCATCCGTCTGCTCCTGGGCGGCCAACAGGGCCACGGTTTCCAGGGTCTTTGCCCCGATCTTGCGGGGCGGGTTGTTGATGATGCGGCGCAGGCGGATGGTATCGCTCGGGTTGGCAATGACCCACAGATAGGCCAGCATGTCCTTGACCTCTGCCCGGTCGAAGAACCGCAGGCCGCTGACCATGCGGTAGGGGATGGCGTTGCGCTTGAAGGCGTTTTCCACACTGTTGGACAGGGCGTGGTTCCGATACAGCACGGCAAAATCGCTGAATTTTGCCCCTTTGCCATAGGCCTTCAAGATCTCTGAGGCGATGTACTGCCCTTCTTCATCCTGGTTCTCGCCGCAGAAATAGGAGATCTTTTCCCCGTCGCCGTTTTCGGTCCACAGGGTCTTGCCCTTGCGGGCGCTGTTGTGGGCGATGACCTCGTTGGCCGCGGTGAGGATGTTGGTGGTGGAACGGTAATTCTGTTCCAGCCGGATGGTCCGCGCATGTTCGTACTGCTTTTCAAATTCCAGGATGTTGGCGATGGTGGCGCCCCGGAATTTGTAGATGCTCTGGTCGTCATCGCCTACCACGCAGATGTTGCCGTAGCCGCCGGCCAGCAAGCTGCACAGCACATATTGGGCGTGGTTGGTATCCTGGTATTCATCCACCAGCACATAGCGGAACTTCCGCTGGTAATACTCCCGGGCCTCGTCGCAGGTCTGCAGCAGCCGCACCGTCTGCATGATGATGTCGTCAAAATCCAGGGCGTTGGCCGCCTGCATCCGGCTTTGGTAGGCCTCGTAGATCTTCCCGATGCTCTTTTTGTAATAGTCGGTACCGGCCAACTCCAAATAGCGGGCCGGGCCCTCCAACCGGTCCTTGGCCCGGGAGATCTCGCCGGCGATGCTGCGCAGGTCGAATTTCTTCTCATCGTAGTTCAGGTCTTTGAGGACCTCGCCCATCATTTTCTTTTTGTCGTCTTCGTCGTAGATGGTAAAGCTCTGGCCATAGCCCACCCGGTCGCCGTAGCGGCGCAAGATGCGGATGCAGGCCGAATGGAAGGTTTGGGCCCAGATGTCTTCTGCCACCGGGCCGCAGGCCGCTTCCAGCCGTTCTTTCAGTTCGCCTGCCGCCTTGTTGGTAAAAGTGATGGCGATAATCTCCCAGGGCCTGGGTACATCCACTGCGCACAGGTCCACGATGTGTTCGGGCACATCGGGCTGGGGGTCCGCCAAATAGGCCGCCATCGCCTTCAGATCGGCGTCGGTGGCCCCCGGCGGGGCGCAGGGGTCTTCGTAGCCCCTGCCGTACTTCAACAAGTTGATGATCCGGTTGATGAGCACAGTGGTCTTGCCGCTGCCCGCGCCAGCCAGCAGCAGCAGCGGGCCCTCGGTGCAAAACACCGCCTCCCGCTGCTTGTCGTTGAGGGCGGCAAAATCCTCCTCGATGATGGATTGGCGCAGCGCGCTGTATTTCATATCAAATTCCGTCATAGCAATGCCGTTCTTTCTCCAGATTTTTCAGCCGTTACCGCAAGATCACATCCTGGGGCGCCAGGATGTGGGACAAATCGGCCAGCAGCACGCCGTTGGCGCTGACCCACAGGTCCTGCCGCGCCATGTACCGCTTGCCTGTCACACTGTCAAAAATGACCACCGGGATGTTGCCCGGGTGGCGGCGCAGCGCCGCCTTGGCCTCTTCCAGCCGGTGGGCGGTCTCCCCGGTCAGCCGCAGGTAGAGCTTGGGCCCTTGTGGCTGGGCCGGCGCTGCCGCCGCTGGCGACGGGCGGCTGGCCCCCGTCCG
>JABLTT010034864.1_pt1 | contig 21387 bp, 16 predicted proteins | sample 7160061 | NCBI WGS metagenome assembly JABLTT01 (sample SAMN14651232, study PRJNA627086) | human gut metagenome | isolation source: feces | host: Homo sapiens
TCCGCCAGCGCCCGGTCGGCCTTGGCGCGGGCGGCGTCCGCGGAATCCGACGCCTGGGCCTCGGCCTGGTTGACGGCCTGTGCCACCACCTCGCTGACGGTGGAGACGAACGTGGCGTTGACCTGACGGTCGACCGTGTTCGCGGCGGTGTCCGTGACCTTCGGCGCGATGGGACTGGCCTTCTCGTTGACGTAGTACTCGAGCGCCGGCCGCTCGCCGTCCCCGGTGATGAGACCCGCGAGCCGGTCGCTGAAATCCTCGGGGATGACGATCGCCGCATAGGAACAGCCGGACTTGACGTCCCGCATGGCGGTGTCCTCGTCGACGAACGCCCAGCCGATATCGTGGTTGTCCCCAAGCGAATCGACGATCCGGTCGCCGAGATCGACGCCGGCGATCGGCGCCGACTCGGTGCCGCGGTCCCGGTTGACCACCGACACCCGCACATTGGCGGTATTGCCATACGGATTCCAGAACCCGATGATGTTCACCCATGCGTAGAACGCGGGCAACACAGCCAACCCCAGCACGATCACCCACGCCGCCGGCACGCGCAGCAGCCGGCGGACATCACGCGCGACAATCGACCACACATTGCGCACAGGACACCCTCCCATCATCGGCCGCAACGGGAACGCGGCATCTCCGGTAGCATAGGCTTCCGGCGCATCACGCCGCATCGCGATTCACCCCAAGAGGGGGTGGCTTGGGCATGTCCATGGCTGCTGTCCGATTTTGGCGGCGAACTCCATCGTGAACGAGGGGGTGGCTTGGGCATGTCCGTGGCTGCTGTCCGATATCAGCCGCGGGAACGAGCGCCGCCGTGCCGCGCATCTGCTAGCGTGGGGGCAATGGAACCCGCAACGCACGATGAGACACCGGCCACCGCAGCCCCTGGGACCCCATCCCGCCGCCTGCCCGGCGACGTCAACGGCGATGGCCGCGTCGACATCGACGACCGCCGGTTGCCGCTCATCGCCCGCATCTACGGTGTCCTCGTCCTGCTGAGCGGCATCGTCACCGTCCCCGCACTCGTCTTCATCGCGGTTCGCGGCATCGTGGGCGTCCTGAGCGGACACTCCGTCATCGACGTGCTGGACCTGACCTTCATCCTGACCTGCGTCCAGGTCGGCGTCATGCTCGTCTCCTCGTCCTGCATGGTCGTCTTCGGCGTCTTCCTGCTGTGCAACCGCCGCAAGAACGCGGCGCGATGGGCGTACGCCATCATCCCCCTGACCATCGCCGACGGCATGCTCTCCTTGGCGCTCGTCGGCGTCGACTGGAACCTGATCTCGCCGGTGATCCAGCTGGCGATTCTCGTGACCCTGTCCATCGTGCTCGACCCGGGACTGCTGGAGGAACGCCGCCTGCAGTACACCCTCAGGCGCATGGACGAGCGCAGCGAATACGAGGAGGCGGTCGCCAAGGGCATGCTCGGCCGCGATCCGAGCGGCAAGGGCTACATCGAGCTGGAATTCTTCAACATCTTCTGGCTGTTCATGATCGGCTGCGTCTTCGGCCTGGTGGTCGAAACCCTCTACCACCGTGTGGTATGGGGCGAATGGCAGGACCGCGCCGGACTGCTGTGGGGCCCGTTCTCGCCGATCTACGGCTGCGGCGCGGTGGTGCTGACCGCCTGCCTGAACCGGCTGTGGCGCTCGCATCCGATGCTGATCTTCTGCACCAGCGCGGTGATCGGCGGTGCGTTCGAATACTTCGTCAGCTGGTTCATGGAGGTGGCGTTCGGCATCACCGCGTGGGACTACACCGGCAAATGGCTGTCGATCGACGGGCGCACCTCCGGCAAGTACATGGTGTTCTGGGGGTTCCTGGGCGTGGTGTGGGTCAAGTTCCTGCTGCCGCGGATCCTGAAACTGATCAACCGGATCCCGTGGAAGGTGCGGTATTCTCTGACCGCGGCGGTGTTCGCGTTCATGCTCGTCAACGCCGCGATGACGCTGATGGCCTTCGACTGCTGGTACGGCCGGGTGTCCGGCAACGAGCCGGACTCCCCGGTGACGTGGTTCTTCGCCGAGCATTACGACAACGCCTACATGGAGCACCGGTTCCAGACCATGTCGATCGACCCCTCGCGTTCGGGGCGTCTGTAGCGGGCGGGTTCCGGTCGTTGTGCGAGACCGGGCGCGGCGGGTGATGCCGGGCCTACCGATGAATCCGATATATTTGCGGCCCGGAGGATTAGGCGCCTGGTCATGTTGGCGATGCCGCGGCGGTCGAACGTCGATGTCCGCACAGCGTACATGTCGGACTGCGGCCGGAGGACGATTGCTTATAATGAGCGGCAACGGTGCTCCACGGCCGGAACCGCCTGGACGCCCGCCGGACGGATGAAGGAGGATCCCATGACCAACGCGATTGTGCTCATCGATGTGGAAAGCGGCAAGGCCAACGAGGCCGCCCGGGCCGTGGCGGAGATCCGCGGCGTGCGCGAGGTGTACTCGGTGGCGGGAGACATCGACCTAGTGGCCGTCATCAACGCGGACGACATCGACCAGCTGACCGAGATCATCCCCGGCGGCATCGCCAAGGTCGACGGCGTGACCCGTACCCGCACGCTCATGGCCTTCAAGACCTTCAGCAGCAGGGACGAGGCCGCCGCCTACGACCTCGGCCTCGACTGACGGGACTACACCCAGCGGTCGGACATGGCGAAGGAGTTGCGCATCAGGTTGCTGGACGTGTACAGCACATCCGCCAGCAGCCTGACGGTACGCTCCCGCAGATACGCGGCCATGACCTCGTTCGCCTCGGTGAGCCGTGCCGCGGCCGCATCCATCCCATCCGTCGCGCCGGCACCTGCCAGTGCCGCGTCGGTGTCGAACACATGCCGGTGCCCGAAGCTGCGCACCTGCTCCGCATACTGCTCGATGGCGTTCGAGCATTCGATGTAATGCGGGTCCGCCATCGCGGCGATCATGCGGATCGACCAATAATACGAATCGGTGGACGGCTCGGCCGGCGTATCCCGCAGATAGGCGGGCGTATCCAGCACATTCGCATAGAACGGCGCCACCGCGTTGAACGGTCCCGAACCGAACGACACCCACATCACCGCGCGGTGCGTGGCCGGCACGTCGCCACGCAGCTCCATCGCCACCATATGCCCGGTGCGGTTGATGCCGATCGGACGGTACCGGTGGCGCGACTCCGGCGTGCCCAACGTGCCGTACGGGTCATACGGCGTGCCCTCGAAATGCGAGCTCATCAGGAAGTCCACATCCTCGACGCTCACCTTGCGCTCCGGTTCGCGGCACCACGGGATGTCGTCCGAGGTCGGCGTGTACCGGGCGTTCGGGGAATCCCAGTCCTCGCCCGGGTTCAGGTACCGCTGCATGTACCAGGCACGCGGCGTGTTGTAGATGTGATCCTTGGTGGTGGCGGTGCCGAAGGCCGCACGCGTGTCCAGATGGTGCGGGCCGCGGTTCATGGCCATATCAAGGTGATGGCGCTCGATGAACTCGATGAGGTCGGCGCTGCACATGTGCTCGCGCCGCTGGCCGAACGCGTCGTCCAGATCGAACTCGTCAATGCCCAACTGGTTGGGGATCGTGGCGTAGCAGTCGTCCGGCACACGGCGGGCGATCCAATGATGGCCGCCGATCGTCTCCACATACCAGATCTCGTCGGCGTCGCTGATCGCGATGCCGTTCGACTCGTACGTGCCGTAGCGCTCCAGCAGGCCGCCGAGCCGGATCACACCCTCGCGCGCGGTCGCCACATACGGCAGCACCAGCGTGATGATATCCTCCTCGCCGATGCCGCCCGGCCGCTCCGGCACGTAATCGGCATCGCCCGGCTGCCCCTGCGCCGGACGCAGCTCAACCAACGGATCGGCCGCAAGCACACGCTCGTTGACGGCAATTGTTTCGGTGGCGCTCATCGCCACATTGTGCACGTTGACGCCGGCCTCGGCCAGCACACCGCGGTTCGGCAGCACATTCGGCGCGATCGTGTACCGGCACGGATCGTCCGGCAGATCGATCTCGACATGGCTGAGCACCGAACGGTAACGACGCGGCTGGTCCTCGGGACGGACCACAACGAACCGTTTCGGATCGTAACGGCCCGACCCCGAGTCGTCATCGCGCGCGATAATCGTCGCCCCGTTGTAGCTGGCCGCTTTTCCAATCAATATCGTGGTACAAGACATAGGATGCCACTGTAGTCCCAGTGGCGCACAGCACGGGGGATTATCGCCCTGACTAGTCGCCCAACTGCCTGAGCAGCGACGCCACATGCCCCTTGGGCCGCACGTTATACCGCGCCAACACCACGTGCCCGTCCGGACCCACCACCACGGTCGAACGGATCGTTCCCACATGCACCTTGCCGTACAACGTGCGCTCGCCATACGCGCCATACGCCCGATGCACCGCGCAATCCGGATCGGACAGCAGCGGGAACGTCAGATGATCGCGCTCGCGGAACCGGGCGAGCGTGGATGGCTCGTCCTTCGAGATGCCGACCACCTCATAGCCGGCGGCGGTCAAACGGTTGAGGTTGTCCCGGAAATCGCAGGCTTCTGCGGTGCAGCCGGGCGTCATCGCAGCGGGGTAGAAGTAGACGATGACGTTGCGGCCGCGCGCCAGCAGGTCCGTGAGCCGGAGAGTGGAACCGTCGTCGGCGGTGAGGGAGAAGTCCGGGGCCATCTGGCCGGGTTCGAGGCGGGCTGAATCGGTGTGCTCTGTCATGGCTCCCACTGTATACGGTTCGCCGCGGGTGCGGGGTTTATCCCCGAGCGGAACGGTGCAACGATGTATCGGCGAGGCCGGGGCGATTTGCTAAAACGTTTAGCACGGCCTAAGATGCATCATGTCCACATGACACAGCGGAACGGCGACGACGCCTAGCAACCGCGCACCCGGCACCCTGACCCGAGGATAACGGCATCCCCGTCGGTGCCTGACGCGTAAGCCACCGGCTCGATGACGAGACGTCGATGGTGTAATGACGCATCGTCTCCACTGCGCCATCAACCCTACGCATATCAAAGGGGTGAATCAATGTCCGAGACAGACAAGAAGCCGGCCGGGAACAAGGGTCTGCAACGAAGCCTGAAACTGGTGTTCGTGTATACCGTTGCAACCGGTTCGATCTTCACCTATGTCAGCTATTGGGACTCTGTGTTCTTCGGCTACTGCGGATCCGGCACGTTCCTGGCATTCGCGCTGATGACCGTGGCGATTCTGCCGACCGCGCTGGTCTACAGCGAGATCTCGTCGATGTTCAAGACCGCCGGCGGTGAGCTGATCTACAACACCGTCGGATTCAACAAACACGTCGGATTCCTGGCCTCGTGGCTGATCATGGCCGCCTGGATCTCCGTGCCGCCCGCCGTGGTCATGGCCGTGGCCACGTTCATCAGCAAGCTGTTCGGCCTGAACCTGAGCTTCGGCACCACCATGATCATCGCCGTGGTGTTCCTCGTGCTCGTGTTCATCATGAGCATGCAGGACATCCAGTTCCTCGTCAAGGCGCAGGCCACCTGCCTGTTCGCCAACATCATCACCACGCTCATCACCGCCGTGCTGATCCTGACCTGCGGGCACTGGAGCTTCTCGAACATCGTGGAATCGTTCGGATTCACGAACATCGACCCCTCGCTGGGCATCCCCGGCTGGATCATCGGCATGGCCCTGCTGATCACCCCGTACTTCGGCTTCGAAACCGTGCCCCAGATGGTCGAGGAGGGCGACTTCCCGACCTCGAACGCCAAGAAGGCCATCTGCGGTTCGGTCATCACCTGCGGCGCGATCTACGCGATCTTCTTCTTCTGCGTGGCCGGTCTGGCCCCCGCCGACGAACTGCTGGCGGGCGACGCGGCCAACGGCTTCATGACCATCACCGCCATGCAGAATATCCTCGGCTGGCGCTTCTGGCCGGTGGTCTACGGCCTGGTCTCCATCCTGATGGGCATGACCGCCTCCATCCTGGGCTTCTGGATGTCCACCGTGCGCATGCTGTATTCGATGGGCAAGAAGAACTTCCTGCCGGAGGCCTTCACCAAGGTCAACAAGCATCAGCAGCCGATCCTGCCGAACATCTTCCTGCTGGTCATCAGCCTGGTGTTCATCCTGCTGCAGAACGCCGGCACGTTCATGAACGACTTCTTCAACCTGATGTCGTTCGGCTGCGCCTGCGCCTACGCCATCACGATGGTCTCGGCCGTGCGCATGCGCCATAAGCATCCCGAGTGGTACAAGAACAACAAGAACGTGGTCAAGGGCGGCGATTTCTTCCGCATCCTGGCCATGGTCATCATGATCGCCATCGCGTTCTTCTGCACGCTCGGCCAGGGCGTCGGCTCGTGGATCTCGTTCGGCGTCTATCTGGGCGTCGGCGTGCTGATCTGGCTGTGGATGGTCTTCGTCCGCTGGAAGAAGACGTCGGTCGTCATCGAAACGCCGGACGGCGAACAGGAATTCTGATCTCAACCCAATCCGTAACCGCAAACCAACATCAACATACAAAGGAGTTATCACCATGGTTCAGGGCAAGCTCGAAGGCAAGGTCGCCATCATCACCGGCGCCGCAGCCGGACTCGGCGAGGGCATTGCGGAGACGTACGTCAAGTACGGCGCGAAGATCTGCATGGTCGACCTCGACCCGAACGTGGACAAGACCGCCGACCGCATCCGCGGCATGTATCCGGACGCCCAGATCATCACCGTGGTGGCCAACGTGGCCGACAAGCAGCAGATGATCGACGCGGCCGCCAAGACCAAGGAGGCCTTCGGCTCCCTCGACGTGGCCTGCTGCAACGCCGGCGTCTGCCGTCTGGCCCCGTTCGAGGAGATGACCGACGAGACCCGCGATTTCCACATCGACGTCAACATCAAGGGCGTGTGGAACACCTGTCAGGCCGCCATCCCGTACATGCTGGAAGAGGGCAAGGGCGCGATCGTCATCGCCTCCTCGGTGACCGGCGACATCGTGGCCGACGCGGGCGAGGCCGCCTACGCCATGACCAAGGCCGCGCTGGTCGGACTGACCCGCTGCCTGGCCGTCGAGTACGCGGACCGCCATATCCGCGTCAACTGCTCCCAGCTCGGCTACGCGCGCACCCCGATGGTGGAGAAGATGGCCGTCGAATCGAACCCGGAGGATCCGGAGTCGGCGATCAACGACATCGCGGTCGGCGTGCCGATGAAGCGCCTGGCCAAGCCCACCGAGGTCGGCGAGCTGTTCGCGTTCCTCGGCTCCGACGAGGCCAGCTATCTCACCGGTTCGCAGGTGGTCATCGACGGCGGCAGCACCCTGCCCGAGACGATGAGCATCGGCACCAACTGATCGCCGCGCGTCGGCGCTGGCTGGAAGCCGCGCTCCGGTAGCGACTGATTGGCTCGCATCGGTCCCTTTGACGCATATGAGATCCGTTCCCATGCGCCAAAGGGACCTTTTGATGCCCGCCCAATGGGCGGATAATGGGTGTATGAACGATCGACCCCGCGCACTGCACCTCAAGGCCTGCCGCTTCGGCGTGACCGTGCTCAAGGTGTTCTGGTGGACCACACTGGTTGCCGTCATCGCCCTCGCCGCCGCGTTGGCCGCCGTTATCGCCGGTCTGTGGCCGATCGGACCCTGGCTCGGCTGCACGGCCGTTGTCGCCGTGGTCGAGACAATCGTGTTCTGGACGGGCATCGTCACCGTCTATCTCTCATCGGTGCAGCTCGGTCTCAAATGGCGGGTCATCGGCGTCCTCTGCGGGTGGATACCCGTCGCCAACCTCATCGCGCTCCGGCGGATCATCCGCATCGTCGAGCGTGAAGTCATCTTCGAAACGGCCAAGGAACAGCTGAACGCCAGCCGCGCGCAACAACGCGTCTGCGCCACCCGATACCCGATCCTGCTGGTGCACGGCGTCTTCTTCCGCGACTCCAATCTGCTCAACTACTGGGGGCGAGTGCCCTCCGAACTGGAACGCAACGGCGCCACCGTGCTGTACGGCAACCACCAATCCGCCGCATCGGTGCCGGACAGCGCCGGAGAATTGGCCGAACGCATCCGCGGCATCGTGGCCGAAACAGGGTGCGGCAAAGTCAACGTCATCGCCCACTCCAAGGGCGGGCTGGACCTCCGGTACGCGATCGCACGGTGCGGCATTGGACCGTTGGTCGCCTCGCTGACCACCATCAACACCCCGCATCGCGGCTGCGGGTTCGCCGACTATCTGTTGGGGCACATCCCCGCGGCCGCCCAGCGGCGGGTCGCCTCGGCCTATAACACCGCGGCGCGGCGGTTGGGCGACCGTGCCCCGGATTTCATGGCCGCGGTGCATGATCTGACCCAGGCGGGCTGCATGCGGCTCAACGCTGCGATGGGCGATCTGGACGAGCCGCCGGCGGGCATCGTATGCCGCAGCGTCGGCTCGCGGCTGGTCAAGGCGACGCACGGCAAGTTCCCGCTGAATTTCACCTATCCGCTGGTCGCCTGGTTCGACGGGCCGAATGACGGGCTGGTGGCGCGTGATTCGTTCCCGTGGGGAGAACGGTTCATCTGGTTGGAGCCGACCGGACGGCGCGGTATCTCGCATGCCGATATGATCGATCTGAACCGTGAGAACATCGAAGGATTCGACGTGCGCGAGTTCTACGTGCAACTGGTGGCCGAGCTCAAGACACACGGATTGTGAGCGTCCCGCGGTTACGCCGGCCATGTGGCCGCACGGCCGCGGGGTGACGGTGTAGGGTGTGCATATGCGACATACGGAGGAGGTACGTCGGCGTATGGCAAGGTTGGGTGGGGCGTCGCATGCGGTGCCCCTGCGGAAGAAGGGGGAGCAGGACGTGGGCGATGAGGGTTGGCTGGCTCGTCACGGCCTGTACTTCTGGTTTCTCGTCATAAGCGGCGTATGCCTGGTGGTGAATCTGGTCGATGGCATGGTGCTGATGAGCCACGGGCCGTCGGTCGGCATCGGCGTCCTGCTGGTGGCGTGCGTTGTGGCGGATCTGTGGATGGCGGTGAGGCCCCGCATCGGCTGCTGGACCGTGTTCCTGGTGCTGCTGGCGGGAACGCTTTCCCCGGTGCCATTCCCCGCGTCGTATCTGTTGTCCTGCCTGGCGGCGGCGGGATTCCTCGGCTATCTGGGTATCAAGTTGGGTGTGGCTGCCTGTGTTCCGGGAGTGTTGTACGCCGTGCTGCTTGCCGTGCTGCACCATCAGGAATACCGGCCGGGGCAGGGGACCCCATTGTCGTTCGCATTGCTCTGCGTCATAGCCGCGTTGGCCGGCATCTCGCTCCGGCTCACACGGCAGAGGGATACGGAGCGCATCCGTCGTGCGGCGGCAGGCAGAAACGCGCAAACCGCGCGCCGACTGCACGATTACACCACCAATGACCTGTGTTCCATCATCATGATGACCGACAGACTCGAACACGGGGAAGTGGGCGTTGGCCAGGCCGGCGGGCAAATCCGTAATCTGGCCACATCCGCATTGGAACACACCCGTACGGTCATCCGAACGCTGGAATCATCGCTTCCCGACGACGGGGAGCCCAGTGAACCGCAGGATTTCACCCGTCAGCTCGGCGGCATCGCCTCGGAACAGCAACGAAGCCTGAGCCTTATGGGGTTTCAGGGGAGCATATTAGTGCCGACCCATCTGGCGTGGGAGCCGGATCCGGAATGCGGTGATATGATCTGCGGGCTGTTGCGGGAACTGGCCGGCAACATCGTCAAGTATGCCTCGCCGTCTGGCGGCTACACCATTTCGGTGATGCAGACGGGCGAGGCGATTATCGTGTCCGCGCTCAACGCGCACTCGCAGAGCGGAGCGGTGGGGTTGTCAAGCGGTTTGCGGCGGTACCGGGAACTCGTGGATCGTAACGGCGGCACATGGAGCCAGTCGGATGACGGGATCACGTGGAGTCTGCACGTCGAACTCCCGAGAGGCGCGATGGCGTCACAGACCGAAGATATCGCATAGCCACTGGAACGCCGGCGAGCATTCCAGATACATCGGGGCCGCCGAATATCCGTCAGCTCCCGGAGCGTCGGTTTCCGCGCAATAGGCCGACGGTGCGGAAACCAATGCGAACAGCACCGCCGTGGCGGCCGCGCAGAGCGCCTTCGTCTTCATGGGCTTCTTTATGACTTCTCCCTTCTTGGGATTGTATGGTGTGGGGCGGTACTGCAACGCGTCCGCGGGAACCGGCGGTGGGCCGCAGACTGCTGGGATACCGTCGTCTGCGAGTATATCCACCGCGCACGCCGCCAACCCCCCTTGCGGATTCTAGAAAGAAGTGCAATACCTGCCTAGAGTTGGAGGTGTTGCACTTTTTTCTAGAACCCGCAGGATTGTGTCATGCGCACGATGACATATCATGACCTTAAAGCCATCCTCCGAGGAGGAAACGGAAGTGGGAGCCGGACACCCTGTGCATCATGGGGGCCGGCTCCTGCGTTTGTGACGGGTGAAAGTACACGTCCGGTCTCGGGATTGGGCATATAGGCTCGGACGCTGAATGCGGTAGCTGGGACTGGCGGAGCTAATCACAACCTGTAGGAATGGCCAAGAGGAGCCGGATTATCGCCAGGGGCTAGTGCCATGCTTGGGAAAACGAAAGAACCCCGGCCGACGTGCGGCCGGGGTTCCTCGTTGCTCCGGTACCCCCCGTGGGATTCGAACCCACAACCCACGACTTAAACGTATCATCCCCCTTACGGGGCAATGAGAAATCGATCGGAATGCAGCGGGCTGAACTGTCTTCCGTGCCGGTTGGCGAGTGTGGCGAAGCCGTGGAGAAGAGATGTGAATGCCCCTGTGTCGCCCCCGATTACGCCAGTCGTATCGTATCTTTCCTTGTAATGCGTTACCTCGTGATGAAGGCAGTGGAAGCCGCGGCGAGGAAGCGCTGATGACAATCCACTGGACATATGCGCCGGCCAATCATTGGCCGGCTTTTTGTTTACAAGGGGAGCAACGATGGAATTCTCCGACCGCAGACAACCACCCCGTGAATGGACGCCATGGCTCGACGACTGGGTGGGCGCGATGCGCGCGCAGGGCAACTCAGCCGCGACCATCGAGAATTGGTGGTATATCGTGGGGCATCTTGCGCTCAGGGCGAGGAAAAGTCCTGCGGACATCACGGGCGATGACATTATCTCTTGGCTGAACCGGGGTGTGACCGCCAACTCCAGGCGTTCCGACGTGAACGCGTGCACCGCGTTCTTCGGATGGGCGTGCAAGGCGGGACGGAGAAGCGACAATCCCATGGATCTCGTGCCCACCGTCCGCCGCGACAAGCGCAAGCAGCCACCCGCCCCGGCCGAGGCCGTCGAGCAGGCCAAGCATTGCATGGACAAAAGGGTTCCGCTGATCATCATGCTCATGGATGAGGCCGGGCTGCGCCGAACGGAGCTCGCGCGGGCGCACACCCGCGACGTCATCGACGACCTGACCGGCAAGAGCATCGTCGTCCACGGGAAAGGAGGCAAGGACCGCGTCATCCCATTAAGCGACCAGCTCGGATGGATCGTATCCTCCTTGCCCGAGGGCTACTTCTTCCCGGGCGGGCATGAGGGGCACGTGCACCCCGACACCATCTACCGAATCGTGAAGAACGCGACCGGCTGGCCGCCGCACGCGTTCCGCCGCAAGTTCGCCACCGACCTGTGGCGGGCTACCGGGGACACCATGAAGGTCAAGGAGATGCTCGGGCACGAATCGTTGCAGACCACGCAGAACTACATCTTCACCACCATGGACGACCTGCGTGACGCGGTCGACGAGCTGCGTGCGTATCGACGGACAAGCACGCAGGGATTCCGCCCCGAGAAGATACTTGAGGCGTACAACGTCCCTCCCGCCATCACGAAGCTCCTGCTCGACAGCCTCCGCAACCAGGAATGATTCCGCATCACCGTTCTGGTCCACTGGACCAGAACGGAATGTGACACGCCTGTCCGGACGAAAGCATCGTCCTGGCGATTCAGTTCCAACCTTGACGCACAGGGAGGCGACGTGCCAAACAATGAGGTAACGAAGAAGCCGTGTCGCGGCGCAGAGCTTACGTATCATGGCATGCAGGCCCTCCTCTGAGGGGGAGAAGGAAGCGGGAGCCGGACGGTCGTTCCGGCCCCTGCAACAAGGCCTTCTCAACATGATCGGCTAACATGGAAGTGCCGGTTCGAGGCGCTGCAAACTTCCTCCCATCTCAAGGCGGTGCGCAACGACTTCTTCGGGAGGATGGCCGAGACCGGTGGGTGGCCCTGGTTCCACCCCCCCTTCAGTAAGCGTTGGGCCGGTGCCTTCGGACATCGGCCCTCTGCATTACTTCTCCTGCATTCAGGAACTTTCTTGAACGTTCATGGTGATCTCGCCCTCGGGAAACAAACGGGCGGCAGTTCTAAGACAGTCAGCGCTGCGCAGACAAGCCAGCCACATCGCATGAGTGATACTCGACACCCGCTAGGATGGAGCTGCCGGTGGAGGCGCTGCTTACTTCCCCCTAAACAGGCGGGCATGCACGACTTTCGGGGATGGCCGAGATCGGTGAGCGCTTCCTGTGCGCTCTGATGGTAAGCGTTGGGACGGTGCCTTCGGACACCGGCCCTCTGCATTGTCCGGCGCCCCACGAATCTTCAGCGGCATCATGACCGCGTTGCCCCGGATGCTTTGCCTGTTCATCCGTTACCGTCATCTGGTCCACCGGACCAGAGGCGTGCCCGTGCCGTCAGACGACGAAGCGGCGGCAGGAACACGCTGCTTTGATGGCTGGTCTCCGGCGGATATATAAGCGGCCGGGTCATATAGGGGTGAGGTAAGGAGGACTCATGGGACATGATCCGAACGTGATCACCATCGATGTGCTCGCCGCGACCATGGGCGTGCCCGTGGCCGTGCTGCTTGAGGCGTCGCACAGGGCCGGTCTGGTCGGCAAACGCACCGACCTGCCGCTATCGGTGTCGAACGTGGCCGCGATCCAACGCGAACTCGCGCTCACCGGGGAAGACGGGGAAAGGAGGGAACAGTGATCGTCGCTGACATGGCCGACACGGTCATGATCCTGGACGAGTGGGCGTCGGACCCAACGATGCCGTTCTGGGTGGGTTTCGTTATCATCGGAGCCGCGACCGTAGGCGTCATCGGCTTAGGTCTGCTTATCCTCGGTGCCAGGAAGCGATATGAAAGGGCGGGGGCGAAGAGCAAGGCCATCGGCACCGTTTGCATCGTTGCCGCGATCACGGTGACGTTCGTCTTCGTGAACCTTCATGCGACCGGTTTCTTCGGGGGTGTCTCGGTCTCGGGGTTCGACGTCGCGGTGGAAACCGCGTACGGATTGGAATCCAGCAGCCTGCCGGCCGACAAGCCGAAGGACGGCTGCCTGCCCATGGTCTGGCGGGACGATGCCGGGATCCGTTCCGGGACCCTGTGCCTGCTGGACGGCGAGGTCGTCATCACGGACGCGGACGGCGAACACCTGCCGCTCGCCGGACAAGCGCCGGGAGACCGGGAATGAGCCATGGTGGCGGACACGGCCATGCACGGCATCCGGGCGGCAACCGGGACCGGTGCCCGGACTCGTATCGAAACGAACATCAAAGGGGGTAACGAATCATGAGCAAGGCATTCACCAGGGAGCAGATCAAACGGATCCTCAGGTCGCCCGCGGTGCTGGAGGTGAACGGCAACCGCATCCGCTACAGTGAGGAGTTCAAGATCCACCTGTTCGGGGAGCTGTCCAAGGGAGGCAAGCCCGGCCAGGTGTTCCGCGAGGTCGGGCTGCCCTCGGAACTCGTCGGCCAGAAACGCATCGATCGAACCGCGGCACGGGTCCGGCAGGACGAGACCATCGCCGGGTACCTGAACGAGTACGGCGACCCATGGCCCTCCGACGGTTGGGGGCCGACGATCCCGGACGACCCGTGGGCGGCGATCATGAGCATGTCCCACCGGATCAACTACCTGGACAAGCGTGTTCGGGAACTCGAACGGCTCGTGGATGGAACGGTCCCGCCCGTCGCCGTCGGCGCCGCCCACGGAGGGGGAGGCGAGTAGGCGATGGACGAACGCGTACTGGAACGCGTGCGCCGGCTGCTCGCGATCGCGCACGACGAGGCCGCCTCCCCGAACGAGCAGATGATCGCGCTCGAACGCGCGCAGAAACTCATCGACCGGCACGCCATCGAGCAATGGGAGCTGGAACGCGACGACCCCGCGAGACGCGAGCCCGTGACCGAACGACGCATACCCATGGAACCGTCCCCGGTCAACAGGCTCATGATCGAACTGCTCGCGACCGTCGCCCACGCGAACCGGTGCCGAAGCTCGTACCGGTGGTACAAGGCCCGCAACGGCCGGCCCGTGATCGAGGGCGTGACCCTGTACGGCACGCGCGCGGACATCGACAACGCGGAGACGATCTGGACCGGCATGGAGACCGGCCGCGCGCTCATGTGGAGGATCCGCGCCCGCCGTACCCCGAACGCGAAGGAGAACGCCGCCTTCCGCGACGGCTACTACCACGGTTTCGCCCGCGAGATCGCCCGCCGTTACGCCGCCCTGGAACGCGACATGAACTCCACCTCGACCGGCACCGAACTCGTCCTGGCCAGGCGCCGGGCCGTGGACGAATACATGGAATCCATGACCTGGTCGACCGAACGTCCCAGATTCGCCAGGAACCGCGTCAGCCGGGCCGCCTACCGGATGGGCGCGGAGGACGCGTCCCGCCAGCAGCTCGGCCTGAAACAGGCCCCCGGGAACACCGGCGCCAGAACCGTGACCGACGGCCGGGACACCGCTGCGGTGATATAAGCCCGGCCCCCATGGAACCCATGTGATACGGGAAAGCGTGAAAGGAGGAACACCCATGCAGAAGACGCTGTTCGACAAGCAGACCGTCGAGGCGATCATGAACGGGCCGCTCATCGAGCCCACGGAAACGGAACCCGTGGAACGGCCCGGCCGGGTGAGGGAATGGCTCCGGCTGACCATCGACCTGGTCAAGGGCCGCCGCATCCGCATCACACGCGAATAGCACGCGCGGGCCGCCGCCCATACAAGGGGGCGCCTTGGCACGGGTCCGATTCCCGTGGCGGCCACAAGGACGAGATCGTGACAACACAGGCAAAGCCGTAGCGAGCAGACTCCACGACCCCGTCCCACGGGCCCGACCTAATCCATATGGGGTCGGGCCCGGTCCAATACCATAAAGGAAGACGATCCAATCGACCAAGGAACAGAGAGGGAACGGAATGAATCTCGTCGATGTGGCCAGAATGTTGGTCTGCCTCGCATCCATCGCCATACTCATACGAACCGTGGAACCCGACCCGCTCGGCGGCAAGGGCATCCTGCCCATGCGGCTGGTCATGGTGTCATGGCTGCTGGTCGTCCTTCAGGCCATGCAGATCGCGACGATTCTGGTGAGCCTGCGGGATTTCGGGTGGACGCCCGCTGCCATGCCCGACTGGATCGATATCGTGAATCTGGTCTTCACTATCATCGTGCTCGCAATGATCGCACGGGTATATAGGAACATCCGGAAACGGGTCCAAGAGAACAATGGGGAAGAAGGGAACGACCATGACCGATACGAATGATCCCGGCCGCGGCGGCCTGGAGGAATCCACGATCGACCTGATCGTGGACCACGACGCGCCACGCCTGCACGCCGAGGCCGAGGCGATCAGCGGCGACGCGAAACCCCTGATCTGGGTGCCCGACCCCGCCAACCGGCACGACCACGACGCCGGCAACCACCGGGGCCTGCCGATCGTCCCGCCCTCCTGGGCCGGCAACACCACCCCGGGCTGGGCCAACACCATCAACCCCGAGACCATCGAGCCCGCAACCGAACCGGACCGGCACACGCCGGGCGTACGCAACCATCGGAAACGCCGCGTGGCCGTCGCCGTCGTCGCGATCGTCGTGATCCTGGCCGCGATCCTGACAGGTCTGGCGGTATGGCAGACCGGCCGCGTGCGCGAGGCCGTGAACACGTGCGAGGCCGCGAACACGAGGATCACGGACGCGACCGGCAGCCTCATCGAGCTCATCGCGGGCGACGACTACAAGGATGCGACATCGATCACCGCGGAGCAGGTCGAGGACCCCGACACCGTCACCGCCCTGCAGGCCGCCATCGACACGGTGAACGAACAGGTGCGGATCGGCGGGGACGAGGAGCCGGCGGCTCCCGTCATCGCGTGCGCGATCGACTGGACCGACCCGCAACCCGGCCTGACCGCGGACGAGGCCGCACGAGCCGCGGAACTGCTTGAAACCCGTTTCGCCAAGCTGAAGGACGGCGTGCAAGCAGTCGTCGAATCCCGGGACGAGAAGACCCTCAACGACGCCGCGGATGCGTTGAAGGCGAAGACCGACCAGGCCGGCGCGCTCCTGAAGGATTCCGAAGACAAGGTCCAGGACGACGCCACCAGGGACGCGCTGGACAAGGCGATCGACGAGGCGGAGGCCCTGCTGGGCGAGGGCGACGACGCAAAGGCCATGAACGACGCCGTGGCCTCGCTGGACCAGGCGATGAACGCGGTCAACGACTCGATCAAGGCCAAGCAGGACGCGGACGCCCAGGCCGCGGCCGACGCCGCCGCGCAGCAATCCCAGTCCTATACGCCCTCCTACACCGGCGGCTACACCGGCGGCGGCTACTACACACCCTCGTACACGGGCGGCGGCGCATCATCCGGCGGCAGCATCTTTGACCGGCTCCCCTCCGCCATCGGCGGAGCAGATAATCCTGACATGCAGCACGGTGGCACGTCCATGGGCCAGGTGTGCTTTGGCGACGGTGACTGCCCCGTCAACTGACGGCTTATCCCGAATCCCCTCATCATCCCCTGCCGATTCTTCGCGGTCGGCGGGGGATTTCTTTATATAACCCGTCACGCCGTGGAATCCCATGTCATTCGGATGCCGCGCACTGTAAAGCGCGCGGCATCTCCGGTCTCCCTTCCGGCATCGATGGAGCGGTGGCCGGCCGCGCGACCTCTTCCTTCCTCGCATCGCGCGGCCGGGCCCGTCCCATCCTCTTACCGGTAGGGGCCAGGACAAGTAACCGAACGATGAAGGGATTCTCGAACATGGGATTCAAAATGAAGCCCCGACTCAGGGCCGCGGTCGCGGTCCTGGTGGCCGCGGGCATGTTCATCGCCCCAGGCACCGCCATGGCGGGCATGGGATCAGGAGGCTCCGGTACAACCGGTTCCGGCGGCCTGGGACCCAACGGCGACCTGCTCTACGTGCAAGACAATAACCTGAGTAGGCCTGATGCGACCCCGACCCAGGGCTGGGGTGACGACTCAATCGAATATATGCTCAACCAGCTGCGTACTCGTGGATACGATGTGCCCGGAGAGGGATACCAGCTGCACGATTCAATTTACGCGACTTGCCGTGAGGCCATCTCGAACGCGATCGCGGACAAGAGCGACGGCCCGGCTGACAAGGCCCGCGTGGTTGGATTCGCAGCCACTCTCGGCCAGACGAACACCCTAGTGTCGTGGGGCACGAACCCAGGCGATTTCCGCAACCGGTTCGAGAAGAACTGGAGCTACCTCGCCGCTGACGGCATGGGCAACGACCTGATCGATTGGAGCGATGAGTGGATTAACAAGCTCCATACGAAGTTCAACGACCAGATCACTTCGACCGGCCAGCAGTACCCGACCGGCGTGAGCATGGTGTGCGTCGCCGTGAACAACTACCAGCCGCCGGCGAAGAACTACGATCTGACGATCACCACGGACCAGCAGGCCGCCGCCGGCATCAAGGTCGGCTCCACGGACGCCGTGCGCGACCTGATCCACGCGGTCTCGAGCACCGGGAAGAAGGAGGACCTCCAGGCGACCGTGTGGCTGAACTACGACGGCAACGCGTACGTGAACGGCAACGCGGTCTCCAAGAAGGCCACGATCACCAGCAACGGCGACACCATGAGCCCCGAGTTCAAGCCGTCCGACTTCGGCTGGTCCCACTGGCAGGAGGGCAACTACTGGTTCGACATCGACGTGGCCAAGCAGGGCGGCATGAGCCAGTCCGTGAACACGGCAGACCGCGAGGCATCGGAAACGTACCGCGTGGTCAGCATGCCCCCGACCGACTTCGACAAGCAGGTCGAGGAGGGCGTGAGCGCGGACTCGATGACCAACCGGACCGTGATCACCAGCGGCACCGGCGCGGGCGGCTACGAGATCACGTTCAAGGACGTGATCACCCCGAACGGCGTCGACTACACGATCTCGAACATGAAGGTCGTCGACAAGACCGACAACGACAAGGACATCAGCGGGCAGTTCGCGATGAACTGGGACCAGGCGTCGAACACCGTGACCGCCGTGCGCACGGCCGACCAGGGCGAGATGCCCATCGACCACGAATGGGCGTTCAGCTTCGACGTGACCGTCAGCCTGCCCGAAGGCTTCCAGAACGTCGAGGACAAGGCCACCGTCTCCTGGAACCAGGAACCCGAGGTCGAGGCCGGCACGGGCGAGTTCCCGACCTGGACCCCGAACCCCGACAAGTCCTGGATCCTGATGGGCGCGGACGGCGAATGGCAGGCCGTGATCGACCCCGACGAGACCAACACCACGGGCGCCGACCAGCACAAGTTCCTCGACGGCGACAAGGTCGCCAGCGCGGTCAACGCGACCGTCGGCGCGAACCTGATCGAGACCCCCGAACAGTTCACGATCGAGGACGACTGGAGCGCCGCGGACTACATCTTCGACGCCGGCAAGGCGTCCGAGATCCGCGTCTACCAGGCCGAGGCCGGCACCGACCGCGAGTCCAGCGTGTCCGACATCGCCAACAAGGGCGAGGACGTGACCGACATGTTCGACATCACTCTTGAGGGCACCAAGGCCGTCGCGACCGCGAAGAAGGAGTACCGCGAATCCCTCAAGGGCCTCGCCAAGCCCCTGCAGGTCACCATGATCGTGCCCGGCGTCATCAACTTCGCGAACGGCGAGGGCGCGCAGCAGGTCCGCGAGGACTTCGGCAAGCAGGCGGGAGACGAGCTGACCTTCTGCACCAACCCCACCGAGAACGGCACCGACGACGGCGCGCACCTGACCAACGCGGGCGCGCAGACCGTCAACGGACAGCGCGTCGAGACCAACGAGCCGTGGATCTGCGGCTACGTGCCCCCGGTCAAGAAGGCCGTCATCGCCGAAGGATCCGAGGGCGGCGACCAGGCGGACGCGAACGGCACCGTCGTGTTCCCCGGCCAGCGCGTGGAGTACCAGCTGACCACCAGCCCCCAGCTGCCGGGCGACATGGCCTACCAGGTCACCGAGGTCGCGGTCACCGACACGTACAGCCAGTGGCTCGAGATCGACAAGCAGACCCTCGAGGTCACCGACCTGGCCTCCGGCCGGATCATCCCGATGAGCGACTACACGCGCCAGTGGGACGACGACCAGCACACGTTCCGTCTGGTGTTCTCCGACTCGTACGTGCGCGCGAACTGGCAGCCCGGCCAGAAGCCGAGCGTCATGATCCGCTTCGAGGGCACCGTCAGCAAGGACGCGCCCACCAGCGAGAAGGCCGAGAACCAGTGGGGCCTCACGCTGAACAACAGCCTGACCCCGTCCAACAAGGTCGAGAACCTGCCCCCGGACATCACTCCCGGCAAAGAGGACACCCAGAAGGACCCGAGCATCAGCATCGACGGCAAGACCGCGCTGCTGGGCGACGTGATCTACTACCGCGTCCACATCGACGCGACCAAGCTGACCGACACCGCCTACAAGGTGTGGAGGCTCGGCATGGTCGACGACTACGACGACGAGTACCTGCGCCTCGACCGCCGCGGCATCCAGATCCTCGACGAGACCGGCCGCGACCGTACCGCCGAGTTCAACGTCAGCGACCATGACGGCGTGCTCTACGCGTTCGCCAAGACCGTCGACACGGAGATCCCGGCCACGGGCGAGACCGTCCCCGGCGACCCCCAGCCCCAGGACCTCAAGGCCTACGCGGAGCTGACCGACGAGGACCACGACCCGCTCAGGGACCCGGCCATCGACCAGGCCCTGCTCGGCCACGACTACACGGTCGTCATGCCGATGACCGTCATCAAGGTCACCGACGGGTACGTGGTCGAGAACACCGCGACCCAGGTCACCAACGACCAGCGCGACGTGACCAACACCGTGACCAACCCGCTCGAACCGATCAACCCGAGCAAGGACGTCACCGTCCAGGTCGGCGGCGACAGCGTCGACGGCCACAGCATCTGGCTGGACCGCACCTTCCTCTACCAGCTCGACAGCTCGATCCTGCCGGCCGACCGCGCCTACCCCGAGATCACCGAATGGAGGATCGAGGACCCGCTCGACACCGCGCACGACCGGTACACCGGCCAGTGGGCCGTGTACGCGACGCGTGACCTGCACCGCGACGACCAGGTCATCGCCGCCAAGGGCGACATGATCGCCGGCAGCGACTTCGACCCGGCCACGCTCGGCCTCGACGGCCAGCTGTTCACGGTCGGCCAGGCCGAGGACGGGACCGTCACCGTCGAGGCGACCCAGGCCTACCTCGACCTGGTCAGCGCCGACAACGAGCACGAGAACGGGTTCCGCGCCTACATCCAGTGCCAGCGCATCGCGGTCGGCGAGCAGATCGCCAACAAGTTCTGGGAGACCATCAACGGCACCCCGCGCGAAAGCAACGAGGTCCACACCAACACCCCGGACATGACCCCGAGCATCAGCCTGGAGAAGTGGGACGAAGCCTCCGGCTTCCCCGAAGGCGACCGCGACCGGTCCGACGACGCGCTCAACATCCAGGACGAGACCACCACGATCGTGTTCACCATCACCAACACGAGCAAGACCGATCCCGACACCGGCGTGGGCGCATGGTTCAAGGCCTCCGATCTTAGGATCGAGGACTCCACCATCGTCGGCGACGGCGAGATCGTCGACTGGCAGTACCCGGAGAACTGGGATTCCCTGGTCCTCAAGCCCGGCGACAGCGTGGACGTCAAGGCCACCCTCAAGGGCGTGACCGACAAGCACACCGACCGCGCCAGCGTCAGCGGCGTCCCGCTGCTCCCGTGCACGCCCGACACCGACGACGACCCGTTCGGCACCGGCCAGTGCGGCGACGACGACACCGCCGGCGACCAGACCGACGGCGACGGCCAGGGCGACGCCGACGGCGAGACCCCGGAAGACCAGACCGACGGCGAAGGCCAGACCGTCACCATCGACGGCGAGACCCTGTGCGGCGACACCATCGTCGTCAGCAACACCGACGACTGGAACGGCTACAAGGAACGCCTCGCCATCACCGGCAGCACGGTCGCCGTCGTCATCGGCCTGATGGTCCTGCTGCTCGCGGGCGGCTCCGTCATCGTGATCGCCCGAAGCCGCGCCGGCGCGGGCGCCCA
>JABLTT010071780.1_pt1 | contig 21371 bp, 17 predicted proteins | sample 7160061 | NCBI WGS metagenome assembly JABLTT01 (sample SAMN14651232, study PRJNA627086) | human gut metagenome | isolation source: feces | host: Homo sapiens
CCGCTGAAGCAGAAACCCGCCGAGGCAACTTCGACATTAAGCTACGGCTGTCGGAGAAGCGGTAGGAATCCTCTTCATTTATGGAGGGGAGGAAGTCAACTAGCGAACTCTGTCCAACTCTGAGATCTATGCAACGCAGCTAAATACACGCTTTTACAAACGGTACACTCTGCCCTCCCCGGAAGGAAGATTAACGAGCAAAGAAATTTCTCCTCCTAAGGCCTCGACATATTTTTTTAATGTTCGTAACTTAGTGTCGAGTCCCCTGGATTCGATTCTTTGGACGGAGGGCTGACTGATATGCAGCGCATCGGCTAATTCTGCCTGAGAAACCTCTAATTCTTTACGCAGATTAAACAGAGAGTACTCTGTGATGTACTGATCCCTCTGTTCTTTAATTTTTCTTTGAACTTCAGGGGATTCTTTGCTGATGAGTTCTTTTAAAGTGCTCATGTTAAACCTCGTTTTCTGTCAGATACTCTTCGTATTCCTTTTCGGCCAAAGGAATCATTTGTTTATAAAATTGTTTGTCGCCTGATTTATCTCCCGCACAAAGTACGATGGCTTTTCTCTCCGGATCGAAGCAGAAGAAAGCACGGACTGGATGACGTTTGCATTGCACCCTGAGCTCCTTTAGGTTACTAAGTTTGGAATTCTGCAAGGTATCGACAAACGGCCGTCCCAAGTTAGGGCCATAATCCTCTAGCAAAGAAAGCCCGGCTAAAACTTTGACCCTTATTTCTTCGTCCTGCTCTGATAACCAAAGATCAAACAGAGGGCGGGTTATGACAGACCACACGATAAAATCTCACTAAGAATGGTTGGATTAATTATAGCCTATAAGGTATATTTTTCTAGCGTTGAGCGCAGATCAGGCATGAACTGAGAGACATACCTTAGTTCCAAAACGGATCGTGCCGGAGTTGCAAGTTCTTGGGATTAAACACACTCTGAGTGCACTGACCTCGTACGCGTTATTCTCGATAAACGGGAGCTTCCGCCAGCCGACTAGCACTGGTAGGATGGTTAAGCAGAAATCAGCGTGAGAGCAAATTTGGTTTTGATTGAGTGCGCTATCTTGACGATTTTGAAAAAATAATACCTATTCAAAAATCCTACCAGACTTGTTGAGTTTCTGACGAACTTTGCTCAAAAAGAAAACGAGGCGCCCTTTTGAAAATTAAGGGGCGCTAAAATAGCCGGAGGATTAAAAGGGTAAATTTACTTATAATACATTGTATATATACAAACAAAAACAAATAAACCCATCCTTATCAGAAAGATTGATGATAAGATTTTGACCTTCAACAGCCCGAATTCTCCGCGCGATATCCGATAACCGCGACACTGTTGAAGACGGTTTCGGCGATTTAATTTGCCGCTTCCGTGGGGCCAGTTTCTTTCTTGACTGATTGTTAACCTAGGTCAAGTCTGGAGGACCTTTCGAGAGCCTTACCACCTCTCAATGATTGGTTCGCAGCGAACTGGGCTTTCGCCATAGCATCTTGTGAGGGAATGATGCTTCAGACCCCTACCCCGAGACTGCCGGGATGGGAATGGCGACCAGTGCGGTACCGCACTAGAGTTAGTGTGTTCGAGCACCTAACTAGGTGGCAAGTAATTCATGCAGGAGTCTCTCGAAAGACGAACCAAGACCACAAGTGCATGAGACCTACCCGAAGCAAGTCAAGGTCAATAAAAATAGAAATATTTTTCGGAAGGATCGGAAGAAACCGGTCCTTTTGTTTTTTCCGTTTCTGACAAGTCCGACGGCGGCAGCAAATGCCCGGCTGCGGAATATTAAAAAGAACAGAAGTTGCCAGTCTCGTTGCTAATGGGGAAAGAAAGCCCTCTATCTTAGGTCAGGAGAGGGTCAAGAGATGGTGCGAGGAGAGTTAGGAAAACAAAATCGGAGACGCTGTTCTATTACCGTCCTCGAAGGACTCCGTGGTGAATTTACACGGGACACAGTACTTGCTCCGACTTGCTGAGGAAAGTCTACCAAAAGGGGAAAGTCAGGGCAAACTTTGGATGCTTTATACGGGAGTTCGGTGCCGGTTCTGGCTTATGGTAAAACAAAAATTCCTTGTTGACGACGAGCCCTCGGCATCGGCGATCATTAAAGAAGAACAGATTTTCTCCTACGTTGTTAACGCGGAAAGAGGGTCTTCGATTTGAAGTCTGGAAAGATTTGAGAGATACAGCGAAGAAAGTCAGAAAAACAAAATCGGAGACGCTGCGCTATTACCGTCCTCGAAGGACTCCGTGAAAGGTTTACACGGGTCACAGTACTTGCTCCGATTTGTTGCGAAAAGTCTACCAAAAGGGAAATCTCAGGGCAAACTTTGGGTGCTTGGTACGGGAGTTTTGTGCTGCTTCCCGCTTATGACAAAACAAAAGGACCCAGTGTCTTACCAAGGGGCTTCGGGTCTAATTCCCACCTGCCGCGGTCCGCAAACGCTACAAAGGCGTCGGCCAATGACAAAACACTGAATCCTTCAGTTAGGTCAATTATAAAGCGAGCTCAGAAAGAAGAAGTTCTCTGATTTTCTCCGCATCTTGAAGCGCGAGCCTTAGAAGGCCGGACCATGTGTCGGGAGCGTCAAGATCAACATCTCCGACTCGCTTGGAAACCGTCAAGTTCTTGTCTCGCGTTACTTCCAGATCGCTGTCACCGAGCGCCTGCTTCCACTTATCGATATTCTTCGAGATCCTTTCAATGGCTTCTCGATCCTTCACATAAGCGCACACCCAAAGCTCTTTCTTCTGGGAAGAGACGGAAAAGTAGACGTGGCCCTTGCTGCTTCCGATACGAAGATCAAAGTGCTGGCGGGACGACGGTCTTCCCCAGGTAAAGAGTCGACGATATTCATCGCCGGATGAAAGAACGTCACAGAAAGCCGACCAAAAGTTCTTACGGAAGAATCCTGCAGCAGATTCCAATCGCTCTTCTTTTTGCTCTTTGCCCCATTGGTTGGGTTTTTCAATGATGTTGAACTTCGGTGCGATCTTAGAGTCGCCGATCCGCCAAAGTTCGATTTCAATTAAGAAGAGATCAACGGACTGATCCAGATGAGAGTTCAGCCATTCGATGGCCTTCGCGTGTTCCTCACGAGCACGCTTCACAATCCATATGATGCATCCGGCTTCTTTTCCGGCTGCGTACGTAATGATTTGGCCAAGATGCTTGTGGTTGGACTCTTCAAGCTGATTCTCGATGATGACCGTCTTTCCGTATTCCAGCTCTTTAGCAAAAATATCTGCCCGGAAATCTCCGACCCTCTCTTCCGTACCGATTCGCTCCAGATCCATCCCCACAGCCTCCCCGAGAAGATTGAGGTTCTCTTCTTGGGAGAGCCATTTCGTGAAATCGGCGGTTTCGTTCTTCCAAATGGTTCGGAGATTGTCGATTTTTTCGAGTTTTCCGAGGAGGCCTGAGTAGGACTGGGACATTTTTCGGTTCTGAGAGAGTTCGGAGAATGGTTCCGAGGTTATTTCAGTTTTTGGATTTCGAGCATTAGCTTTTCGAATTTCTCAACAATGCGCCTTTGTTCTCCGAGTGGAGGTAACGGAACGAGATAAGACTTTAACTTACTAGAGTCTATTGTGGGAAGAGCAGTGCCCTTTGAAATTTCTCTAAAGTCTATAGAGGAGAGAAGTAGGAAAGCATAGCTCTCATCTAAGTAATTCTTGTTGGGATAAAACCCGCCTGTGTTTAAATCAACAATGGAGTCACGAACTAAAAACCTTCTCTTATTCGTGAAAACGGCCCCGCCATTTTTGGGAAAGATAATGGATCCTGCTTTGAAAATTTTTTTAGGGGTCGTTTTTAAGTAGTGCTCGGTATGGCGCATGTATTTTTGGTTTTCAGAGGAGTTCATATCCGAAATTTTGAAATATGGAATGTTTCCTGAACTGGTCAACTCGTCTGCTTTTGGCGTTTTCCCCGAAAATAAAGTTCCAAGACTCTCTAATCGTACCCACTTCCATTTTTCCGGAATCTCAAAAGGAACCTCCTCTGGAGCATCTCCAATTTGCTCAACCTCAAGCTCTTCATCGAGCTGTGGAACAAGTTTTCCGCTTATAGAGGATTGGAGCAGTTGTTTTTCAAGAGAGGCACCCAGCTGGGAAACCTCATCTATTGATTTTTGAATGGTATCGATTTTGGCAAAAAGACTTTCTAGTTTTTCAACTATGCGTTTTTGCTCGTCAAGGGGAGGTAGCGCCACAAGGGCATTTTTGGCAGTAGCAGTTCCGACCCTAGGCATTTTTACGCCATAGGACTGAGAGACAGCGTACTGAACGAAGTACTGTGACTTGAGAAAAAAACTCAAGTACGAACCCGATAAGGTATTTTCTTTTGGTTTTAGCGGAATTATTTCTGTAGTACAGACTCCGTCTTCATCCGCAACTAGCACTTTGTTTAGGTAGGGACGAAGTCGGCTATACAAAACGTCGCCTTTATTGAATAAATATTTTGCACCCTGATTCTTAATAATCTTGTTTTTTTGCAGCAGACGACCTGTATCTTTTTCAATATCTTCCAAGTTAAGCAACCAAGTATCTCTGTCAAAACTACAGGCTTCGATGCGCTCACATTTTCCATAAGGAGCGATATCGTCTAATCTCACCCACTTCCATTTTTTAGGGATCTCAAAAGGATTTTCTTTTGGGGCTTTGCCAATTTGTTCTACTTCGTTCTCTCCATCGATTTGTGGAACTAGCTTCCCTCGTATCGCTAGATCTAATAGCCGGCTTTTAAGAGCGTTTAAAGCTTGCATTCGACAAGCTCCTTTTGTAGTTCCGTCACTGCGTCGGAGATATTTTGCTTTTTCTCGGTAAGCAGCTTAAGAAGCTCAGGAATTTTCATTTCTTCAAGAGCATCGCTATCATTTTTTATCCATGAGAGATCTAGGTTCGTTCCCTCTCTCTCCAGAATCTCTTCAATAGAAAACTTTCTCCACCTTCCGTTTGGATTCGTGTCCTTGTTGTATGTCTCTTCTCTCTTGTTTCGATCTTCAGAACTAAAGCAAGAAACAAAATCATCTAAGTCCTCACGTTTCAGAGGATTAGTGGCAAGAGTGTGTTTGATCCCAGAGCGGTAGTCATAAACCCAAAGCTCTTTTGTTTTTCCCTTTTTCTCGAAAAACAAGACATTCGTCTGAACACCATTTGCATAAAAGATACCGGTTGGGAGGCGAAGGATCGTATGGAGGTTGAAGTCCGTGAGAAGTTTTTTTCTTACCTCTTCTCCGCTCGATTCAAACAGCACATTATCCGGAAGAACAACACCGGCTCGACCTCCGGATTTGAGCAGCGACATGATGTGCTGCAAGAAGTTGATCTGATTATTCTTCGTCTCTTTGATAAAGTCGCTGCGATGAATCTCAACTGATCCGGCAGCCCTGGCTCCGAACGGAGGATTGGCAAGAACAATGTCGTACTTTTTATCCGGCTCTTTGATAAGCGAGTCCTGACAAACGATGGGGGAGGAATTCAGACCGACTCCATGAAGATAAAGATTCATGGAACCAAGTGTCACGACGAGCGGTGTGATGTCATAGCCTTTCAAAGAGCTGTTTCTCAACTTGATATTGAGATCCGTATCCATACTCTGGCCTTTCATGTAGTTGAAAGCCGAAAGTAGGAAGCCTGCCGTACCGCAGGCAGGGTCAATAACCGTCTCACCAATTTTCGGAGAGATCACATCCACAATGGCATCGATGAGAGGTCTCGGTGTGAAGTACTGTCCGGCCCCGCTCTTTTTATCTTGTCCGTTCTTCTGAAGAATGGCTTCATAAAGGGCGCCTTTCACGTCGCCTTTCAGAATGAGCCACTGCTCTTGGTCAATGAAGGAAATCAGTTTGCTGAGGTAAACAGGACTTTCGATTTTGTTTTGGGCTTTGGTAAAAATTGTTCCAATCAGGCCTTCCTGTTTGGATAAGGTTCGGAGAATTCTTTCGTAGAGGGAAAGCTGATCTTCACCAGTTTCTTTCCTAAGATTTTCCCAGCGCAGTCCTTCCGGGATCTTAGATTCCTCATCCATGAGATCGACATTTTCCTGGTCCATTTTTAAGAACAGGAGGTATGTGAGCTGCGTAATGTAATCGGTAAAGCCAATGCCGGCACCTGCCATGACATCAGCAAGCTTCCACACCTTTTTTACAAGGGATGTTTCTGTAACTTCCATTTCTAAGCGGTCTTAAGAATAAATTCGTTAAGAGAAAAAATTTGTTCGTTGGCAGCTTTAGCATTTCCCAATTCTCGGACAAGGTCCGTAGCGAGATCTGGAATTGCCTCTTTGAGCGTCTTAAAGCTGCATCCTCCGTTCTGGGCGATATAAAGAGCGATTTTTTTGAAGAGTTCTCTCTGAGCGGGCGTCATCGGAAGATCTCTTTGTTTTTGTCCGCACCAAAGTTCAAAACGCTGTGCGTAATTTGAAGTCAGAGGAACAAGCCGCTTGATCATACCGTAGGCAAAGCGGACAAGTTGGATAAGTTCGGTGATTTCCTCTTTGGTTGTCTTGGCAACTTCGGTATCGTCGTCTTGAACGAGGGCATAGTCGTTCCAAAGACGCGAAATACCGAATCCTTCTAAACCTGCAGAGAGCTTGGACTTGAGGTCCTGAAGAACGGCATGCGAGAGCTTTCCGTCCTCCGAGTTGTAGATGTAACGCAGCGCTTCGATATCGTCTTTGTGCAAACGGACATATGACTCAAAAGCTTCCGTCGATTTTTTCGCGTCTTCGATAGAAAATCCGGAAGAAATAACCTCATCTTTCTGGTCGACAAGATCCTTGATAAAGCCTCTGGCGATGCCCAAGAGAATACGACGAGCTTTCTTGTTTTCAAGCAGAACCCTGACTAAATCCATTCTCTCGGTATTGTCATTCGATGGGGAGATAAATGGCGGAAGTTTTCCTGAGTCCAATGCATTCATGATCTTTTCCGCAAAATCTTCCAGCGTAATCGGGAAGACTTTGTAGAGTTCGACCAGATCTTCCGGATCGCAGCGTTTTCGGATCGCGAGCAGCTTCACTGCCAAAAGACTCAAGTTCTCATCGCTGACGTACCCGAGGGATAGCCATTCCAGGAGGATCTTCAATGTTGGATTAAGTGTTTTTCCTCCGCCTGCTCCATCGCCGGAGGAAAGTGAAGCAACGTGTTTTTCACTTTCCGTTACGCCAACAGCGTCGATAAGGTAATAGAGCTCTTTGCCATGCGCGTTCGGCGTTACTTCTCTAAGCTGCTCATCGCTGATGGTTCTAACGCCCCGGCCTTTCATCTGCGTGTAGAGCGTTTCAGAATGAACGTCGCTTAGGAACATAAGAACTTCAAGCGGCTTAACGTCGGTTCCGGTTGTGATGAGCGTGACCGTCACGGCAATTCTGAAATCAACATCTCGTTTAAACGATTGAATTCTTTCAGCACAGTCGTCGACGGAGTACGTGATTTTCTGGACGAATCGATCATCCTCGCGTCCGAAAACCTCTTTTGCGACTTCAACAATCAGGCTCGCATGAATGTCGCTCTCTGCGAAGATCAGCGTCTTTGGAAGATAGTCAAAATTCGGTTCTCGGTCCGGATACATCTTTGTGTAAACAGAATCTTTGTACTCCTGCAGAACCTTTCGAATTTGGTCACGGACAACAACGCTTCGGTTTAAGTCCGTCTTTTTGTATTCCTTTTCCTCTGATGCCGTCTGATTCGAGACTTCCTTGGTTTCCACGTTGATGGAGTTTACGTGTTCGCCCTTTTTAACCGTTCCACCGTTTTCTCCGATCTTTGTTTTGATTCGAAGTATTCTTCCCGGAACATTGACTCCGTCCAAGATGGACTGCTCTAGCGTGTAGTTGGCAACCTGATTTTTATCAAAGAAAGCTAAGGTTTCCGGAATCGGGGTGGCCGTCATCCCAATCTTCCGAGCTGACGAAAAGTAATCCAGCACCTTCTTCCAGTCGCTGTAGATCGAACGGTGGCACTCATCAATGATGATGAGGTCGAAGTAGTCCGGAGGAAGCATTGCATTTTTCGGAACTTCGACAACTTCGCCTTCTTTGTGTCCCATGCCGGAGTCTTCGTTTTCTTCGCTGACCTCTTCCGGCTGGCCTGTAAGCTGTGCATAAAGACGCTGGATAGTGCTGATAACAACTTTCCCGGCTTTCTCTTTGGACTTCAAGCTCTTTGCATCTTCCGCCTTGTCCTCGGCATTTTGACGGCCAAGTTTCTCGACCGCGAAAATTTCTGAAAAGTTTTTCCCGGTCTGCGTCAGATTAAAGGATTGAAACTCTTGCTTTGCACCTGTTCCCAGGTTATTCCGGTCAACCAAAAACAAGATTCTTCGAGCTTTCGTAAATGAAAGCATTCGGTAGCAAATTGTGCAGGCCGTGAATGTTTTTCCGGCTCCCGTTGCCAATACGATCAGCGCTTTTTCTTTTCCTTCTTTGAAGGACTTCTCAAGATTCTTGATCGCGTGGTACTGGCAGTCGCGAAGGCGCTTGGGAGAAAGATATGGAAGGCCGTCAAAGTAACCGGGAAGATTTAGCTTCTCAACAATGTCTTTTGGCCGATGGAATGTTTCAATCTGCTCGTATTCTGAATTCGGTACGTGGAAATCCCGGAAAGCGATTTCTTTGCCGTTAGAAACGTAGACAAGCTTTAAGGGTTTCTCAAAAGCAGGGAACCATTTTAGAAGTCGGGTTGTGTAGCCTTCTGCCTGTTGAATGAGGTGCGGGTCGTCTAGAGGAATATCAGACTTCTTCGCCTCTACGACGGCAACAGCCTTGCCGCCAAGCATGAGGATGTAGTCGGCTTCTTTATTTCCGGTCATCAGAACTTCACGAATCGCTGCGGCTTCCAGATCCGGCGTGTATTCACTGCGATCTACTACTTTCCAGCCGGCTTCCTCAAGCTCGCGATCGATCCACACTCTCGCTTTTTGCTCGGGAAGCAGTTCTTTCTTCGGCGTTGTTAAAGCACGACTTTGACTTTGGTCAGAGGATGTATTTTCCGAAACATCTTCCGAAATTTTCCTTTTTGAATCCATATCTAACCCGCAGATATTCGCTACGTTTTGAGAACAATACTAAATTGTGTTTAGATTGTGGTCTAGGCTCTCTTTGAGTTCTCAAAATTACTAGTGTTTTACTAGTAATTTATTGAGTCACACTTTACTAGTAAAACACTAGTAATAGGCCTCAAAATCCCTGTCGTTATTGGTTCCTAGATTTTCTTTGATTGAGCATTGATCCTCATGATTCTGCTCACTTCATCAAAAGATATCTTGTACTTTTCAGCGAAGACCGACCAAGTTTTCAGCCCTTTATCCGGACGGAGACTCCAAGTATTTATAGAAATTATCTCTGTTCACCGTATGGAAGAGAGCATCCGGATACGCTTCTCTAAACGACGGAGGAACTTTCGCTTTCGGTTGAGATAATTTGATTTCGAATGCTTCTATGTTGTCATCCGTCACTTCGATTAAGTCGATCTCGTTTGCGTTTTTCGTTCTCCAAAAATAATGCTGCGTAAACCGACTGTCGTAAGAACACTTCTTTATGCGTTCCATGACGAAGTAATTCTCGAACAGTGCGCCTTGCTCTTCCGGAGGTCTCGCGCCGAACGGAGTAAAACGACGAAGGATTGCGTTACGAAGTCCGAGATCGCAGAAATAGATTTTTTTGGATTTTTTTAACTCGTTGGCGAGATTCTTTGCGTAGGACGGAAGAATTTTGATGATGAAGCTCTGCTCTAAGAGCGTTAAGTAATTCTCGATGGCTGTAGAGCTCAAACCGCACTCTCTTCCAAGCGAAGAGACCGTGATCAGATTCCCGATGTTATGAGCTAGGAGGTAGACCAAATTATCAAAAGCCCTATGATCTCTAATTCCGGAGAGAGAATAGATGTCTTTGAAGGCTGTGGAGATAGCGTAGGAAACAAGATCCTCTTTCGCTTGTTCAGGATCGTCAATAACAAAAGGAAAAGAGCCGTATACGAGTCTGTCCGAGAGACTTCGTATTTCATCAATCCAAGAGGAACTATCCGCTAATTCCTGAGCAGAAAAAGGCCATAACTGGTACGCTCGAAAGCGGCCTGCAGCCGATTCAAAAGTTCCTCCGGCAAGGTCAAGAGAACTCGACCCGGTAACGATTAACTGGCAATCCGTCTTTAAGTCTACGAATCGCTTGATGAGCAAACCGATAGAGGGAATTCTCTGAGCTTCATCAATCACGATGAATTCATAGTTTGCGATAAGAGTCCGAAGTTCGTTTGCAGACGGCAGCGAAGTAAGAATTCTTACGTCATCGGGACTGTCTCCCGTATACCAGGCCGTTCGATAGTTTTTGAAAAGGTGTTCCAGAAGCGTAGTTTTTCCGACTTGGCGCATTCCGAACAGCTCGACAGCTTTATTTTTTGGGACTCTCAAAATGCTTGAAGAGATCCGTCTTGGAATGAAAGTCATGCTTTTTTCACTTATAAATGAGAATAGTCTAAACTTTTTTCATTTATAAGTGAAAAAAGTTTATTAATGTTCTATTTTGAGCTTTAAGCGTTAGAGAGTTATCCGCCTTTTTCGTTTCTCTGTTTTTTGTTTCCTCATCGATTTCATTGACCGAAATTCCATGTTTTTCCGCTAGGTACTCCAACACTTTTAGTTTTCGGTTATTGGACTTGAGCTGAGATTTCAGAATTCGAACATTGGCTTCCAGCGTCTTAATTTTCTTCGCTTGGTAGTCTCTGGTAGCGCGTTCTTTTAGCTGACTGCGTTGCAATTTTTTAACCAGGCGAACAAACGGGATCAGCGCGCAGCAGATCGCCGCGATCGTGATAGTCAGGTGAGAGACCGGAATAGATTTATCGAGTAACGAGAAAAACTGCTTGATTTCGATAATTGGGCGACGCACCTCCGGATGAAGGAACGAATACAAAACAACAGCAACGAAGAGCGCAACTAAAGCAGCAACGCAATACTTCATAAAGGATCGCTCACCGTATCGGCTCGGTTCCTTTGTGTACCGGTTAATTACGTTCGCAGCCAGCACGCAGACATCGATCAGCAGCAGCCAAATCAGTAAAAGATCGAGGTAAAACTGGAATGAATCGCCCATCGTTCCCCCTAATATTTTTCTTCTCGATTTTACTAGTAAATTACTAGTAAAATGATGGCCATAACTTTTGCTATACCTACTATAGTCACTAACAAATTACTAGTGTTTCACTAGTAAAAAATCCGGAGGATTTATGGCGGCACCACGAATCATCGCTGTCTGCAATACAAAAGGCGGCACAGGAAAAACAACGGTTGCACTGCAGCTCGCAATTGCCCGCGCCCGTCAGGGTAAAAAGGTTTGGTTTGTCGACGGAGACCGGCAGCAGACAGGTGCTCTTGCTTTGTCTTTAAGACTTGAACAAAAAGGCAAAAAGGAAGTTCCCTTTGCGACTTACTCGGATGGAAAATCCCTTCAATTTAACGTCAGAAAATTAAGTGACCAGTTCGATACTGTGATCATCGACGTAGGCGGCTTTGATGCGACAACGATGCGTGCTGCCATGATGCTTTGCGATCTTTTGCTGATCCCCTTCCAGCCCCGCAGTTTTGATAGCTGGGCTCTCCCGAAAATGCACACTTTGTTAGAGGAAGTTCAGAGTATGCGAGGCGAATTCCCTGCATACGCCCTCTTAAACAGCGCCGACCCGAATAGCGTCGACAACAAAGAAGCGGAAGAAGCGCTTCAGGACTACCCGACCATGAAGTTCCTGAACTGCCCGCTGGGCAGAAGAAAAGCTTTTGCAACCTCTTCCGGATACGGTCTGGGCGTTGATGAGCTGAAGACGAGAGATCCTAAAGCAGTGAAAGAGGTCAAAGATCTTGTTAAAGCTGTATTCGGGGACGAAGAAGAAGAGGCCAACGCGAAGGAGCAGTAAGACATGTCTATCGCAAAGTTACCCAAGGTTGCTTCGCAGTTCGAGGAGCAGCTCAAGCCGAAGCCTGAGAAGAAAGCCGTTGATTTCAACTCAAAGGAAGTTCAGGACTTCATCGAATCCGCCCCGGACGGCGCCAAGCGCAAGTACAAACTCAAAGGGAAAAAGGTCGTTATTACACTAACGATGAATCCGGACGATCTGGACCGTGTGAATGAAGTTGCAGCAGACCTGGGAATGACTCGTGCAGCACTTTTGAACATGTGGATTCAGCAGCAACTCAAGAAAGGCGCTGTACCTAGGGAAAACGATAATATTTACTAGTAAATTACTAGTAAAAGACTAGTAAAACACTAGTAAATTACTAGTAAAAGACTAGTAAATTACTAGTAAATTGTAACAAAAATGGCCCCTTGAGACAACAGGGGTTATTTTGTAAATACCTGTTGTTTTGAGGAAATTGTAAGGAAATCGCGCAAATTAAAGTAGAATTGCCCATAAGGAAAAAGGACCGGAAACTTGGAACTTTCCGGTCCTTTTTGAATTTTTAACGCGAAAGGGCGGCAACCCTTGCGCATGCTTGGAAAGCTTGGCTTTCCAACTGGAACTGGTCAGATTGGAAACCTGACCAACAGAGTCAAGAATGTATTATACCGAATTTAGTTCGGCCGTTGGGCCGCGGAAAGTCGAAACCGACTTGCTCTTCCCGAAAGAAGAGATTTCTTTCCTGCAGCAAAACTGCAAGAAGGACGCTTATTTCGCGCTTCTGAGCGCCAGATCTGATACCGCTCAAAAAAAGCAGTTTTGCTTTCCCGTTGAGAAGATGGATTGGGTCATCGATCATCTCGACGTTAAAGCAGATACTTGGATTTCTCAATCAACGTTTTTTGTGCCGTCACGCCGGATTGTGTGCCTTTCCGGTATTAGTTCCCTGTTTCTTGACCTTGATTACTACAAAACCGATTGGGGAAAAAACAAGACTCCGGAAGAGGCTGCAAACCACTTCGTTCGGATCTGCCAAGAGGTCGGAATCCCAATTCCAAGCCTAATTGTCTTTAGCGGCCGAGGCCTTCAGATTAAGTGGCTTCTTTCCTACAACATCCCGCGTGCTGCCCTTCCCAGATGGAATCTCGCGCAGCAGAAGATTTGCAGGCGACTGGCACCCTACGGAGCGGATGCCAATGCCTTAGACGCAGCCCGAGTCCTGCGCGTCCTGCACACGACGAATACGCGGTCCGGACGTTTGGTCAGAGCAGTCTTTGTGAATTCTGATATAGACGGTCCCGTTCGGTATAACTTTGAAGACCTCTGCAACGCGCTATTTGAGTTCAGGAGAGACGAACTCATCTCGAGTGATACGATCCTTGAGGAATTTTCAAAACGCGCTCAAAAGCCCATTTTAAAAGGATTAGAGGCATTCAACCTGAACACGCTCAATTTTGCTCGGGCCGATGATCTTCTGAATATCATCCAAGCCCGCGGAGGGATTGCTGCAGGAAATCGCATGAACTGGCTTCTCTATACGGCTTCGTTTCTTGCGCTCTCTCATCAGCTGACACCGTTGAACTTCTATCACGAAGTACGAAAGATCGCTTTCATGATCGACCCGGGATTTAGATACTCCAACAGTGAGTTTTCTACACTGTACGCAAAAATAAAGGCTTATACGAACGGCGAAACGGTCATGTTTAACGGTCGTGAATATCCGGCGATTTATACTCCCAAAAATGAAACGATCATTGAAAAACTCGGTATCACGGAAGAAGAGATTCGCAGCAACAAAACCATCGTCGATACAGCTACGCGTCGAAAGAAGGACGCCGAACGATCAATGAAGCGCCGCAGAGCGCAAGGGACGGTTTCTAGGGAAGAGTATGACAAGCAGCGCTCAGAACAGAAGCGCTTCAATCTTGAGGCGATCGCAAGATTGAAAAAAGAAGGCTTGAGCATCCGGGCCATTGCAGAACAGCTGAAGCTCAACGAACGTGTAGTGCGCAGATATGCAAAGGAAATTACCCCCTGACCTGGTGCGTCTCCTTATCTAGTGGCGAAGCCGGAGTCTTTTTTTCTAAAAAAGAGATGTGTGGATGGTTGCTGAAATCGGAAACAACTCAGCGAACGTTCTGCACAGAGTTTTCCTGCGTCAGCGGAGAAAACTCTTGTGTTGAACGTGAGTGTTTTGAGTTGTTCTGATTTCAGCAGGGATGCAGACTTCTGCACAGAGTTTTCCTGCGTTAGCGGAGAAAACTCTTGTGTTGAAGTCGTATCGGCCTTTTCTTCGTTTGCCGGAGCTAAAAGATTTTTGTATTGCTTGAAATCGGAAACAACTCGGCGAGCGTTCTGCACAGAGTTTTCCTGCGTAGCGGAGAAAACTCTTGTGTTGAACGTGAGCGTCTTTGAGTTGTTCTGATTTCAAGACAGTGGTTGTTTCTTGTTTTGTTATTCGTTTGTTTTAACTGTGAATTAACTACGTTATTTTCTTTTTGGTTCTTTTTCTTTTGAAGAAAATAAGTTTGTTTTTACTAGTAAAACACTAGTAAAAACTTAGCAAGCAACGGATGGAACTGGTGCATCTCCTTATCTGTCAGTTAAGTACGCTGTACAAAAACTTTTGCCGAGAGCGCTTCGAAATTTAAAAGAAAAAACGCTCTTTCAAAAGAGCGGGGAATATCTCATAGTTGATTTCTTTACTAGAAAAAAAAATAATTAGCAAACTAAAAAGCGGACCTGGTGCGTCTCCTTATCTATTAATTAGGAAATCTCTGTAAATAGTTCTGCAGATCGAATAAGAGTTATTCCATCAACAAGGAAAAACAATAACGGGGAATTTCTCATAGTTGATTATTTTTACTAGTAAAAATTAGCGGTCAAAAACTATCTTTAGAGTAACTTAGAAGTGTCCCCTGAGGTATGACGGTATCTGTGCAGAAATTTTGCGATCGTTTTCAGGAAGCGCATTCCTTCTCCGTTTTGAAGTGGGTGCCTTGCTTAAAGTTTTAGAGTTTTATCCATCCGGAGATTCTTTTGAAACTCTCTCCAGACAATCGAGCTGGCTTTCACTTGTCCGGTTTATTCATTTTTCGGGAAAGGGTTTGAGGTTTGTTTTGGAGTTCCCGCAATCGTCGAGATAAAACCAAAGCAAAACGGCTAAGGATTCGCACTCCTCAGCCGCTTTAAGGATCAGATAAACGGAAAGAAATAAACCTGATTCCGCCAGTATACAAAAGGGTGGAAAACTATGACGGTTAAAAAAAGAATGATATTTTTACTAGTGTTTTACTAGTAAAAATAGATGATGTAGACGCTAGGAAGTCTTATCTAAGCCAGTTTTAAAGAGAAACGGGGCGCGCCAAAGACGCTCCCCGTTCTCCGCCCTCGGAATCCCGTACCTGAGGTTGAAGGCCCAAGTACGGATACAAATGCGCGCCTTTCAATATTTAGCTCTCGATCGTCTGGTCCCTCATAAGAGGGAGTAATCACTACGCACAGTCCAAGGACTGACTCTAGAGTCAAGGTCAATCTAGCTGAAGGAAGAGGTAATCGTCAATACGTTATTATTTTTTTGCTGGGACGAGGTATGTCGGGCGACTGACCCTTCTAAAAACAAAGAAAATTATCCTCTGAAATGGTCCGTGGCCTTACCTAAAACAGATGCTTGTTGAGCCGGATAAAAATATCTCCGGCAACTGCCTAGAAATTCAGGGTGAGACGGTATCTCAGCCAAGAACAGGGCTGAAGGAAGTTTCTTGTAGTTGTTGATTTTTACTAGTAAAACACTAGTAAATCAGGGATGGTGTAGGCCCCGGATACAGAGTATGAACCCCCTGTATCCGGTATTATTCGCGCGCCTTCCAACCTTAGCTCTCGAGCTTCCGGCCCGCACAATGGCGGGGAGCTCACTACGCGAGGCTCAGACTGTACAGTCAAGATAAATTTAGCAGTCGAAATTGAAGATAGTCAATGAGTTAAGAAGCTTCTTGACCTCAAAAATTTGAAGTTAGAATAAACGGGGAATTTCTCATAGTTATGAGTTTTACTAGATCTGAATAACAGGGGAACCATGATCGGCGCAATCATCGGCGACATTGCCGGAAGCACATACGAATTCAACAACACGTCGGACTACAACTTTCCAATGTTTGCTCATGGATCGAGTTTCACTGACGACACGGTTTGTACGATTGCGGTAGCTGACGCAATCCTAAGCTGCACTGATTATCAAACCTCTCTGCGGACGTGGTGCCGAAAATATCCCTATCCAATGGGTGGATACGGTGAGTATTTTTTCAACTGGTTTAAGCGTCGAGATCCTCGTCCTTACAATAGTTTCGGCAATGGCTCGGCCATGAGAGTAAGTCCGATCGGGTGGCTGTTCGGTTGTGAAAACGAAGTAAGAAAACAAGCGGAGTTATCTGCAGCCATTACGCATAATCATCCGGAAGGTATTAAAGGAGCAGTTGCTGCCGCGACAGCTATTTTTAGGATGCGGACAGAAAAAATTAAATCTCCCTCAATCTTTGAACAGGTTGCAAAAGAGTTCTATGGCTCGGACGCTTTTTTGAATTTACCTAGAAGAGGCGTTTTCGACGGAAGTTGCCAGAGCTGCGTTCCTTTAGCCTTGCATTTAGCCTCTCTCGCCACTAGTTTTGAGGATGCGGTTCGCCTTGCCGTCTCATATGGCGGGGACTCTGACACTATGGGCGCAATCGTAGGCTCCCTGGCAGAGGCGCAATACGAAATACCTCTGGGAATGACCAGCCGCGCAAAATCTTACTTGTCAAAAGATATGCTTGAAGTGGTTGAGCAGTTCGAGAAATCCAAGAAATAGGAAGCTCGGAAATAAAACCTGCTTTTTGACAGTGCTGCAACCACTTTTCTTTTCGAGAATTAGAAATTCGGCCTCAGTGAGAATCGGTCAACTAAGCGTAAAAGACCACTGAAACTTATCACTGAAGCCGTTGATTAGCGAAGCTTTTCAAGAGTTTCTTTTCTCTTCTGATCTTGTTGATCTTTAAGGTTTTTCCTCAGTGCATCAAACTCATGAAAATAATCGCGTAACAGAGTTTCTTTTAAAGACTCTAATTGTTTCTGTCCGTCTTCTGTTGAATACCAAGAATCCGGCAATTTGGCCGCGGCCCCCTTCAATCTCTCTAAGCATGCTAATTGCTGATTAACAAGATCCTGAAATAGCCTCGTCTCCGAAAGAACTTCAGATTGGATAGAAACTTCCTCCGTTTTTTCGGAAACTACAATATTTGGAATGTCGAGCCAATTTGGGCCATATCTTTTAGCGACAGCGTTGTATAGCCACGTGCTTACGTTCGTTATTCTCGGCTTACTCTTTATCCCGTTCGGGCCTCCGGGAAAAGGAACGACTGCAACCAAGGTCTCGTCAGTCCAGTATGCAAAGCAATTGGGATGGCTCTTGGATTCAAAATCCGGATTAAAAGGATCGTCAAAATTAAACGCTAAGGATGGAGTCCTGCTTTCAACGTCCCATAAATCAAGGAAGGTATCCAGAGACTGTTTTCCAAAGCAAATGATCAACTTTGGTTTACGAAGTTTGCGTTCATTCGAATAAATTTTCGATCGATGCTTTACAACAAATTTTGGGTATCCGGGAAATCTGGTTGATGGACACCCTAAAAACCAGACCCCGCAAAACTCACCCGCTGGTTGATAGATCGACCCCGTAGTCAACAATTCGGGGGATTCCCATTCCGATGAAGTCCTTCATGAAGGGCGACTTCCGACCACAGAGCACCGCCGTTTTGTGTGGGTGCGCGAACAGCATCATGCCGCGCAATGCCTCAAACGAATACCCGCGTCCGTTCCGGTTGAGATCGCGGATCTTGCGGTTCAGGGATTCCGTCGTGGCGTTGGTGATGAATTTGCCGTACTGGAAGTACGCCAGGATTTCCGTCTGCCAGTTTTTGGAGGCTTTCACCAAGTCCGACCAATACTCCTCCTGTGCTTCCGGTATGGCAGCCCGCCACGCCGTCAGGCGCTCTTCGGCCTCAGTGGCGGATTCCGACTCGTCCCAGATTTTGAAGAAGCCTTCCTTCAGCTCATAGGCCGTTTTCAGCGGCTCAAAGTTGTTTACCCAGCCGCTCATCAGCAGGATTTCCTGCGGTGACAAATCCGCCTCACGTTTCAGCAGCACCTTACGGTCGCCCTTGAGGGCGCGGACTTCCTTCTTGGTGAGTTCGCTTCTCAGCGCCTTACGCACGTTCTCCAAGGCTTCGTTCGCCATGCGGGTGACGTGGAACTTGTCGACGACGATCACCACGTCCGGCAGTACCGTGTGAAATGCCTGGCGGTACGGGCCCCACATATCCATGCTGGCAATCTCGATGTCCTTGGCATTGGGGAGCTTCTGCAGATACGCCATAACGTCAGTCTTGTTGCGGAATTCCAGCATATCCACGAACGTCTTTTCTTCGAGATTCGTGATGATGCAGCGGTACTTTCCCCCGAGGTAGAGCTCATCAATGCCGATGTAGCGTGGCGCTTCCGGGACGTAGGCTTTGTTCCGCTTTTTGAGTTCGTCATTGAAAATGTCCCGGATCGTTCGATCCGACAGGTTCAGCCGATCCGCCAAGGCCTGATGCGTCATGTTGAAGACTTCCCGGCGGACGTGCCGTTCCAAGCGTTCCGTCATCTGATAATGGTCGGACAGCTCCGGCAGGGTTTGGCGAAACGTGCATCCGCAGGCACGGCACTTGAAGCGCTGCCGGTCGATCCATATGGAAACGGGCTTGTCATGCACCGGCAGATCCGTAATTTCCATGTCCCGCGAACCGTTCTTCACCAGCTGCCCGACGGTGCCGCATTGCTCGCACGCTGTCGGAGACGGCAGACGAAGGCGCACGTCAATCTCATCATCGGTCTCTTTGAAATCAATACATTCGTACCCATGAAGAATGAAGGGGTTTTCAGTCATAGTCATGTCAAACGTTCCGTTTTTGGTCAGCGGCAGGGAAAAACTGTCTCCGGGAAAGCTGGTTGATGGGATGCTTGTGGCTTCACCTGGGGCTGCAACTTTTGTACCTTGATAAGGGAGGACGCCTTTTCATCAACCAGAATCCCCGGATGCAAAGTTGAACACCACTCGTCGCATCCCTTGAGGGACTGGGGGCTGTCGTTGTTCCGCAGCGATTGATTGACTGAAGCCAAGCGGGAGGAAAAGTCGCTCTTCGGGGAAGCTGGTTGATGACACCTCACTGCGCAGAAAGACGGCTGAAAGTCACGTCCCCCTGTCGAGGGGGCTTTTTCCGGCCATCAACCAAACCTGCCGTTGCAGTACGGCGGCAAAATTGGGTTTTATCAACCAGATTTCCCGCAGACAAAACTTGCTGTTTTATCCCAGGCGTCAGACTTGGATTGGGTTTCGTCGCAGACTCCCGATGGCTTTCACAAGCAAACACCGGTTGATTCCCATCCGAACCGGCAAGACTGGTCTCCGGGGATTCTGGTTGATGAAAAGACGCAAAAAAGGGCGACGCCGTCAGGAATCGCCCTTTTTTGTGAAATCAGCAACGCCCGGCCGCCTTCAGGAGCGCATTGCATTCGCCGCCGGATTTTTTGGTGCCCTTGGCGGCCTTGGCCTTGCCGTCCGCGCTGATTTCCTGGCAGACCGCATCGGAATCCAACGCACCGACGAGCGTCGTGTAGTAGCACTTGTAGAGCGTGCCTTTCTTCGTCTTCACCTGGTAGTGGACAGAATCGATTTTGGCCTTGACGGAATCCGGTACCAGTACGAGCTGTGACTGCGCGACGCCGGTCGCCGATTCTGCCTTATCGAGCAGCGAGGCTTCCGACGAAGTCGCTTTGCCGATCGCGCCGCAGCCCGCCCCGCAGACAGCGCAGTTTCCGATAATTGAGGTGCAACGTGATTTCCATGTCGGAATACACCGCTTCCTGTGCCTTTTGTGTAATGTCCTTCCAAGACTCCTTGCGAACGTGCATCATGATGCAATCCCCCGGGCAGTGATTCCACTATCGCCTTTCGCGTGATAAAAATGGTGTTTCATCCTGCCTCCCTGCCAGTTGTAATGAGCGGGAACGGCTGCTTCAGGCGCTCCCGCCGGTTGAAAAACGGTTATTCGAGCCGCGTCGCCTTATGGACTTCGAGCTTCACCCGAGACCAGTTCTTTTCCACCTTGGCGTAGATCTCATACAAATCCCCGCGACGGACGTGCGACCAATCCCAGTCCTTATCGAGTTCGGCCACGATCTTGACGCCGTCCTCGTCCATAAACTCGTATTTGTCACCACGCAGGAACGCGACGAAGCGACCGCGCAGTGTCACGAAGTCATCGTCCTTGGCGGATTCTTTGACCCACTTGACCGTTACCGGGCTGTGAACTTCAAATCCCTGAGGCATACGCGTCGACGGTTGCTGCCGATCATTGTCAAACCCCTGAGGGCCGGCAGCTGAGACGTTGAAAGCCATCAGCCCAGCCAGAGCGGCGACAAGTCCAATTTTCTGTAAATTCATAAAGGTCTCCTATGACACGACAGCTTTTAATGCACTTCCTGTATTCTTCACGGCCTACGCTCCGGTCGCCAGTACCATCAGTTCCTTGTGGTAGTAACGCTTGGCCGTCGTCTCAGAGCATCCGAAACGTTGGGCAATGTCTTTCCACGCCATACCGCGGCAGCGCAAGGCAAAAATGGCCTGTTGCTCCTCAGTGGTTCTGCCTCTACTCATAGCGGTCAAGGCAAATTGATCCTTATGCCACTGACGTAACCAATCCCGCACCGTGAGCGCCGGGACGCGGATCATCTTGGCCGTGGCCTTGTAACCCAATCCCTGCTCAAAGCAGTGCTTGGCTGCCGCACGCGTCTCCTCGGGATGTGTGAAGCGCATAACAAACTGTCTTTTTGGTTGAATCTTCAGCGGGCGGTTTCTGAAAAATGACAGCCGCCCGTCCTTTTATGGTCGATTAAAATCTCCAGTCCGCCTGAATCTGGGCACTCACTCCTCGCCGAGTACCGGCAAAGCCGTTCATGCCGAATTCGCAACTGAAGTCCTTCGTGGTGTTTTCGTACGTCCAACCCGCCGACAGAATCCCCGTGCCGCCTTCCATGTCGCTGGTCTTCAGGTTGAGACGCCCTTCGGCGTCACTGGCGTGCCCCTTCGCTTCAGCCGACAACACTTGTTCATAGGTGAGCCCAAAATAAGGACGCACCTGGTCGGAATAGCGGTATTCGGCCATCGTTCCCACTTGCACGCGATGCGCCTCCAAGGTGTCGTACCGGAAGCTCGAGCCCTTCACACCGTCATGCCCTGCCTGACGATAGGTTTCAGCATCGCGCCCGTCGTAGAAATACGACACAAAGGGACGCAGATGGAAGTCCGCCGTTTCAAAGTCGTAATGCGTACCGAGGTGAACACCCCAGTAAGCTGACGTCCGGTCAAAATTCACCTTTTGATCAGCCAAAGTC
>JABLTT010042516.1_pt1 | contig 21366 bp, 20 predicted proteins | sample 7160061 | NCBI WGS metagenome assembly JABLTT01 (sample SAMN14651232, study PRJNA627086) | human gut metagenome | isolation source: feces | host: Homo sapiens
CCGGATTATAGAGTTCGATCTTGTACGTCTCATCGGGGTCTCCCGTCCGGTAATCGATAGATAGTACTAAGGCCAGCGCTTCCTCTTTCCCGTAGACTCCCGGAGCCACATAGATATAGCGAGGTGTCTCTCCCGTATATGGGAGCAACCTTCCTTGACATTTAGCCACAAAGGCGGATTCTCCGGAACCCTCGTTGGCACCTTCGTGAAAACTGGGCCTTTCCGGTAACAACAGGGGATCTCCCGCGTAGTCCACTCCCCTGATATCCGGATTGCCGCTACCGGTGGCGGTATATTCCCCGGCGGAAGGCAGTACGGAATAACCGCTGGTCTCATTATTTAAGGAGAGTTTCGTCACTCTGGAAAGCGGTAACAAAGGCGACAGGTAGTTTCCCGTATCATCAACCGTCGTAAGGATAAACTCGACACGTGCGTGCGTGCGTTCCAGGAGTATACTGGGTGAAAGGGTTACCCTGCCATTGCCGCCCATATTGTCCGGAACGTGGAGATTGCGTTGGCCTGCCATGGGAAGATACTTCCGGTTTTCTCCCTTCAGATCGTCGGACGTGAAAATCTCGGTTTTCTCCGTCAGCAGTTTCGGATCAGGAATCATAAGCTCTTCCCGGATCTTTTTCAATCCGGATTCACAATTGATCAATAAGACAAAATTATAATTACCACCCATCAGCTCTAGGTCCAGGGCTATATCGGAGTCCCCTACGTTTATTCCTCCCATCTCTCTCATCTCGAAATGATCAATGCCGGTTATACCCGTCAATGGGTTGGCAGTGCCTTGGGGATAATAGAAAATGACTTTCTCCGGAGAGGTTTCGATGTTCTTATAAGCGAAGAGGAGGACATGCCTGACGGTTTTCTCATATACCTCCGCGCCGATATAATTCTCCTTCCATTCCCCCTCTGAACGCACGGGGGCCTTCGTCATCCGGGAAGAACTCGTGCCCTTGTTCATTTCCGCCACGATCCGGATGGGAATACCCGTAACGGATCTTTTCATATCCTCCGTATCAGGCGAGCATCCGGTCAATTGTACGATTGCCAGGCAGGTCACTGTCAACAACCTTATCACAGTTCCGTATTTCATTATATATCGTTTTTTATAATAATCTCAACTCCTTTCAGATACCACACGAGTCTTAAATCTGTCCTGAGATGATATCAGCACCTAGCTCTACGGGACGGGAGACGACATTCCAATCCAAGACGGTCGCCTGTACCAGCGTCCATGTACTCTTCTCATACTTGAGTTTCAGAGTTATGGGAAAATCATGGTCACACTCCAGGCTATACGGTGGTTCGCCCGAATCACCCCGGAACATGATGATGTCATCCACCAGATTGGCGGTATAAAAGATTTCCCCGGTTGTCTTGTTGACCAGGGATACGAGCGTGTTTCTGCCTTCCTCCAGCTTCATCAGCGTAAAGTCAGCCTTTAACACCCCTTCCGTGTCACGTGTGGCTTCGGCCACGTACTCAAAACGTTCGCAAAGGGCGATCTGCCCGTTAAAGTCATAAACACCGTTGTCATCTTCTATCCTTATGACGAATTTCTCGTCCATAGGGAATGGATCGGGGATGGACTTGATGGTAAAATGTACCCGGTATGTCAGTTCCCGCATGTTGAAGGACACCCGCTCATATACGCTTCCCATATCCTCCCGGTTCTCCAGCGATACGGAAGCGAGCCCGACATACAGAGGCGCAGGGACTGAAGAGACCCTTCTGTCTTTCAACCGTAGCGCACCCCACATCTCCTGCTTGGCCGTGACGCCTTCCTTAAAACCTGAAAAATCATAGGCCACCAAGTCGCTGCCACCCCATGCGACAAACGTGAGCTTCCCCGTATGCCGCAATGTGGCGGGCAAGGAATAATCCGCCGAAAGAACCGCCTTCTTGTCGGAGAATTCACCCACCAGCACGTCTTGCTCGTCAAAGGCAAATACCCGGACCTGCCTGATATCTGACGGATAATTGGGGAATTGTTCGCAAGAAGTCCGGCTGTAAAATTGGAAATTGACACCTTGCGGACAACCACTCAAGTTATCGAATATGGCTGAATCGCAACCTATAAGGCAACAGGCCAGCAACATGATAAATATGGCAGGATGTACGCTTCTGATTCTCATTTGATATAGCTTATAATTGGGATTATTAACCGTTTGAGGTCTAACTATTTGTCTATTGGAGAAAGAAGGGGAAAGACTCCCCCTTCCCTCTTTGAAGGTTATGTAAGAAATCGTTGGCTGAGTTTACCTCTTATCTGAATATCATTCAAGAACGACATCACGTGAGACAAGGTTCCACTGGAGTACCTTGGCCACGACACGCATGTAGGTCTCTTCTTTCTCGATATCTGGATTTTCGGGATTAGTTGGTTCAGTAGGGTCTGGATCGGGCTTCGGCAGGTACGGATCCTTAGGGTCGGAAGGGTCCCACGGCATACCCAGGCCCTGGAAAGCCGTAATTGTCAGCAGATAGGTGTTATTACGACGAACATCAGCGTTCACAACCGTCTTTCCATCAGCGGTTGTTTGACGGTTCCACAACGCGCGGTATGCGCATCTTCCGTTTGTATAGGTATAAGCGTTTTGACCCGGGTTCAACTGGCTTTTCCGTGCGGCTTCCTTGCTAGCGTAGATAAGCCCATCACCTTCTCCTCGATAGAACGTCTCGCCCTTTACCCCAGATTTACTGATTAACTTACCTTGATCCGCGTCCCAATCCCATACCTGTTTTGGAGTATAAGTAGCGTAGACCTTGGCATAAGGCAGGCGGTAGTAACCATAATTCTTGTTTCCGGCCGTGAGAGCCTCTTTCTTCACTGAATTCTCCAAGAAATAAATACCTGGTACCTTTTTAGCCTCGGCTGCATTTGCCGCGACCGTCTTGGCCGCGTACATGCCAAGATCAGTCGTTTGTGAACCTTGTGCCGTCAATAGGTTTCCCAGGCGGACCAAATGCTCCCTGGCTGTACCATTCGGGGCTTGGGCATTTTGAAAATCAACATAGTCATCAATGGCGGATGTAAAATCTTTGTAAAGCCCGTCACTCTCCGTGATTGTACGCTCTCCCGCATGGTTGCGGAAAAGATATGTCTTTGCGGCGCCGTTGATAGCCGTATACGTGAGGTCGTCAAGATCAACGGATCCTCTTCCATCCGTTGTTTCCGTATTTAAATTATCCCCCTTTGCGACCATGCCTTGCGACACGACACGTTCCATGTCAAAGGAGAATACATTCTGGGCCTCTTCCGTGCCTGTCTTAACTGTTTCCTTGGAGATATTGTCCTGGATGGTTTTCTGCTCGACGCTCGAGGCCATCACGAACTTATTTTCCGAGGCGAGAGCCGTGATGTCGGCCACCGCGGTAGCCGTATTTCCATACACATAGTTCGTGGCCGTTGCGATACCGGGCTCAAGATTTCCCCTGTTAAACAACAACGCCATTGCTTGGGAGCCCGCGGTGACTTTCCATGGAGCGACCGTGTAAGTGCCGTTGACTGTCGTTGCCCAGAATTTATCCTCCTCGTCAGCCTGTCCTAGCGTCCAGTCTTTAGTCTTGCCGGGAGAAATAAACCGTAAAGTCTCGAGTTTGCTCTCCGCTTCTCTACCCGCATAATCTCCTTGGCTGTCATTTACCGCCTTGGTCATGACATCTTTCATGGTAGAGATGTACATTCCAGCGAATGTGCTTCCCTCGGCAGGATTCCCTACCGGAGGAACATCGTCATCATTGCAGGCCGTCATGCCTAGACCTAAGACCGCAACACCCGCTAAAAGAAATTTGTTTACCTTCATAACTTAAAAGTTTAGTGAATAAATAAATTACTATTGTTATATAAAGTCTTAACTTTATTCATAAGCGCCTTCGCCATAGAAAACCTTGGCACGGTCATCCCCCTGTTTATAAGCCTCCTTCAGCAATTCTTCCGCCTTTTTCCAGTCCCCCTTGATATGGTAGGCGACCGCCATCGGGAAAAGGGCACGGCTGTCGTTCCTCACGTCGCTCAACACCCGTAAGGCGCTGTCTGCCTTTTTCCCGTATTTTAGCAAGGCGTTGGCATAGTTCAGTTTCGCCACCACGTCCTCGGGAAACTGTTCGTACGCCTTTTGGAAGACGGGGAGGGGGCTCTCCCCCCGGATGAGATATATTTCCGAGAGCTGGAACATCTCGTGTGAGCTCAGACACTCCGGCCTCGTGGCAAATATTTCAGGTAACTCCTCCTGGGTATAAGCCCTTACGTCGAAACTGAAACGAAAGGTCGTTCGACGGAGTTGCGGATAAAACTCATTCAAGAGGATGTCATAGGTCCTGCCGTTGTCCAAGTTACGTATGGCGGATTCTCGTTCCGTATCCGTCGGATACCGGTCTATGATAGACAGCAACTCCTCTTTATTGGACAGGGGAGAGATGCCTACGAGCTTTTTAAGGCCCTCCCAATCCTCCCCGGCACCGACCGTCCGGTAAGTCACTGCCCTTTTAAGTCCGGGATATTTCCCGGAGATGTAATTCGAGAGCGCAAGGGTACGCCCTTCCGCCAGTGACCGGTTATATTCCGCTTTACCCTCGGGGGAAGCGAAACCTTCTATGAGGACCTCTTTCAACTCGGCCCCTTTTATATCCAGGCTTCTTGATATGAAGATTTCCAGCCGGGCGAGCTCCTGCCCGTTATTGGCGAAGGCTTTTCTCAGTTCGTAGCTCGCCACGGGAAAAGTGACCTTGCAGTCAAAGGAGTCTTTATAATATTTGAATGCCACCTTCTCTGGCTCGATGAAATCATACATATAATCCTCTTTCTTGAAAATAGGCAGGTCAATAACAGCCACGGTTCCTTGATTCTCACGTATGCCACAACCAACGCAACCCAACAGCTCCTCTCTCACCATCACATGTCCATCCGCCATCCAGCGTTCGAAAGGGACGGATTCCTGCAGGGAAATGCCCTGCTCCTCTATGTCCGAAAAAGGATGGAGCTTATTGTCGAACCGTGATGTCCTTGAATTTTCGCCGAGAGCCTTCGACCGTGTAATGGCCTTATACCGCATTCTGCCCGCTACACTGACAGGTGCGAAATCAATCCTGTCATCCTCATCGGCGGAAACCAGGGATGGATAGATGACAAGGGCGTCCTGTGACTCCAACCGGGTCATGGCATCCACATGCAGGGAAAGACGCAGGCTTTTTCCGTCTGCGCTTCGCTTGACCCTCACGTCATACCCCCAATGTAATGGTGACATGTTCCGCCCAACGACCTTTTGGGCCTGCGTGAATATAGCCGTCAAACCAAGGCTGGCACAGACGGTTGACAGCTTTATGTAATAATGTATCGATCTCATTGACTTCATGTTTTTATATCCTACACCTATTTTACCCAAGGCCTGTTTTATTTAAGTATATAAATGATAGAGAGGGCGGCTCTTGTCGGGCCGAGGTAATCGGCCCCTCCCTTCCCCGTCCTTTGTCCACAAGCCGTACATTTGAACTCGTCATATCTCACGTGCGCGTACCCTATCCCCAAAGCGGCTTCAAGGCTGAACCTGTCGGATAGGATCCAATGATAACCGGCGCTGATGCCGCCACCGTAGAAATAGCCCTCATAACGGTGCGCCTTCATCTCTTTATGCTTGTTCTGGAGAATAAAAGGGATGTTTATCCCACCGACATTCATCTGGCCTCCATGCGCGTGCAGCCCGAGAAACCAACCGTTGAATCTCTCGCAAGCCCAATAGCGTATCTCGGGTTGCACAAGCCAATGGCTCCATTTCCTTGTCTTGTATCCATCTGCGGTGGGATCGTTCTCATAGAAGAAAAAATTCATGCCCACCTGGGTATCCAAGGTCCATTTTTCCCCTAGAGAGAACTCCAGCGAGAGATTAGGAGTTAACAGCGCATCGTATACGAGATTATTCTTTATCGCGACCCTTTGTGAAAAAGACTGCAAGCTGAATAACAGGAAGAAGAAAAAAATACTTTTTTTCATTTTGGCACTGATATTATTTTTAGCGACCGAACCGCTTGGTTCATAATGTTAATTTTTGATGATGCAAAGTTATAAAAGCTAAATGTTACACTTGTTACATAAAACAGACAATTAGTTATCGATAAAAGTCATTTTGAACGAGTTATGTCCGTAATATCAACAATAAGACATAATTCTTGATGGTTTCTGCCATTCCGCTCGCGGTAATAGTGCAAGTCTCATCATACCACAAATCCTCTCATCGTATTTGTAGCGTGTCGTATTTTTTATTCCATGCACGCAATGGTGACAGCATTAGAACGGACAAGGTCCTTCTGAAATATGATAGTACCGACATCAAGAGAGCGAGGCACTTCCCGATGCTACGAGAGAACGAGTACGGAAACCGGTATCTTTAGAACGATCTCCCCTTTCGGGGCCGGAGATCTACCTAAAAGAGAGGCCGTGGACAGCCTAGCCATCCATTCCATCGTGATGTTCATCGGCTGTATTCCTCCTTGTCCGGAATCCAGCTGTCTATCAAATCCCTATGCCCGTGCATCCACTGGCGTATGGCTCTAGTCTCGGTCCCACTGGTTTCTTCTATGGCCCGCATCAGAGAGTTGATCTCGGTATCAGATAGGTGGATGTTTCCCAGAAGGGCGGCAGCGAACGGATGTTCCTTACTGAACCCTTTCCTTGCAATGGAATGGATTTGCTCGGCCTCCCCATAAACATTTCTCGAGTCTTCCAGCACCCTCAGGCGAAAGCGGTCAAACATCCAGTGCGGGGTCCAGCCGGTCACGACGATCCATTCCTTCTTGTCGATGGCCTTCTTCAGCAATGCCGTCATGGCGGGACCGCTGGAGATCATGAGTCTGTAATCCAGGCCGTATTCAGGGATGGCTTTCTCCGGGCATTTCATGATGCCGGTACCAGCATCAATCCCCACGATCTCCCCGGAAAACCGCCGGGTATGGGCACCCAGTTCCTCTATCGTATGGATCGGGACATATTCAGGTACCACAAGCCCGATACGGGCGCTGTCGTATATCTGCCCGAGGATTTCCAGCTTACCATCGTATTTCCGAAAATAATCGGCATGGGTCACCGGCATCCAGCTGTCCATGAACACGTCTGTCTTGCCTCTTGCCAGAGAGGTGAATATGGGGGCGATGTCTGCGTTCAGGAGCTCGGTCCTGTACCCTTGTTCCGAAAGGATCTCCTTGGCCAGATAGGTGACCGCTATCCCTTCCGCCCAGTTCGCGTAGGCGATGCGGATTTTCTTGTCGGATATGTTACCGCACGAGAAGAATATCGTGATGGCCATCAGGGCCGTGAAAAGTATCGTTCTGTCTCTCATAATCATTTTGCTTTTTATTATATGTGTCATTCCTTTTGTTTTTTCCGAGCCATTCCCTGCGTGATCCGGTCAAGCACGATCGCCAGTATCACGACGGCAATCCCCCCCTCGAATCCCATGCCTATCTTCATCTGGGTGATACCTTTCAATACCACTTCCCCCAGACCTCCAGCTGAGATCATGGCGGCTACCACCACCATGGAGAGCGACATCATGATGGTCTGGTTGACACCGGCGAGAATGGTGGGCAATGCCAATGGCAGCTCCACCTTGAACAGGAGCTGGACGGGAGTGGCACCGAAAGAGCGGGCGGCTTCCTCCACGTTCTTCGGCACCTGCCGGAGGCCCAATGCGGTGAGCCTCGCTACCGGAGGCAGGGCGAAAATGATCGTGGCGAAGGCTCCCGGTACCGTTCCCAACCCGAAAAATAGCACCGCCGGTATCAGATAGACAAAGGCCGGCATGGTCTGCATGCAGTCAAGCACCGGCTGCAAGATCTTGTTGCAGTGTCCGCTGCCCGCCATCCAGATCCCCAGGGGGATTCCCAGCATCAGCGCCATGCCGGTGGAGGAGAGTACCAGGGCCAGGGTCTGCATGGTCTCCTCCCAGAATCCCATCCCGTAAACGAGCGACAGCCCCAGGAGGGTGAAGATCCCTGTCCCCCTGCCACTCTTGTATAACGCCAGGAAAGTGAGTATCGCGATGGTTATGTAAAAAGGTATCCCGAGCAGGACGCACAGTATCCCGTCGATAACACTTTCCACCCCTAAGCTCAGCAGGTCAAAAAACGATGCGCCGTGCTCGGTCAGCCATTCCACGGCCATTTCTATATATTCTCCTATATTTATCATAATTCTATTGCGTTTTGAATGATTTCATTGATTTCTTCCTTGTCTTTTCCCGTCACCTCGATAATGAGCGACGAGAGCGGTACCATTCCCTCGAACTCCCGTTTCTCGTTGACCACCCAGATGGGCGAGTTGGTCTTCGTCATCAGGGGGAGTATGTCCTCCACCACAGTATCGCCCAATATGGAGTGTACCTCTTTCCTTACGATAGAGTCGATGTTCAGGATACGCTCCTTCCTTAATTGGATAAGTTCCTTCAGATGGACCTCGCCTACCAGTATGCCATCCGGATCCACTACGGGCAACACGGTTATTTTACGTTCTCTCATCTTCCGGATCAGGACCTCCGGTCCCTCTTTTCCCTGCCTTGCCACCATAGGCTTGTCCACCATGATGGATGCGGCGGTGATAATCCTGCTGCGGTCCACGTTCTCCACGAAACACCTCACGTACTTATTGGCGGGATCGGTCAGGATCTCCTCGGAGGTACCGATTTGCTGTATCTCCCCGTCACGCATGATGGCGATACGGTCACCGAGCTTGACAGCCTCCTCCAGGTCATGCGTGATAAATACGATGGTCTTTTTCACCTTCGACTGCAAGGCCAGCAGCTCGTCCTGCATCTGTACCCGTATCAGCGGGTCCAAGGCGGAGAAGGCCTCGTCCATCAGCAGGACTTCCGGATCATTCGCTAAGGCACGTGCCAGTCCCACCCGTTGCTGCATGCCTCCGGACAGCTCGTTGACCATCAGGTCGGCGTATCCGTCCAGCCCGACCAGACGCATGCTTTCCGCCGCCTTTTGCTCGCGTTCCCTCTTTTCCTGGCCTTGAAGCTCGAGTCCGAAAGCGATGTTCTGCAATACGGTATAGTGGGGCATCAGCCCGAAATGCTGGAAAACCATCGCCAGCTCCTTCCGGCGCAGGGAACGCAACCGTTCATCCGGAACTCCGGCGATATCCTCCCCGTTAATCAGTATCTCACCGGAAGTGGGCCTGTTCAAGCGGTTGATACACCTGAGCAGGCTTGACTTGCCGCTTCCCGAAAGTCCCATGATCACGAATATCTCACCTTCCCGGACAGAGAGGCTCGCGTTGTTCACGGCGACCGTACATCCGGTCTCCTTCAGGAGCTCACTTTTACTTTTCCCTTTTTTCAGCATCTTGAAAGCCTTGTTCCTTTCAGAGCCGAAAATCAAATACAAATCCTTGATCTCAATTTTATTTTTATCCATAATCCTTTAAAAATAATATCCTATGTTTATATTAAACCTGACATTCCAGTTGTCTTCCGTTCCACCGGCAAAGGCTTCGTCCCATACGTCGCCAAGCCATGCGTGATTCCTCCCCACGGCATAGTCGATGTAGGTGAAGACCTTTCCTATCGCCAAAGAACACCCCGTCACGTTCTCCAGGCTGTCATTAAACCCGGCGACGCGTTTGCCCAGCAGGCTGAAATCATTGTACAGGCAGATATCGTCCAGAAACCACTTGTTCACGGGGATCCGGTAGGACAATGACACCGTATATATATCCGCCCTGGAGGCGATCCGGTAAGACGACCCGTAAGCCGCCATCGTCACCACACTTCTGTCTTCCCCTGGAGCCCGCACGGGTCTGAGATTATAGTTGGTATACTGCATTTTAAGGTTCCACCGCCGATAGTCGGCAACATAGTGCAGGGCAAAAGCGGTACGGAGTCCTGTCTTTCGTGTGTCCATATTATACAAACCTCCCATAAGGACCGAACCTCCGAGTTGATGTCTCCACAAGTTTCCGAAATGATATACCACCCGGATATTGCCCTGATGCGCCTCCTTATCGCATCCGGCGATGTCATAGGCATAGCGGCTGGCGGACAGTTCCGAGTCTCCTCCGGTCCCGGAAAGGTCGGCGTTCTGGAAATAGGCGAGCGACAACTCCCAGCGGTCCTTATGGAAGAGGTATTTTATCCCCATGTCCGCATCGTCCTCAAGACCGGCATAATAGTTCAGGTTGAAGAAATAATTGTTACCCGTATAAGGCAGGACACCGAAAGGGACCGTTGTCAGGCCTATCTGTAACCGGTGTGAATCATCGAAACGATAGCCTATCCAACCTTCCCTGAGCATGCCGCCTCCCGAGGAAGAGGGATAGAAGCGGTAATCCACCGCTAAATCGATTTTTTTATAGGAAGCGTTCACGTTCAGACGGAGCACATCGAAGTCGAATTCTCCGCCACGATTCCGGCTTTCCGGTTTCCAGTCTGAGTAATTGTAGTTGAACCGGAGTGCGCCTCCTATTTTTAACCTCGGTTTTTCCTGCGCTGTCACAGGCAAAATGATATTTATCGCCAAAAGGAATGGCAATAGCAAACTTTCTTTATATCGCATAAAGTCACGTTTTGGCAAGGCATTTATCCAATACCTCGCAATGGTTTATAAAATGATTTTCTTAAAGCAGGCCCTGTGTAATTTCTAAGAGAGGATGAAAAGTTATCCAATACGTAAAATAGAACTAAAGGTACTTAAAAAGTAGCTGGCCTTCGCCCGCAACTTTTACAAAGTTAAGAAAAACAAATGAATATACCAAAATACAATAAAAACGAATCTCTAAACAAATGAAATAGAAAATAGATCAATAAGAATTTTCGCACAAAAAATGGGTATGTAATTCAAACTGTATCAAACCATGTTATTATTTACTGTTTACGACAATATCAAGTCTACAACATATTGAGATCCACAAGTAAACTCTACCATCATCATGGTATTTTCATACTGATACAGTTTGAATTACAGTCTATCTAATAATTATCCTATGTTTTCAACTACATAAGAAACATTAAGGATTGTCACCCTGATAATTCTCATATTATTATGACTGAATATTGTTCAAAAGACAAAAAATCGTATATATTTTCTATCTATAGATACAACTTACATACGTTTACCTCTATGGTCTGGTGAGCTTTTCAACTGTCCACTCGGAATAGTCCACCAGCAGGCAATGAAGAAAAAGCAAACAATAGAAATCCAGACAGAAATAAAAGAAAAAGGGATTGTAAAAAAATACACAACAATAGAAACCCTCTCCTTCTGTCCTCCCCTATAGAGATTTCTCAGAGGAAAGTCCTTATCATGAAAACCGATCAAGGCCTTTTCTAAGAGCCGAAAAGCAATCGCACACATGAACAACACACAACCATAGCAGGCCATAGGTACAGAAGACAGATAGTTTTTACCAACCCAATCTGTAGTAAACGGTATCAGAGAAATCCAAAATAATAAATGAAGATTGGCCCATAATATCTTACCATCAATACGCTGGGCAACTTGCAAGATATGATGATGATTGATCCAATAAATACCGATATACACAAAGCTGAGTAGATAACTGACAAATACAGGAGCGACAGGTCGAAGCGCTACAAATGTCGTCTCTTCCGGTGTGCTCATAGAAAGGACCATAATTGTAATAATGATGGCCAATACTCCGTCACTAAATGCTTCCAAGCGATTTTTGTCCATTTTTCTATGTAGAATATTAAAAAACATTAAAGCATAGAAACTTCTATAGCTAATATATGCGATTCGGACAAACATTCTATGCTAACATTTTCCACTTCCCATATACCAATACCATCACGGCGTGAAAGGATCTGTCCGTTTATTTTAACATCTCCTTCCAATACAAATATATATACTCCTGTATTCTTTTTATTCATCAGGTATTTAATGCGCTGTTTAGAATCGAATGTGCCTATGGAGAACCATGCGTCTTGTAATAGATGCGCCGGGGTATTACCTCCTTTAGGCGAAATAAACATACACAACTCATTGTGCTTGTATAGAGGCCGAATATCATAATTGTGGTATTCAGGCTTCGTTTCTTTTATATTCGGAATGATCCAAATTTGCAGGAACTGTAACTCTTCTGTCTCACTTGCGTTATACTCACTGTGATAAATTCCGGCACCAGTACTCATTACTTGGATCTCTCCCGGAGTGATAGTACTCTCATTCTTCACGCTGTCCCCATGTCTTAAAAAGCCTTGTAGGGGGATTGAAACGACTTCCATATTGTGATGTGGGTGCATGCCGAACCCTTTTTTAGGAGCGACTGTATCATCGTTCAACACTCGTAAGGCTCCGAAGTGAACTCGTTCTGGATTGTAATAATCAGCGAAACTAAAAGTGTGATAGGTCTTGAGCCAGCCATGATCGAAATAGCCTCTTGTAGCAGCTTTATGTACTATAAATTTCATATTTAACTATATTTATTTGATATTTATTTTTTACTCTCATTTTCTGTTTTTTTTATCATCCGATAACTTAATGCCCTTCCGGGGCATTAGGCGTAAATACTGTCTCTCTATGTCGATAAGTATTTTCTCAACAAGTTGATATCCTACACCTTGTCCTCTTCCCTTAAGAGGACAAGGTGTGTGTCAAATATATCTCTCCATTAGATACTCTATTTTGGGGACAAGACTCTCAATATGGCATTCATATTGATGTCTTTCCACGTTGTCTATCAAGTCATAATCCTGAGTCATTTTTATTTTATATTTAAGTAAGTTATTTTACACATTCCTTAAAACTGTAACATACAAAGCGGATTTTGTCTGACCTTTATCAAATTCGCATTGATGTTCCCAAACATTACTCAAAGACAAGAACCCTGTCACCCACAGCCTTGCTCTCCTTGCTGTCCGGAGGGCTTACTGGGATTCCAAAAGGCATTTGAGCCACCAATTCCCATGAGGAACTGATTTGCCATTCTTGCTGTACCATTTCATCAATTAAGGGATTATAATGCTGTAATGAAACTCCAAAACCCGCTTCTTCCAACATGCTCCAAATGACCAATTGGTGCATGGCGGAAGTCTGTTGTGCCCAAATAGGAAATTTTTCCTTGTAGGTCGGAAAAGTCTCTTGTAGTTGGTTGACAATAACCAAATCCTCAAAAAAGAGTACCGTTCCATATCCGGAAGCGAAACTCTTGTCTATTTTTGCTGCAGTTTTCACAAATGCATCTGGAGGAACAATTCCTTTCAAAATGCTTTTGGTCTTTGCCCATAATTTTTTGTGACTATCCCTGAGTAATAATACAACACGTGTGGATTGTGAATTAAAGGCAGAAGGTACATTTCTTATTCCAAATTCAAGTATTTCTCTGATCTGCTGATCCGGGATGGGAGAAGAATTTGTTATCTGATAATAACTTCTCCGATTCTCCAATGCTTCTTTTAAACTCCTTGACATAGTTGATGTGATTTATATTAACATATACTGAATGCTTTCGCTATGTAAATTCTTTGTGCAAAAATAAGCGCAATAAGCATTTTGAGAAAAGGAAAAAGCAATCCAATAGTTGTTCAAAGCAAAACAGGATTTCTGCTTTTATAATATCAAGATCCTAGTTGAATTTTGTCAAATAACATCTTAATAGATGCCGATTTTACCTTATTATGCTGTTGAGTAAAGTGTAAATCTGTAACTTCGGAATGGGTTTCCATAGTAATCAAATCGTGAGAGCGTTTTTTACGGTCCATATTTTTTCAGATGGTTAAAGTCTTTAATCTCATTTTCGTACATAAATCAACCTGTTAATCTGAAATAAGATTTCGATAACAACTGTTTGCATTGGAATAAGGAAATCAAACATCAGATAAAAGGATATTTACAATACTCCTATAAAGTGGGCTACGGTGTAATAAACCATAATAAGCAATGAAGCTTTTAGTATTATTTTGTTAACTTAACAATAAGTTAACAATTGATCTAAAACAGGAAATCGTAAAAGCGACACTAGTTAAAACACTATTGGATAAAATTCCATCTTACTTGTATTCAAGAACCATCCTTCCTACAATTCAGCAAGTTTGTGGCGCATCAAAGAAATATGAGGTGACAGCCTGCAAGCTAAGTTTTTCGGCTGTTATCCGTTTATTTCCTATTATAAATAGATTCCCTCTTAACTTCACAAAAAATTCCGCTAGGAGATCATATATCCTTGCCTTGACGGATTACTTGAATACAATGGTTTGTTCTATACTTAACCTGATATGGTTCTTTTTTGGTAAAATCCAATGGGAAGCGTCGGCATATGAAGTGAGCATTCCAGCACTCCTGCACGGCCATTTCATGGAACACTATAACCGACTGAACAATGAATGCTGTGAAGCCATCAGCAACAGGATGCAGGGCGTAGTGAGAAGAAACGGACTGATGGCATTCCGCATCATAATGGTACAGACAATTGTTAGGCATCTGGCGGATGAGTGCTATCCCGATGCCGGAAGGACAACCTCTGAGACTAGAATGTACTAATGAGGATTACCATATGTCACTCACCATCGCCGTATCATTCCGCATATATACTCCGCCAGTTGGAGAAGCCTGTCAACCCTACATTGACATCCAACAGGAATGATAGAAGAGAGATCCAGTATAATATGTTGCCCGACAGCTTTACCAGGTAGGAGTACCTGTCTGTTGTCAGACAGTTGGAATACAGCGAGAATGCCTGTAACAAATGGATTGACCGATATATAGCGGAAAATCTACTCCAGCATTGCGGACACTCCAAGTACGAGAAGGTTCGGATAGATTTACCAGATACCCTTTCTTCAACAGCTCCACCATAACGGTACTGTCCACTTCGTGAGCTTGCTCTTATACAGACTTTGTAAAAGTCCTAAACTCAATAAGGACTTTTACCAGAGAGTGAGAAAGTCCCATGAGGCAGGGAGCGTCTATGCCGCATATTGTCTCTACACCCGACAACAAGCAAGCTCTTTCATTACTTTATACAACCATAAAAAGCGAGGACTCCGAAAAATAGAGGCCTTCCATCTTTGTCAAATTATTGAAAATATGCAAATTGACGCACACGAAATCTGAGATTATAAACCGTACGACATGTATTTACACAAAATACTGAAACAACCAAATAATTTGGAACATATTTCACTTCCACCAAGATTTTCTTGGCGGGGGTGCTGTCGCCGCAGATGATATGTCGTACTTCAGTCTGCCCATTGCGCACATCTAAATGTTGTTGATACGTGCAAAATTACTAAAAGGAGGGCGCAGCACAGTGGCAACTCCGAACTTTTGTTTTTCAATTTTTCAAAAAATCGCATGTCACATTTTCTCAAAAACAATAGTCGTAAACAATTGTTATTCATATATTTACACACTTAACAGTCCTACTGTGGTAAATTCTCCGCTTTATATGCCTCTTTCGCCCTATAATAGGTGCTTAAACTACCAAGCTATGCGCCTTTCATAGGCAAGGAGTTTTGCAGATCGGATACAATTTCATACACTCCATGGGAATTAGTTTCCCTTTGCTTGAGGCAGTCAATACAATTCTGAAATGTTGTGTCACCGATACTTTTGGCGTACTCCACTGCCTTGTCGTAATGTTCCTGACAATCGATTTTCATTATGTAAATATTTAACATTTATAACAGTACAGTTCCTTCGTAAGCCCCGAAGCCGGTACACTCTGCTATAACAAAGTCTTCCATGCTTTTATCAGCCAATGCTTTCAGGTCATTCAAGCCGTTGCTGTAATAGAATATCCCATCGTCCTTGTCCGTACCGGCATCCATAGTCAAAACAATTCAGACCTCTGTCGTTTCCAATGTATCGTTCCATCGTATCACGTAATCTGCGTAATGAGGCTCATGTCCTTTTTCAGAGCAGTATTCCAGATATCTGTTTCCAATTTCCTGTCCGACTTCATCCGTTTTTTTCCATGAACTGTCATCCACAATTTCAAGGCTCAGCCCTTCGATAAACAGCTTTATGCCGTTATCATATACCATAAGGGTATGCTTGCCCATGTGCTTTTCGTACATTTCCGCTTATCAAAAGAATAGTATTATCAAAAGTAGCCACTTAAAAATGTTGTTTTTTGCATCTTTAACATGGCTACTTTAAAATTCATCTTTGGATAAAATTACACCTAGCTTTTAAGAAATGCCTTGATTTTTTTTAGAGTCTTTGTCCCATGATTTCATTTCAGGCGCTACAATGCCAATATCTACATATGTTTTTTCTAACGCTTCTCTTTTAATGAATAAAATGACAATACGCTATTATCGTAGACGTATTTAATATCTTAATGTTTTATACATTGGGATTTTCTTTTTACTGTTCTGAACTATAAAAGATACTGAAAAGGCGGATGTACATCTATGCACCCGCCATGTTAAACAATGCACTGTTCCTATTTACGGCAACACAATTTTAAAGTTAGGATCTGCCGGTTCGTAGGCACTACAGATAACCTCCATAGCTTTGGTGTTTCCCGTTGTTCTCACCTTGTTCGTCTTTAACAAAGTTTGCAAATCCGTTCTGCCAAAAAACAGTTTGACAAAATCCATTTTTGCAATCTCCAGAGTCAGGTCAGCTTTCTTATCCTGACTGTCAAGGCGATGATTCAATACTTCGTTATTGAGCATCAGCATCACCTTTTCCTTAGTATCGGTAAAGTTAATGTTGATGACTGCTTCTTTTCCGGCAGCTTTCTTTCCGTTCAGTTGAATGGCACAATAGTCTAGCAAAGTTCCCATATCCATCTGGGCCAGTACACCGTCATTGATGAGTTGGGATGTATAAGGCACATCCTTCTTAAACAAATCACGTGCTCCTGTCAGATAGAAGTTGCGCCACGGACCGCTTTCCGCCTGATAACCCAGTTGGGTGTATGTGTCTGCCAATAATTGGCGTGCTTCCTTGTTTTCCGGTTCTGCAAAGACAAGATTGTCCAGCAGCGTAGCTACCCAACGGTATTCACCTTTGGCATACGATACCTTGGCCACTTCGAGAACTTTATCTGCGCCGCCAATTGCTTCTACATACTTGGCACCTAATTCCGAGGGGGGGCAGCGGGTTGAGGTGTGCCGGATTACCATTGAACCAGCCGAAGTAAAGGTCATACTGCGCCTTCACGTTATGGCTCAGCGTACCGTAGTAGCCGCGGCAGTTGAACTGCGATGCCAGCGAAGCCGGGAGTTTCATTTCCTCGGCAATTTCATCAGGTGTCAGACCACGATTGGCCAGGTGTAGGGTCTGGTCGTGCAGATAGCGGTACATATCGCGTTGTGCCTCCCAATAATCCACGATGCGTTCGTTACCCCAAGTGGGCCAGTGATGGGTTGAGAATGACACTTCCACCCGGTCTCCGTAACGTTCGATGGCTGTATCCACCGCCTTGCTCCACAGTAGTCCGTTGCGCACTTTCGCTCCACGCAGCGTTTGCAGGTTGTGCATATTGTGCGTCATGTCTTCTGCCGTACAGAAAGCTTTCAGTTGCGGAAGCCAGACCATGATTTCCACTGGAGCTTCCGTATCGAGCACATAGACAAACTCCATCTCCACGCCGTCGATAGTATGTTTCTCTCCTGTGTTTGCTATTTCGATAGTAGGACGGGCGATGCCCTTGCTACCCGTTGACATACGCTGTCCCAGACCACAACCCAATGTACCTTTTTCACCCGGTTGCAGCCGTAAGCCATACATGTAAGCAGCACGGCGGATCATGGTTACTCCTGCCAGCACGTTCTCGTTTTGTGCCGAAGCCATGAAGCCTTTAGGAGCGATGATGTCGAAGTTCTTTTTAGATGAGGCCTCCTTCACCGCTGCAATACCTCCGTAATGGTCTCCGTGGGGGTGGGTGAAAATCACGCCCTGTACGGGCAGGTCGGCCACATGCTTTTTAATAAGGTCATAGCCCGCCTTGGCAGCCGCATTGGTAGTCGTCACATCAATGATAATCCAGCCATTGTCAGAACGGATGAAAGTCATGTTGGCTATGTCGAATCCTCTCACTTGATAAAGTTTATCGGGTATCACTTCAAATAGTCCGTTGATGCGGTTGAGTTGCGACTGTCTCCACAGACTCGGGTTGACTGTCTGAGGAGTATTGCCCTTCAGAAAATCCCATTCTTCCACTGAATAAGAAACCTAGCCTTCTTTGTCCAACACAGCGTTTCCGTCAATGCTTGCAATAAAGCCCCGGTTGGCATCTTCATAATCCTGACGGTCGTCGAAATTCAGTTCTGTCTTTACAGCTTCGTTGGCACGGATAGTATGTTCCGTTGCCGGTTTCTGCGCCCAAAGAACTGACGGAATGACCGTCAGTGAGAGTGCCATAGTCAATAATTTTTTATTCATTGTCATATTGATTTGATTTCGGGACAAAGTAACGGATATTTTTTACGTCTGTAAATGTGCTTTTCTGCATTTCGTTTGTATATTCGTACGATTATTAAGCATTAAATACTTTATTAACCCTATTAATATGTCTGTTCGTATGATTCAGCCTGTTTTTACATTCGATAAATTGCTTCAACGCTTACAACTGGATAAGGAGGAGACTCCTTTCGTTATCTGGCACGAAAAAGACCTTTTTGGTACATACGATAATCCGGTAAAGATAGACATACCCTGTCTTTTCTTGTGCCTGGACGGAGAGATGCAGCTGGACATCAACTTGCAGCCCTATCGGTTCAACCGTGAACACCTGTTGTGTTTCATCACGCCTTGTGCCTGTCGTATTGTAAGCCGCAGCCCCGGCTTCCGGTGTGTGGGGCTATTGCTTTCCAAATCTTTTTGGCGGCAGCTCGTTTTTGCAGAACGTACCTTGGGAAAGATTGCGATACGCGATGCTTTCATTACTGTCGATGACGATGAGCACGAACGGCTGACACGCTTCTACGAACTCCTGTGTCTTTGCGCCGATGCTCCCGGTTTGCAGGATTTCGCAGGAACTCTTTATCCGCTCATCCTGGGTATGTTCTGTCAAGTGCGAATATCTGCCGGCGGCTGGAAGACATCGCCATACCCATGTCGCACAGTGAGAAGATCTTTTATGATTTCCTCGATTTGCTACACACTCACTACCGCAAGCAACGACGTGTATCATTTTATGCCGACGAACTTTCACTGACTCCTCGGCACCTTACTACTGTAATCCGACTGGTAAGCGGACGCAGTGCCGCACGGTGGATAGAGGAATACATCGTACTCGAAGCGCAGATCCTGTTGCGCAATTCACCCATGACCATAAAGGAGATAACCTATGAGTTAGGGTTTAACGATCAGTCGCTCTTTTCCAAATATTTCAGTCGTGCTTCGGGTAGTTCCCCCGAGAGCTACCGTCGTTCTTCTACAACATAGAGCATCCGGTCAGACTGGAAGGTTTTTAGCCTACTTCCCCAGGGGGTCAACAAAACCATTATCAAAGACAGTTGAGATAGAATTAGGATCAGTCATACTTTATCTGGTTCTCTATTTCACGCTCTCTTTTGTAATAGTAATAAAGGGAAGTTGTACTGCCGAAAATTGAAATCAAGGAAATTCGATGAATAAAAAAATAAAAGGAGTCGTTTATCAATTACCTTGGGAAGTTTATAGACTTTTTTTCGGAGTAAAGCAATTATATAGCAATATCATTGAACAAATTCACTAAAAAATGCTATCTTTGCATCAATAAAAGAGTTATTTGAAAGCATGAGAAATACAGTGATTATGAACAGCTTGACATCTTCTTATCCGTTGCCCGTTCTCATGCGAGTTTTCTACAAATCGTTGGTAATCAAATAAGATACTTCAGATTACAACAAATATAATGATTTATTCCGGAATGCCACGCCTTCGCTTGTTTTACGATATGATATTGATATCCGATAGTTTGGAAAATATTTGAAAAACCTTCGTTGTATGCTTTTAAATTTGCTTATTACACTTATTACACGTTGTATCTGACAAATTGAAAATCCCAGCCATTCTTTCAATTTCTTACCTGCAAATATAGCCCTTTGCCGGGTTGATTGCGCAAGGCGACCCCTTTCAGGGGCTGGTTGGCTAAAAGAAAATCATCCTCGCTTCGCTGCGGTATTTTCTTTTGCCAAGCCTTGCGCAATCCCCGGCAAAGGACAGTCCGGCAAGTAAGAAACCGAAAAACCGGCTCCACGGAGCCGATCATGTCAAACAAACTAAAAAAATGAAGGTATGAACAAAGAGACAACAAGCAAAGTCCACAAAGGACAGCAGGGTGCCAATCCGAAAATGAGAATGTTGGTTTATCGGGAAAGGAGCTATCCCGCACGGAAGGTGCAAGGCAGGGACGGAAGCTATACGGTTGCCGCAGACAGCCTGGTGCCGGAACTGCTGGACGGCATCAGAAGCCTTGACCCGGCAGCTTTCAAGCTGGACGAGGAAATCGCCTGCTATTGCTCGGACGAGGAAATCCAAAAACTGGCGGACGAAGAACTGGTAGAAATAATTTATGAATGGCAACGGTTATGACTGAAACAACAACAGCAAAGGTCCGGGAAGAACAAGTAACGGGCCTTACCGCAGAGAATGCGCACCGGGTCACGATGATCCGGGAAAAGGGTACGGACCATCCACCCGTACCGTTCCATTTCAGAAAGGAGCATCATGGAACGGGCAACTATGTACACCTGTACGGAAATCCGGAAGATCGGAATGAATTGCATTCCAGGGACTTCAAAGACTGGGAAGCCGTAGCGTTCAAACATCCTGGCTATCTGGAGGATATGTGGAAACAGGCTTGCGACGCATACGCCTGGAGTTCCTTCGACCCGGAGATTCGTGGCGAGACGGACATCATGATTTACGGGGAGGAGCTGCACAACGACCTGCAACTCATGCAGGAAGAGGAACGGGATACATACATCGCCGCCTACCGGAAAAAGCTATCCGCCCAGCTCTCGGCCCTCTCACGCTGCGCCAACCCGATGGTGACGGGACGGGGCGGATTTGATTACCACAGGCAGGAGAATACGAACAGAAGCTATCAGAACCGCTACGAGGAGTTCCGCAATTGGCGGCAAAAGTCCGCAAGGCATTATTAGAGAGGATTATACACGGACGAAAAGAAAAAACGACGGTATTCGTATCGGTTGTTTCGGACGGCAAACCCAACAACCGTTGGCAGGCATGATGATATATATTGCAGGGGCTATTTCTCTTTTCAGAGGAAAGCGGAGCAATCATTTCCGTTTACAAAGGTAAAGCAAGCACGGGGCTTTCCGTCGGCTAAAAGGTCAAGCGGCTGCGCCGTTTCCCGATAAATCTTCCTCTCGCTTCGCTGCGAGCGTATTTATCGGGAAAACCTTGTATCCGACCGCCCCATGCAAAAGAGCCTTTGAAAAC
>JABLTT010022812.1_pt1 | contig 21340 bp, 21 predicted proteins | sample 7160061 | NCBI WGS metagenome assembly JABLTT01 (sample SAMN14651232, study PRJNA627086) | human gut metagenome | isolation source: feces | host: Homo sapiens
CGTGTATTTTTGATTCCTTTTCTCTCTTGGCATAGTTTAACACCCCACTTGTTATTCAGTATACCATACTGTCTAACAAATGGGGTGCTGTTCAATGCACTTGCGGCCTTCTTTTGTTTGCTCTGTTTGGTTTACATCTTGTTGTGGTAGATCTCGCCATCGATCATGGTCAGCACGCAATGGGTCATGTTGCTGAAGGGATGGCCGTCAAAAATGGCCACGTCAGCGTCTTTGCCCGCTTCCAGGGAACCGACTTTGTCTTCGATGCCCAGCAGCTTCGCCGGGTTGATGGTGACGCCTTTGAAGGCTTCTTTTTCATCCAGCCCATGGGCGATGCAAACGCCGATATCCCGGGGCAGCCATTTGGTCTCCGAAGAAGTGTCCGCCGTCAGGCACACCAGGCAGCCCGCTTCGATCAGGGTCTGGGCATTCTCGGGCACTGCATTCCACAGCTCCATCTTCGCAGGAGGCAGCAGCAGCGGGCCCACCACGCAGCGCACTTTTTTCTTGCCCATGTATTCCGGGATCAAGTGGCCTTCGGTGGCATGTTCAATGGTGTAATCCAGGCCGAATTCCTCGGCCACGCGGATGGCCGTGCAGATATCGTCTGCCCGATGGGCGTGGATGCGGCAGCGCATCTCACCGCGCACCACAGGCACCAGGGCCTCCAGCTCAAAATCATAGCCTGCGATCTTGGTGCGGTCGTCGCCCACAGCCTTGAGGCGGTCGGAATAATTCTTGGCTTTGGCCAGTGTTTCACGCCATACGCCGGCGTTGCCCATACGGGTCATGGGAGATTTATCCCGGGGACCGTAATTGGTCTTGGCGTTTTCGCCCAGGGCCATCTTCATGGCCTCGGTGCCGGGGATGATCATTTCGTCGGCTACCTTGCCCCGCAGCTTAAAGGCCACGCCGGTGCCGCCGATGATGTTGCCCGAACCAGGGCCGGTATAGCAGGTGGTGAAACCGGCATTGCGCACCGGCTCGATGGCATAATCAAAGGGGTTCAGCGCATCCAAGCCCCGCAGATGGGCCTGGATGGGGCCGCTCATCTCATTGCCGTCGTTGCGGGTGCGGTGCCAGTTGGGTTCGTTGAATGTGGAGATATGGGTGTGGGCGTCGATCAGACCGGGCGTCACCCATTTGCCGCTGGCGTCGATCACCTGGGCATCTTCGGGGACTTCCACGTTTTCGCCCACGGCCTTGATCTTGCCGCCTTCTACCAGCACAGTACCTTTTTCCAGGAAGCTGCCGTCGGGCAGCAGCACCTTGCCGTTTTCAATTGCGATCATGTACTTTTTTCTCTCCTTCTTTTCCAGGGGAGGTGGCTCCTCCCTCTGGTTGATTCCTCTTTCATTATACACGAAAACCGGCAAAAAGAAAGCCTTTCACCCTTGGTTGTTGTCAGGATCCGCAGGCAGCAATGGGCTTTTTTCCTGTTCCAGCCACGCCAAAAATGCCTCCATATACTGGGCCGCCGGCGTGATGACCGAAAGGGGGGCGCCGGTCATCTTGGCATATTGCTCCAGCCCTTCTTTTAGATTTTCCTTGGACTGCATATAGTCCTGCACGATCTGGTCTTTTCCGGCCCCCATCCGGCAGAGCAGCAGGGCAGAGACCACCCCGGTCCGGTCTTTGCCTGCACTGCAGAAATACAGCACATTGGTGGGGGCTTCTTCGATGGTTTTCAAGATCTTCTCCATTTGTGCATCCGCCATACGGATATAAGAACGGATCACTTCTTCTTGGGAATGGGGCGCAAAATTCCCGCCTGTGGCCGGCAGATGGTAGTAGGTGAACCCCTCCCGTTTCTCCAGCACACAGGGCTGGCGTTCCCTTTCCGCCTCGTCCCGCAGGTCCACGACTGTGCGGATGTTGTGATCCTCCAAAAATCGGATGTCCTCTTTGGTCAATTGATCCAGTACATCGCTGCGGACGTACCGGTGGGAATCTTCCAGCCACCGGGTATTCTTCGTACTCTTGAGCAAGCTTGCCAAGGGCCTCTTCTCCTTTCTCCGAAACTTTTCTTCTGCGCATTGTTTTTCTTTTCATCCGGCTGTATACTAGAAATATCAACTGCTGAAAGGACTGACTGCCCATGATCCGCAGAAAAGACCAGATGAAGACCGAAGAGCGTCCCCAGATGCGGGGCGGCGAAGGCGTGATCCACGCCTACCAGTTGCTGGAGCCCGCCGACCTGTGCGGCAAAGCCAACCTGTGCGCCATTTTGACCGTAGACCCCGGCTGTTCCATCGGGGAACATGCCCACGGACCCGACGCCGAGATCTATTATGTGCTGGAAGGCCAGTTGGAAGCCAGCGACAACGGCGAGCAAACCGTGCTGCACCCCGGCGACGCCATGTTTACCGCCCAAGGCAAGACCCACAGCGTGCGCAACACCGGCGATCAGCCTGCCAAGATCCTGGCGGTAGTCATCGCCTGACCGGCTGTGGCTCCCCTTATGCCGGCAATGCAAAGCCTCTCACCCCTTTGGCGGGGTGAGAGGCTTTCTTTTCGGCAGAGGGCACCGGCTGCCTTTCAGCAATTCTTCCAGTGCTGTGGCTTGCCCAGGCGCTGCGCCCTATTCCGTCCGGTCCTTCTCTTCCAGCATCTCATACTGGACGACCGTCACTTCCTGGGCATTCCCGAACCCATCCGCACCGCGTATCCACCGGCCCAGCACCGACAAGCCGCCGCAAACAGCCAGTACCAGCAGGGCCGCCGCTAGCCAGTAAGGCCAATGGACTCCCTTTTTCTTCATAGACCTCTCCTAAAACACCGAGACAGCCGATCTACTTGTCCTGATAGTACCGGATCAAGGCCTGGGTCCCTTCGTTATCCAGCCCCATCTCGCTCATCTTTTCATACATGGAGAGCACTGCGTTGAGCATATCCAGCTCCACACCCTTCTTTTCGCTCTCTTCTTTGATGATCTTCATGTCTTTGATAAAGTGCTTGACAAAGAAGCCGGGGGCCAGATCCCCTTTGAGCACTCGGGGCGCCATGTTGGAAAGCTGCCAGCTGCCGGCCGCACCGGCGCCAATGGCTTCCAGCAGTTTATTGGGGTCCAGCCCCACTTTTTCCGCATAGACCAGTGCTTCTGTATAGGCCGCTGTAGCGCCTGCCACCGCGATCTGGTTGGCAGCCTTGGTGTGCTGGCCATAGCCTGGGCCGCCCATGTGTACGATGTTTTTGCCCATGCACTCAAACAGAGGCAACGCTTCTTTAAAATCGGCTTCGTCACCGCCCACCATAATGGACAGTGTGCCGTTGCGGGCGCCGCTGTCGCCGCCGGAAACCGGGGCATCCATCACGCGAATGCCTTTTTTCTTGCCCTCTTCGTACAGGCGCACTGCCAAAGAGGGGGACGAAGTGGTCATATCAATGGCCAGCGCCCCTGGCTTGGCGTGCTGCAAGATACCGCCTTCTTGCAAAAAGACCTCTTCCACATCATGGGGATACCCCACCATGACAAATATGACGTCGGCACCTTCCACTGCCTCGGCTGTGCTCTTGCAGGGGATCAAGCCAAATTCTTTTTGCAATTCCAACAGTTTTTCGTATTTGTGGGTATACGCTTTTACTTGGTAACCGGCCTTTGCCAAATGGCCTGCCTGCTGGCTGCCCATCACGCCGGTGCCGATCCATGCGATCTGCTTCATGCCAATTCCTCCGTTTTTCTCCGGCTTTCCGCCGGTAGATTCCATTCCCCGTACACCACAGCGCATAAATGCTGTGGTATATTGGCCATCTTTTTGGTTGCCGCCTGCGGCGGCGAGAAAAGGGCCACGGAGTCAGTATAATAACCGCTCTGCGGTTATTATACCACATGCGCCCCACCCGCTGCTATCGACAAAGTGGCAAAGATTTTGCCTCAAAAATCGTGCAGCCGGCACGGGGCCGGCTGCCGTATCGGGCTGCTTCCGGCCGGCTGGCCGCTTCCTTTGCTCCGCCTCCGCAAGCCTCCCACGTCACGGGGCCGGCGGCACGCTGGGCCGGCGGCCGTATCGGGTTACTTCCGGTCGGCTGGCCGCTTCCTTTGCTGTACCTCCGCTGCCGCAAGCCTCCCATGTCATGGGTCCAGCGGCACGCTGGGCCGGCAGCCGTATCGGACTGCTTCCGGTTGGCTGGCCGCTTCCTTTGCTCCACCTCTGCTTCCGCAAGCCTCCCATGTCACGGGGCCGGCACGGGCCGGCGGCCATATCGGACTGCTTCCGGTCGGCTGGCCGCTTCCTTTGCTCCACCTCCGCTGCCGCAAGCCTCCCACGTCACGGGGCCAGCGGCACGCTGGTTAGGAGAAAAACATGTGCTCTATGAAAATTTTCAAGCCGATGATGACCAGGATGCCGCCGCCGAAGATTTCGGCGCACCGGCCCAGGATCATGCCGAATTTACGCCCCAGCCAGGTGCCGGCCAAGCTGCAGCCAAACGTAATAATGCCGATGGAGGCAGTGGCAGCCCAGATATTGACCTTCATCACAGCGAACCCCACGCCCACGGCCAGTGCATCAATGCTGGTGGCCACGGCCTGCATGAGCATCATGCGCAGCGTCAGCTGCTTTTCCACCGGGCAGCTGTCCCCTTCCCGCATTTCCTTGATGGATTCCCAAATCATTTTTCCGCCGATGAATCCCAGCAGCACCAAAGCCACCCAATGATCCAAATAGGAAATGGTGTCGCTGAAGGCCCGGCCTGCGGCATAGCCGATCAGAGGCATCCCCATTTGGAACAAGCCGAACAAAAAGGCATAAGTCACCACCTGTTTGCCTCCGGCCTTTTGGTAACAGATGCCGTTGGAAACCGAAACGGCTGTCGCGTCCATCGCCAGCCCCAGGGCCAGCATGATCAAAGTGAAAATCCCCATTTTTTCTTTCTCCTCCTGTGCGCTTTGGAACAGCCGCGGCATAAAAAAACTCATGCGCAGCAAAGCCCCCCGGCTCCGCTGTGCATGAGTCTTGTTCATTAAGGCAAGCCAGACCCTTGCGGGTCATTGTGTTGACTTTCCACGCGGCTATACCGCGCAAACTACTCCCTCACGCGATATTGAATTGTCTGCACCCCAGCGCATCCACCGCGCCGGTGCTCTGCCATGGGCAGGAAAGTCCCACAGCTGTGTCTGTATTATGCCATTTCCCGCTTTATCTGTCAATAGCCCGCCTGGAATTTGCCCAACGGCGGCTGCCCGGACCCCTCATTCCATTATGTAATGATAGAGCCACTGGCGGATCTCCCGCAGGCGGCGCACCCGGTGGCGGGGCTTGCCCGAGCGGGAAAGCTCGTGGTTTTCCCCTTTGAAGATGCACATGCGGGTGGGCACATTGTTGAGCTGCAGTGCGGTGAACATCGAAATACCCTCCGGCATCCAGCAGCGGTAGTCCTCTGTGCTGTTGATAAACAGCGTGGGGGTCTTGGCCCGGTTGGCAAACTTCATGGGCGATTGGTCCCACATCTTATACATATCGGTAAAGGGTGTGGCCTGTACTTCCCGCAGGTCAAAGCTCAGGCCGATGTCACAGGTGCCAAACAGGGTGATCCAGCTGGCGATGGAACGCTGGGAAGCCGCTGCCGCAAACCGTTGGTTGTGGCCGATGATCCAGTTGCACATGAAACCACCGTAGCTGCCGCCCAGCACGCCCAGGCGCTTCGGGTCGATGGCCGGGTACTTTTCCAGAACCACATCCACAAACTGCATCAGATCTTCGTAATCAATGGTACCATACCGGCCGCTGATGTCGGCAAAGGCGTCGCCCCGCCCGCCGGATCCGGTAGGGTTGCAGAACATGACAAAGCAGCCGTCAGAAGCCATGGTCTGCATTTGGTGGAAGAAGCAGGTGCCGAAGGTAGCCCGGGGACCGCCGTGGATATCCAGCGCCGCAGGCCATTTTTTAGCCGGGTCGTAGTCCATGGGTTTGAGCACCCAGCCCTCAATGGTGTTGCCCTCTTTGTTCACAAAGGAAACAGGCTCCGGCGTAGCCACATATTTGTTTTTCAAGGCTGCGGCATTGTATTTGGTCAGCTTTTTCTGCCGTCCGCTCTCCAAATCCAGCTTGTAGACCTCTTGCAAGTCGTTGCCGGCAAAGCCCACTGTCAGCGCCGTGCCATCTCGCAGATCGAAAAAGTCGACGCTGCAGTCTTCGCCTGTGAGGCGCTGGGCCGGCTGGCCCGGCCGCCACACATTGATGGCGCTGTCGTGGGCATAATTGCTCACATAATACAGCGCATCGCCCACAGCTTTCATCTTGATGCCGCCGCCATACCGGCAGTCGCTGCCCGGATTGCCGCCGAAATCCTGGCTTTCTGCCACCGGCACTTCCATTTTCACCTGGCCGCTGGCCGGGTCTACGGAATACAAGTTGGTGCCGCCAAAACGCATCCAATCCGGCCCATGCTCTTCGGCGCAGAAGATGATCTGATCGCCCAGATAAGTCATGGCGTAAACACTGCTGTACCGATCCGGCGCGAACAACTGCCGGGTATCGCCTGTCTCTATGTCGTAGACATAGATGCCGCTGTACATGTTCAGCTTGCCATCCACCAAAGCGCCGGCATAGGCCAGCTGTTTGCCGCAGGGCGAGACCGCCCAGGCCCTTGTTTCAAACATGGGCTCGGTCACAGGGGTCAGCTTCTTTTTCTTGGCGTCGTAGAGCCACAGCCGGTTCCGCTTTTTGTTGGTGAACCCCCGGCCATTGGCCCAGAAAGGCGCTTCGTCGCACACCTGGTAGTCCTTTTCCTCCTGGTACTGCTGCCAGGCCTTCTCCCTGGCTTCCCCTTTCATAGAGGCGAAATCCGGCCGGGCGTTGTCGTGGACCGCTGTGATCAAATAGCGGTCTTCGCCGATCTTGTGGGCAGAAGCCCCGGCCAGTGGCAGGCGGAACGCCTCTTTCGCCTCGCCGCCGTCAAAGGGGATCTGGTAAAAGACCGTCAGCAGATCTCCCTGGGCGATCTTTTGCCGGTCCCCCTCTTCCCGGATGGCCGGAAAGATCACGGACTGGCTGCCATAGGGCGCAAAGCTGCGGGCGTCGCCCCGGGTGGTCAGCGCTTTCGTTTTACCGGTGGCTACATCCAGCAGGTGCAGGTCGGAGCGGTAATTGTTTTGCTCCATATCTGCCATGCTGCACACCAAGACCGCCTGTTTGCCGCCGGGCAGCAGCTCCAGGGCCGACAGGAACCGGTAATGCTGCAAATCGGTATCCAATATCTTTTCCATTGTGCTCTCCTCTCCCAGAAGCGGCGGCCCGCCAGCAAAAGGCGAGCCGCCGCCACGATCCCTCTGTTCTCTTAAAACGCGCCTTCCATCACCACATCGTCCGATGGGTCCACTGCAAAACCATGGGCCTGGTAAAAGGCCTGGCTCTGGCTGTCTTCCACCGGAAAATGGGCGGTGATCCGGGGCACGCCCCGCCGTCTGGCTTCTGCCAGCGCCCAAGCCAGCCCCTGTTCCCGGTCGCCTTGGAGCGCGGCGATGTACAGGGCCTTTTTGGGTTGGAACCGGGCGCCCATCACCAGCAGGGCATCAGGGCTGTGATATACCCAGCCCCGGGCGGCAAAGCCGCCGTAGGTGGCGCGGTTCATGGCGTAAAATGTATGGTTGATGTTCAGCCGGCCACCCAGCTGTTCTTCCAGCGGCTCCAGCAGGCGGGCCACCTCTTCCCCGGTGCCGGCCAACTCCATGGGGCCGCCTTCCAGCTGGGGTGCATCGGCCACCTCCAGGCTCATGCCCCGGAGCACGGCTCCCCGGTGCAGGCCGTTCTTCTCTGCCAGGGCGGCGGAGGCCACGTTGCGCACGCCGGTGTACATGGCCGCCTGATGGCAGCCAAAGGCGTGGATCTGCTCCAGATACCGGCCATAAATGTGGTTCCCCACACCCTGACGCTGGTAGTCCGGATGGACCCGCAGCAATTCCAGCCAGGCAGAACCGTCAAACAGCACCGTCAGCTTGCCAAAGCCGGCCACCACGCCATCCACCACCCCCAGGGTCAGTTCGCCCCGGGTGGTGGTGAATTCGTCGGCCACATCGGCCAGATACCGGTTGGTAGGCGCTGTGGCGGCTTCGATCTCCAAGCAGCAGGCCATATCTTCCCTGCGGAAGGGCCTTGTCGTGATCTCCATGGCCTTATTTCATGTAGTGGTCGAACCAGTTGGTGATCTCCCGCAGGCGGCGGATGCGGTGCTTGGGTTTGCCCGAGCGGGAAAGCTCATGGTTCTCGCCGTGGAACAGGCACAGGCGGGTGTCCACGCCGTGCATGCGCAGGGCGGTCATCATCTGAATGGCGTCGGCCATCCAGCAGCGGTAGTCTTCATCCGACTGGATGAACAGCGTGGGGGTCTTGGCCTTATCCGCATACTTCAGCGGGGAGTTGTTCCACATGCGGTCCATGTTGGTCCAGGGGTCAGCCATCATGGCAGACAAGTTGTGGTAATAGCCGATGTCGGTGGTCAGGCACTTGCTCAGGTAGTTGGAGATGGAGCGCTGCGAAGCCACGGCCGCAAAGCGGTCGGTGTGGCCCACGATCCAGTTGGCCATAAAGCCGCCGTAGCTGCCGCCAGCCATGCCGATGCGCTTCACATCGATCTGCGGATATTTTTCCAGCACTTTGTCGGTGAACTCCATCAGGTCGTTGTAATCCCACACGCCATAGTGCTCGCCGCGGATGTCGGCAAACTCGTTGCCTTTGCCGTCGCCGCCCCGGGGATTGCAATAGAAGACAAAATAACCTTCGTTGGCCCAGAACTGCATTTCGTGGAAGAAGGTCTCGCCATAGACAGCCTTGGGGCCGCCGTGTACGTTGAGGATGCCGGGATACTTCTGGTTGGGATCATAGCCCACGGGCTCCAGCACCCAGCCGTCGATCTCCACGCCGTCTTTGTCCACAAAGCTCATGTATTTGGGCTGCACCACGCTGTGGGTGGCCAGGAATTCATCGTTGAAATGGGTCAACCGGGTCTCGCTTTCGCCCGCCTTGCAGCAATAGATCTCCTGCAGGCCGTTTTCCCGCATGCCCACATAGTAGAAGGTGTCGCCTGCCCGGTCAAAGCCATCCACGCTGCCGTGGATCTCCGGCGTGATGCGGCTGGCCTTGCCCGCGTCATCCAACTTCATCAGATAGGAGTTGAAGCCCACGGTCTCCAGGTAATACAGGCCGTCGCAGCAGCCCTTGACCGAGGTGCCGCCGCCGTAGCGGCAGTCGCTGCCCACGCTGGAGCCCAGGCTGGTGTCCAGATCCGCCAGCTGGGTCATCTTGCCCGAATGTACATCCACATGGAAGAAGATGGGGTTTTCGCTGGAGCCGTACTTTTCGCCGGTGGTGGCGGCGATCACCATGTGATCCCCCACAAAGGCGGCGGCAGACACCCGGTATTTGCCGCCCAGGTCCATTTCGCGGCTCTCGCCGGTCTTCAGGTCATAGACGAACAGGCGGCTCTTCTGCTCATCCATCCACTGGTATTCGCTGCCGTAATACAGGGCCAGCCCCAGCTCTTTGCTGACTTTGAGGCCCTGTACCTGCATGAATTCCGGAGTGATCGCCTTGTTTTCGCCTGTCTGGATGTTGCAGCGATAGACGCGGCCGCGCTTTTTGTTCACGATGCCCTTGCCGTTGAACCAGAAGGGCAACTCGTCAAAGATCTCGTAGTCCTTTTCCTCCTGGATCTTGGCCAGCGCCTCTTCCCTCTCTTTGCCTTCCAGCCCTTCTGCTGTGATGGCATAGTGGTCGTATGTACCGATGCACAAAAACTCACCGTTTTCCAGGGGGATCAGGTTGCTGGCCGGGAAGGGCAGGGCGAAATATTCTTCGGCCTCACCGCCGTCCACAGCGATCTTGTTGAACACGGTGTAGTGGAGGCCCTCTTTGGCCTTTTCCTTATATTTGCCGGTGCGGTCGCCGGGGAACAAAATGGTCTCGTCGTCCAGCCAGGTCAGTGTGCGCTCTGCGCCGCCGCCTGTCAGTTTGCGCACTTTGCCGTCTTCCAGCAAGTGGATGGTGGAGACGTATTTGTTCTCCTTGACTTTGGCCTGGCTCACCACAAAGGCCACTTTCTGGCCGTTGGGGGAACATTGCAGTTGGGAGAGCATTTTGACACTGGCAAAATCCTCAATGGAGATCTTTTGCATGAGAGTAGTCCTCCTTCACAATTTTCGGATGATTTTTATCATGCCTTTTGGATTCATTATACATTCTTGTAAAGCAAAACACAAGGGCAGGCACCAAAAACAGGGGCAGATTCCAGCGCTTTGCTATACTCGGCTCAAGATGCGCCCGCCGTAGCGCAGCCCCCACACGCCCCGGGATTCATCGGCCAACAGCAGCACATCCTTGTCTTCAAAGGCTTCGGGGATCAAAATGGTGTCGTTGTAAACGGCGATGCAGCTTTTGGGCTGGCCTGCCAGCCGCAGCCCGATCTTACCGCCATCGTCAAACAGTTCGATGTCCGCCCCCTCGTCGGAATGGTACATGCCACAGGCCGCCTGGATCTGGCTGTCGCTCCAACGGGCATCCTGCCACTGGGTGCGTGGCGTGGGCACCGGCTTGCCGTTGAACCAACGCAGCGCCTCTTCCGCCACCAGGGATGCCGGCACGCCGGTGGTGTTGCACAGCACCACAACGCCCACGCCCAGCTGAGGCGACCAAGCGAAGAAAGTGGAAATGCCCGTCATGCTGCCGCCGTGGCCGATGACGGTGATCTCATCCAGCTGCTGCACCGAAAGGCCATAGCCGTACTGCTCCTGGAACCGGTACTGCTGGCGCGGTTTTCCCATTTCGCGGATGCCGTATTCGCTGAGCACCCGGTTGCCCCGGGGCCCCACGCCGCCCCGCAGGTACATGCGCAGGTACTGTTTCATATCTGCCAGGGTGGATTTGACGGCGCCGCCCCCCATGAGCACAAAGGCGTTGTCGTAGAAATCCCGGCACCACTGGCGTTTGCCCTCTTTGTGGTAATAAAGTTTGGTGCAGTTGGGGTCCTGGGCAGGCTGGATGAACAGCGCCGTGCTGCGGTGCATCTCCAGCGGCCGGAAGATGTGTTTTTCCACATAATCGGCAAAGGAATCTTCCCCGCCGTACCGCCGGATGATCTCCGACAAAAGGCCATAGCTGTCGTTGCTGTAGCTCATGTACTCGCCCGGCTTTCCGGTATGTCTCGTCTGGGCATCCAACCGCTGGCACACCAGTTCCGTGCCCCGCTGGGCCAGCCCTGCATGGGGGCCGAGCTCCACCTTGCCCTCCTGCCAAATGTCCAGTTCCCTGGCCACTTCTTCCACCAGCATGCGCCGCTGGGGCAAAAAGCCTCCGGCGTGGCTGAGCAGGTGATAAACTTTGACTTGCTGGGGCTGATGGGCATTGCGGAATTCCGGCAGGTATCTGGTCAACGGCGCATCCAGATCGATGACGCCCTTTTCTGCCAGCTGCATGATGGCCAAAGCCGTAAAGGATTTGGAGATGGAAGCCATGCCCATAATGGTGTTTTCATTGAGCTCCACCTGCTCTTCCACATCCCGGTACCCGAAAAACTGCTGGTACAATGTCTCTTTGTCATCGATAACAGCAACCGCCATGCCGGCGGCATCATAATGTTCCATGATCTGGCCCACCAGCGTTTCAAAACCGGCGCGGCCCTCTTCTGTCGCTCTGTTCATTTTTCGCTCCTTTCCCCGGCTCGGCCGGGCTGTCCGGCAGATCTTTTGGCACATCTGCCTACTCTGCTGTTAGTATAGCATACTTTGTAGTTCTGTGGTATGTAAAAAACCCCGGCTTTTGCCTGCTCCATATCCCCCTCGGCCCATTGCCTGCGCCTGCCTTTGGCGCGCTTTGCAAACCATGGGGAAAACTGCTATAATGAGAAGCGAAAACGGAAAAAATGGAGACAGGCGGATACAGTCATGGAACAGCTTTCCTTTGAGCATATGTTGGATATCATCATTCAGACCCTCAACCGTTTGGATGTGCGCTTGACCGGCCATGGGGAGCGGGTGGCTTTTGGCATGCTGCATCTGCTGGAGCAGGATCCCCGTTTCCCCTACGAGGAAGTCTGTAAGATCACGCTGACATCCTTGCTCCACGACATCGGCAGTTTTCAGCACACCACCAACATTGAGGACCTCCTGTGGTTGGAGCAGGCCGATGGGTTTTCACACGCCCGGTATGGTTATGCATTCCTCAAGCATTTCAGCCCCTTCCCCGGCTATGCCCCCATCGTGCGCTTCCATCACTCCACCCGGCAGCAGATTCAGGATTCGATGCTGGATGTCCGTTTGCAATGGGTGGCCGGCTGTTTACAGGTATTGGATTCCGTCGACTTATACCGCATCAACCATCCCCGCTCCACTGCATCCGCCCTTCAGGATTTTCTGAAACAGCTGTCCCCGGCACGGTACGACCCCATGGCGGTGGAAGCGGTATCCCAGCTGCTGGAACGGCCGGATTATTTTCAGCCGCTGCTCCAAGGCCAATACCACGATGCCTTGCTGCACCACCTATGCCAAATGGTCTTGACCCCGAGGGAACAGGAAGCCCTGCTGCAAACCCTAGTCAGCTCCATCGACTTCCGCAGCCACTATACCGCTCTGCACTGCGCCATCATGGTACACGCCAGCGATCTGCTGGCTTCCTTATGCGGATTGGATGCCTCTGCCTGCCAGTCTCTGCACATCGGCGCCATGCTCCATGACCTTGGCAAGATCTCCATTCCCACTTCTATTTTGGAATCTTCCGGCAAGCTCCACGGCAAGGACTGGGATATCATGCGTTCCCACGTGACGGTCACCGAAGAAATTCTGACAGGGCGTGTCAGCGACGAAGTGCTGCAAATTGCCATACGCCACCACGAGACCTTGGACGGCAAAGGGTATCCCCGCGGGCTCACGGCGGAACAGCTCACCCTTCCCCAGCGCATCGTGGCAGTGGCCGATATCGTCAGCGCCCTTTCCGAAGAGCGCAGCTATAAGGCAGCTTTCCCCTTGAATGAGGTGCTGCGCATCTTGGACGATCTGTGCTGCCAAGGCAAGCTTTGCCCCTTTGTAGTCGGCATCTTGAAGCGGGAACGCTGGCTGGTGTACGACGCCATCCGCCGGGCCAGTGCCGAAGCCTCTGCCCGCTATGAACAGATCTACGCCGAATATTTTGCGCTTTGATTTGCAACGATAATTCAAATATTATTTTATTTTTTCCTGTTATCCCCTTGCTTTTGCAGCCGCTGTGTATTATGATAAAAGTAAACTTAAATAGTGTACATTTACTGATCAAAATTTGAGGGAGGAACGTGCAATGGCAATGAAATACGAGCTGACAAAGGATCTGGAAACGGGCAATGCGCTGATCGACAGCGAACACCGGCAGTTGTTTGCTGCGATCAACAATTTGATGGATGCATGCGCCCAAGGCAAAGGGCGGGATCAAATCATGTCCACCGCCCGCTTTCTCACCGATTATGTAGGCAAACACTTTGGCGACGAAGAGCAGCTGCAGATGCGCAGCAAATACCCCGACTACCCAGCCCACAAGCAATTCCACGATGGATACAAACGCACCATCGCCCAGGCTGCCCAGGAACTGGCGAATGAAGGCCCCACATTGACGGCTCTCAACAAGCTCAACCAAGTGGTCAGCATATTGATCACCCACATCCGCCGGGAAGATAAAAAAGTAGCAGCCCATGTAAAGGCTGCCAAATAACGCGATCCCTTGTGATCCATTTCAAAAGGCTCATCCCTCTCTGCTTGAGGGATGAGCCTTTTGCTTGTTCCATCTCAGCTGTCCAGCACCAGGTCGCAGGCCGCTTCCACTTGGCATCCTGCAAAATACCGCTCCTCCAAGGGGATCCATTCCCTTTGGAACCGCTCCAGCAGCGGCCCGCTTCGCGCTCCGATGCGGCGCAGCTGTTCCTCTTTGGGGACTCGAAGGAAAATGGCGGCATCGTAGGCCCTGCGGAACCGTGGGTGCATGGCATAGACCCCTTCCACCAACACAAAAGGGGCGGCACGGCAGGCCCGCTGTTCTGCCAATGCCATGCTGTGGCAATCAAACCGGCGGTATGTGAGATCCTCCCGCCTGATCAGGTGGGGCAGCACTTCCTCTTGAAACCGTTCGTAGTCAATGTTGCCTCCCACTTCTGCCAACCGCTGGGGGCGGCGTTGGCTGGGCTGCAAAAAGAAGTCGTCCATGTGTACAACGCCGCAGCCGTAGATCTGCTGAAGCCTTTCGGCCAAGGTGCTCTTGCCGCTGCCGCTGCATCCATCCAGGGCGATCACCGGCCGCAGTTGGCGCTGCATCACATGTTCCACCAGGGCCATGACCGGCAAAAGGCCTTCCCCTTCTTGACTCACTACCCGGTAGTGGGGAGCGTAGGTCTGGCGAAAGGCCTGGCTGTGATGAATGACCGGATACCCTTGGGCCCGGTACTGCTCTAAAAATGCCTGACACTGTCCGGCTTCCACCGGCAGGGCTTTCTTTTCACACATCGCCTGGAACAGCTGCAGTTTGTGTTCCAGCCCCTGGCGGCTGCCCTTGTTTTGGGCGGCTGTCCAGACGAACAGCCGGTTCACCGCCTCCCAAACAGTATCCGGCGGCAGCGCGCCGATGTGCAGCCGGGCCAAACCGCCGCCGATGGCCTCCCACTTTGGCTGCGCCCGATCGGGCGTATCAGCCCGTTCTTTTCGCAGCCAAGCCAAACTTTTCGCCGGGTCTTCGATCAAATGGCCGCCGGCGAATTCGCTTTGATACAGCAGTTTGACATAATCCTGCAGCGCCATTGCAGGGTACCGGCTGCTGTGCTCCAAGAGGACCTCTTCCATGGGCTCAGCCTTCCAATCTTTCCATCACATGGGTGCGCTTGAGCAACAGCATCACAGCCGGGATCAGCACCAGCTGTATCACGATGCCGGGCAGCGCCGTGACAAAGGCGGCTGTGACGAAAGCTTGGATGCCGTAGTTGCCCACCCCCAGCAGCACCACATTGGCCAGGCCGGAGACCAGACGGCCGCACAGCATGGCGGTCACCAACGAAAGGAGGGTATTTTGTTTTTGGGAGACCAAACCGATGACGCAGCCATAGGTGGCCAGCTCCAACATCATCACAACACCGGTGGGATACAGTACCGGCATCCCGGTGAAGCTGGAGAGGAACGGCACGATCAGCCCCACCAGCAGGCCATACTTCCAGCCGCAGACCAGACCGCACAACAGCACGGGGATGTGCATGGGCAAAAAGATGGGGCCGCCCATATTGAACATGTGGAATACGGAGGGCAGCAGCACGCCAAAGGCGGCAAACATGGCTGCCAATACCAGTCGGAACGTTTCTTTTCTTCTCGTGTTTTGCATGATCGATCCCTCACAAATCAGTTTTCCCTTTTATCGGGCGCCAGATCTGTGGGCGCGGGCTTTTTTGCACAATAAAAAAATGCCCCGCGCATCCGCACATTTGCCTGCGCAAATGGCAGATGCCTTCGTGGCATCCGTTGTCTTTTCTCACATTTCCAGCTATTTTCCCTTATTAGGGGCCAAGTTTCCGCCTTCTGGCAGAGATTACTTTTTTATTATAGCAGCCGGCTCCACAGCCGTCAAGTATTGCGTCTCGAGCCGGAAACAGGCTAAAATCCCGGCAAAGCGACGGTGGTCACCGAATTTTTATCCGGAGGACTTGCAACAGACAAGGCCCGACGGAATATTGTGCTAATACGGAATTTTGGAATGGAGGCGCCCACCATGTTTTTACCAGCTGCTGCATTTTTGTTTCTCAATACCATGTATTTGATGCTGCGGGTCTCGCCGGCCAGCGGCTCCTTCCCCCGCCCGCTTTCCGCAGAGGAAGAACGGGAGGCGCTGCTGAAATCGGCAGCCGGCGATATCCAGGCCCGCAACCTGCTCATCGAGCACAATCTGCGCCTGGTGGCCCATGTGATCAAAAAATATTATGCCTCCCGGGAGGATCAAGATGACCTGATCTCCATCGGCACGTTCGGCCTGATCAAAGCCATCTCCTCCTTCAACCCGGAAAAAGGGGCGCGCCTGGCCACCTACGCTTCCCGCTGCATTGAAAATGCTACCCTATCGTAGCGGACTTTTTGCCCCTTCATGTGGCGGATCACACCCCCTCAGGCGATAAATGGCGTGTCTTTTGCCAACCTACGGAACGCATGATAGTCATGACACGTTATGCTCTCGATGTGGTCAGTTACGCGCCCTTGTATATTCATAGTTTCCGGCTTGTCCAGCCCCACACGCTGGTGGAGGCGGAGAAGTTCAATCTTATCTACACAGATCCAACTCAAATCGACAATATAGCGGACAAGCTGCGGTGGTACAGATACCAGCATGGTCTGCTACAAAGAGATGTGGCAGACTACGCCGGTCTGGACCGCAGCACATATTCCGGCTATGAGAATACCCGGCGGGACTACTACCCCATCGAGAAGATGCAGAAGATTGCAGAGCTGTTCGCTGTGCCGGTCACGGATTTGCTGGACGAGTTTAATTTGTTCCTCTACAATGGTCAGGGACGACAGATTAAAGAAATGCGCCGGCGGCGTCAGATGACCCAGGTGGAATATGCTAGGCGACTGGGTGTCCCCTTTGGTACGCTGCAAGGGTGGGAGCAGGATCGGGTACAGATCTGCAAGCAGACATGGCGCAGACTGAAAATCAGAGGATAACACAAAGGGATGGGGTTATGCCCCATCCCTTTGCTGATGTATTCGTTTGATGGCCTCAATCAACTCCGCTTTCTGCTCCACAGGGCAGGGCATGGCTTTGATTTGTTCCATGACCGTCTGCGCATGGACGGCGGCAACTTTCTTGGAAAGTTCTTCCTGCTTTTCCGGAGTTGTCGGATAATGCATAATAACGCCCAACGCACATACCCTCCTCCTTGGTAAGGCAGTATATGCGTCAATGCTTGTCCTTCATGTTCTTTGTGGACAGCGAAGCCAGGTAAATATTGGTTACATCCGCCCGCTCATGGCCCAGCAGCCGGGACACCGTGAAGTGAGCGTCCAGAGCGCCCATGCCCTTGTCCATCAGTTCCTTATACTTCTCCGCTGCAAAGGTGTGGCGAAGTCCGTGAAAGGTCAGGGGAAGGTCAGATTTTACTTGAATGCTGTTTCGATGCGCCACGATGAACAGCTGCAGGCGGTGGATGGCCTGGTCGGTGGGCATATCGTCCGGTACCAGCAACTTGTGGCCCCGCTGGGTGTGTGTCAGTTGACGCCGCAGGGCAATGGCGATCTGCTCGTTGATGGGGACGGTGCGGATCTTGCCGCCCTTGCCCTTGACGGTGACGGCATTCTCCCGAAGGGCCTGCTTTGCCGCGGCGGTGTCGATGCGGAAACACTCGTGGATGCGGAGCCCAGCGTAACGGGCCAGATAGAGAGCCAGAATGTAATCCCAGCGCTCCGCAGCCAGGGCCCTGCCCAGCATGTGGTTGAACTCCTCTGTGCTCCATGTGCGGTCCACACCGCCAAAGCGTCGGCGTTCCAATTCTACACCCAGTTCGCTATTGGTGGGCAGCGCATATTTGGGATTGCTCACTTTGTCATAGAAAAAGCGAATGGCGGCCAAATCCGTTTTTATGGTGGAAGCCGACTTCCCATGCTCCTGCAAATACAGAACATAGCCAACCAGGTGCTTGCCGCTGATATTGCTCAGTTTCTGAAGGTGGTACTCGTCAGCCAGGTAGGCACAGAACCGCTTGAACGCCTCGTAGTAGCGATCCTTGGTGCGGAAACTGCCCTGACGATTGTGGCGGGCCAACTTGTTCAGTTGGCTCACCAGAACCAGGTAGAGGCCCTTGTTTTGGATGGATCGTGTCATATTGTAAAGTGCTCCTTTTCTTTCATAGATAGTTCAGATGGGCGCAGTTCGCCCCTTGGCAGAGCCGTCTGTTTCCGCCGGATCTCCAGGAAAATCTTCCTGGAGCCCGGGGGTAATCGCTTCGGAACCCTTTGCAGCAGAGGCGTTTCCAGGAAGCAAACCATAAACGGCGAATATCTGTCTCTTTTTAGTTTGAACCAGGTCAGTACGAGCGCAGTATGGGGATAGACCCTGCCATCGGTGGGCATTGCTCCGATGACGACTGCCGACACAACCGCTGAAGCTCGGCTGCAAGCTGCGGTAAAGAACCACAGCCTGCGTGTGTCTGCTGATCCTTCCGGCTGGGATCATGGGAATTGCGTCCTCTTCGCTGCCGAACCGGCACTGTGCCGGAGCAAAGAGGGATGAGCCTGCTGCCACAGGCTCCGAGGTGCAGCACCCCAAGCCACTCCGCGCACCTCGACGCGGAGAAGGGGGACGGCCATGTTTTAGAATAAGTTCTTCTGGCACCATACCGCAGACTGGCAGGGTCTGGTGTAACTCCCATCGGGAGTGCGGGGCTATGAACGCACAAAAAGAGGGTGCGAAAAGTTCCTTCTGTGCCTGATCTACACAGGCAGCAAACTTTTCGCACCCTCAAACAAGTGCTCGTATTCTTTCTCATGGCCATCCGAAGAAGAAGTCAACATCTTCGGCGCAACACCACATCATCAAAGGAAAAGACAGCCGATGAACATGGTTCCCTTGTTGTCCACTGAAACGGAGACAACAGCCGCAGGGCATTGCCCTGGCGGAAAACGGCTGAAACGTACAAACATAACAGCGTGCGCAATGCGAGATGCCCCACTCGCTCACAGGTGAATCCTGCCCCGGAGTTCCACCGAGTACGCGCAAAGAATCAATAGTAATTTTTATATACCACAACATATTGTATTTGTCAATGCGATTAATCTATATATATGATGTTAATTGAAAAAATTTCTCGACTTCTTTCGACAGAAAATCAAAAGCCGCCTCCACAGCTTATGTGTGGAAGCGGCCTCATGCCGGATCATCCGGGACATATTTGGCAATGTCTCCGATCTCGCAGGACAGAACGGCACACAGCTTGTTCAAAGTCTTGGTCTCCATATTATCGTTGGCCCGGAGACGGCGGATGGTTTTACTGTCAATGCCGCATTTTTCTCTCAGCTGATAGGTGGAGACACCCTTTTCCTTCATCAACACCCATAAATTATCAAATACAATCATCTGCATTCCCCCATCATTGACACCATACAGTATGGGGGTTATAATCCGCCTTATTAAGGGGATATAATCCCCATATACAATACGGGAGATGATTTTTTGAAGAAAGCAAGAAAAACCTGTGCGTTCACCGGTCACCGCCCGAAAAAACTCCCCTGGGGCTACAATGAGACAGATGTGCGGTGCGTCGCACTGAAAGCTGCGTTGGAGCGGCAGATTCGTTCACTGGTTCAAGAGAATGTGATGGATTTCCTTTCCGGCATGGCCGAAGGAGTTGACTTGCTGGCGGCGGAGATTGTCTTGAATCTGCGGGCGGAATACCCCTGCATCAAACTGCACTGCATCCTTCCCTATAAGGGACAGGAAACGGAGTGGTCCGCTGCGTCCCAGGCCCGGTATCACACCATTCTGGCGCAGGCGGATTCCATTATTTATGTCAGCCGGATCTTCCAAAAAAATTGTTTGCTGGAGCGCAATCACTTTCTGGCCGCTCGCTCTGATGTTCTGCTGGCCGTCTATGACGGCGAGTATCGGGGCGGCACAGCGGCGACCATACGCTACGCGCAGAAATTGGGACACGGCGTAATTATCCTTGACCCAACAAAATAAATTGAGCACACTCAAAATCGAAAATCTGACTGAATGGAGTTGTAAGATTTAACTGAATAGAGTATAATGATTTCACTGAATCATTGAGGTGACTGCCATGGACAAACAAATCTATAAGCCCCGCATTATCGATCATCAGGTGGAAGAATACCTGTCCGCCTTCGGTGCCGTCTGCGTGGAGGGGCCGAAATGGTGCGGCAAGACCTGGACTTCCTCCTATCACAGCAAGAGTGAGATCTATATTGGTGACCCTGCCGGCAACTTTCAGAACCGTCAGTTGGCGGAGTTGTCTCCTGCTTTGGTGCTGGAGGGAGAGACGCCCCGGCTGATCGACGAGTGGCAGGAAGTACCACCTCTTTGGGACGCGGTGCGCTATAAGGTGGATCAGACGGCACAAAAGGGGCAGTTCATCCTCACCGGCTCCGCCACCCCTAACCACAAGGGGATTCTCCACAGCGGCGCGGGACGGATCGCCCGACTGCGGATGCGCCCCATGTCCCTGTGGGAATCCGGGGACTCCAGCGGCAAGGTGTCCTTAGAGCAGTTATGCCAGGGGAAACTGCCCCCTGTCATGACCGGCGAGGTGGATTTGAAAAAGTTGATCGAACTGATTATTCGGGGCGGTTGGCCGGGAAGTCTGGGCCTGACTTTGGAGCAGGCGGCGCTGCTTCCGGCCCAATACCTGGATGCTGTCATCGACGATGATGTGTACCGGATGGACGGTGTGAAGCGGGATACCCAGAAAATGCGTCTGCTGCTGCGCTCTCTGGCCCGGAATGAGAGTACTACCGTTACCAATAAAACTCTGATGAAGGACATCAAGGCGGTGGACGATGAAGATATTGACGGCAATACCGTGGCAGCCTACCTGGACATCTTCAAGCGACTGTTTATTACCGACAATCAACCGCCCTTCTCCTCGGGCATCCGCTCCTCTGTACGGGTGAAGCAGGCGGAGAAACGGCACTTTGCGGATCCGTCCTTGGCCTGCGCCCTGCTGAAGGCCACACCTGCCAGCCTGCTGGGGGATCTGGAGACACTGGGCTTCCTCTTTGAAGCTTTGTGTGAGCGGGATCTGCGGATTTACGCCGAGTCCTTCGGGGCGCAGCTCTACCACTACCAGGACTATAAGAACCAGGAAATCGATGCGGTGGTCGAGTTGCCGGACGGCCAGTGGTGTGCATTTGAGATTAAACTGGGAGCCAATCAGATTGACGCCGCGGCGGAAAATCTGCTGGAAATTAAAAAGCAAATTGAGGCCGATCCTAAGGGAAAGCCGCCCGCAGGCCTGTGCGTCCTGTGCGGCATGGCCAATGCGGCCTACCAGCGGCCGGACGGAGTGTTTGTGGTGCCAGTGACGGCATTAAAAAATTGATTGTTTTTACTTGCTTAGAACTCTTCTAATAGCAGATAGAAGAATTACAGTTCTCGGTTCAAACACTGGTTTTGCGGGAATATAGCTACTTGCCTAAAAAAGAACGAATCTATTTTCTGGGATAGCGTGGAACACATCCGTAAAGTTCTAAATTGTGGTGTTGATAATATCCTTGAATTTGATTTTCCTGCATAAATACATTGGCACAGAATGATAGCGTATAATGAAGTTCGCAAAAGCAAATAAGAAATAGACAAGCCATTAGGGCTCCTGTAAAATGAAAGTTGCCTAGACGATCACAATACAA
>JABLTT010021410.1_pt1 | contig 21202 bp, 20 predicted proteins | sample 7160061 | NCBI WGS metagenome assembly JABLTT01 (sample SAMN14651232, study PRJNA627086) | human gut metagenome | isolation source: feces | host: Homo sapiens
CATAGGTTTTCTCACAACACAATGCATTCGCATACCTTTACGAATTTCAAATTTTTCTACTTTTAATCCTGCTTTTTTGCAACATTTTATGACCACATCTCTTGTTGGCACCTGGACATCTCCATGTCCGCATATATTTGCCAACGGCATTTCCAATGTATTCATTAGCCATACCAATACTTTGTTGTCACTGGTCACATCTCTAAGAACCAACCTTCCATTTGGGCGAAGACATCTCTTCACACTGTCAAAAAATGCCTGTGGATCCGGATAATCTTTCTTGCACATTTCGTAAATACCAGCATGGCTACTTTCATATCTTCCTGCTGCTTTTGTAAATTCTTTAATTGACATTTTTTATATTCTTCATTTTTCATGCTTTTTTCTCCAATCACTGTACCTTTTTCGCCTTGCATCCGCATTTCTTCATTTTTTTCATATAAGCATAAAACTGCTTATGCAATTCCCTCATTTCATCTGGTGCCTTCATAGCATGTTGATACATAAATTTATCTCCAAAACTGCTTTCAAATGTAACTGCCAGCATAATCGCTAAGAATCATTTCTCGCCTCTTACCCTAATGCCACATCTAGGATCATCATCAAACTAAATCCAAGTGCAAAGAAAAGCGTACCAATATTCGAGTGCTGTCCCTGCGACATTTCCGGAATTAGTTCTTCAACCACAACATATAACATGGCTCCTGCTGCAAAGCTCAGTAAATATGGTAATGCCGGGATTACCAGCTGTGCAGCAAGAATCGTCAGTACTGCTCCAATCGGTTCAACCACTCCTGAAAGTACACCTCCGAGAAATGCCTTTCCCTTGCTTTCGCCCTCTGCCCTAAGCGGCATGGATATAATCGCTCCTTCCGGAAAATTCTGAATGGCAATTCCAAGTGATAAAACGAGTGCACTTGTTGCTGTAATCTGTGCATTTTCAGCAAGAAATCCTGCATACATTACACCGACTGCCATACCTTCAGGGATGTTGTGTAGTGTAACAGCCAACACCATCATTGTTGTACGGCCAAGCTTGCTTTTCGGTCCCTCTGCCTGATCACTTCCAACATGAAGATGTGGAATCAAATGATCGAGCGCTAGTAAAAACAAAATACCAATCCAGAACCCAACAACTGCCGGAACAAATGATAATCTTCCCATACTCTCAGATTGTTTAATAGCCGGAATCAGAAGACTCCAGATTGAAGCAGCAACCATTATGCCTGCTGCAAACCCTGCAAGTGCACGTTGCACTGACTTGCTAAGTGTTTTTCTCATAAAAAACACACATGCTGCACCTAGTGTTGTTCCAACAAATGGAATCAGTATACCTTCAAAAATATTCATTAACATTACATTTTCCTTCCTTGTATAATCGAAAAATTTTTCATATATATAGCAAAAATAATTTTCTTCAGCGGTATAGTAACAGTTCTATAGCTTGTTGATTATATTTTCTCTATAATCTTTCAAACCGCCTTCATGTTAGTTTAAACTAACCATCACATATATAAGAAACCGCGCAAAAAGTAAACTATAATTTTACACGGTTCTTCTTGTGTTTAAGTATATCACTTATGAAATCATATAACAATAGAATTCTTTCAACAATGTTTTAATTTTTTCTGAACAGTAACCTGGACAGTTTCAGCACAAAATTCCTTGGGTCATTTCATCAAGCCTTCTCCCCTTCATTCGCTTCCTCCAGCATAACACTCTCCTGTACCTGTATGTCAGCATACTGGACGCGAAGAACTGCCTGAGGCCAGTTTATGCTGACCATTGCGTTTTTCTCTTTTTCCATGCCTGCTTTGCGGATTAGGTCAAGAAGCTCATTTAATACTTCTTTTGTCAAGTATCCACCCCGCCAGTGAAAAACAAGCACCTTTCCTTTCTTAGCAGCCTGCAAAGACCGCTTGTATACATCCTCCTGTTTGGTAAATGATAATTTCTTCTCTTTGTAGTAAAAATGATCATGATCATTGCAATGAGGCGCAGGCGCGATCAAGGGCTCATGATCGCGAAAGATCTGCTGATCATCCAGGTTGAAATAGTCATAGCGGATTTCCTTGTTTTCGCGATCTTTTCCCAGGCTGTTGTCAAAAGTGGCATCTAAATGATAATATGTGCCATTTATCTTTACAATATTCCAGGTGTGCCGGTATTTGATTCCTTTTTCCGGATTGTTACCGCAAATTGCGATCACACACCATACTCCCAGCGCATCCAGAAGAACCTTCACCGCTTTCGCAATGCCCTCGCATACCCCGACGCTCTGTCCAAGAGGACCTATGATCTCATGGGAATATGCTTTTTTCAGTTTGTCATAACGGACATTTTCGCAGATAAAATCGTGCACATATTTCTCTTTTTCCCACTCAGACATCTTCTGTGCCGGGCGGACAAGCTTCTCTACCCTGGCTGTCAGAGCCTTCTGATGCTCCCGGATCTTGTTTTTCTCAAAAAGATATTCCGGTATGAAAATCAGGTTCGGCGAATCTTTGTAGTAACGATATTTAAAATTGGTTACCCAGAATATTTCCGGATGGTCCAGCCTCATCTGGAAAAAAATATTGTAAAGCTCCTCTCCGGAAAGTGCCGGAACCTGAATTTCATCCGATAGATTTTTCACCCCGACAAAAATGCTGTGATAAGCAGCCTGCTGGGGTTTGTTCATATGATTATAATAGTATTGTTCCATTTTTATCCCTTTAGCTTATCTGTCAGTTTCAAATATCCCTGCACAAGTAGATCTGTTACGATCAGCACAACGACTGACAAAATCAGACAATCTCTTACACTAAATTCGTAAAAAGCTGCAAAACCAGCAATCGTCCAATATACTCCAATATGCACTGCATACATTTTGGATATCTGCCTGGAATAATAGCACAGCTTATTGTAAACAAATTTCCATTTTTCTATAATCGGCATGAGAAAAAATGCCACTGCAAATACAAGGATAATGCTGCAGAAGGTTCCCACTACTTTCACAAGTCCGGGAGTTCGATACTGTTCGATCATATAATTAAAGAATCCGTCAACACCCGGATGCATTACGATGCAGATTACAAACCAGGCTGCCGCTACGATTCCGCATACCAGACCGCTCTTTTTGTAAAAAGCTCCTTTTTCATCCTCTGGTACTCTTCTGATTACTTTTGCAAAAACATATCCTAAAAATACATAACTCAGATATGGAAAAAAGCAGAAGCTTGTCTCACCTTTTCCCCCAAAGGTCATATCCAGAAGCCAGTTAAGTGCCTGATTATCAGAAACCAGCAGTTTGGTAAAAGGTGTTACGATTCCCACTATCAATGCACTTATTATGTAACCGCCAAGTTTTACATTAAATTTCCTGTACAAAGCAAGTACAAGGTAGCACATACCGGATATGAAAAAGATATTCACAAATGTAAGCATGGAATACCGACTTGCTTCAAATACTTCCCTGCTGCCTGCCACTTCCCCTGTAATGGAATTTCTTATGGCGTAACTGACCGTCATGACTGCCGCATAGCACAAATTGCTTATGCCTTGGTAAATCAACAGTTTTATACCGTTTCTGACCATGTCCTTTGGCTGGGAATGACGTGTAAAAACACTTCCAAAACCCATGGTAAACAGATATAAGCAGGCTCCGGTAGGCATAAACAGGGCAAACATAATTTTATGTACACTTGACTCTGCCGCTGCTGCACCTGCAATTGTCTGAAAGGAATGTATAAATACAATCATGATCATCAGAAAGCCTTTTACCAGGTCAAGCTCTCTCTGGCGTCCAGTATTTACTTCTTTTTCTTTTAAAGAAAACATATTTCTTCCCCTTTTCCTTAATTTGTTCAAATATTATCTAAAAGTGCAATGTTTTTTGGATACTCCATATTAGAATATAAGTTCAGCTGCAGCTGCAATATCCTGTTATACTCATCACATCCAGGCTCAAGGACTCTTCTCTGCTCATACAAGTCGTGGTCTTCCTTGCTCATTTTCACATCAAAGCTTTCCTTTGTATGAAACTGGATTTCAATTCGGTAGTTGCGCGGATTTTTAAATTTGGTATTCACGCCATTGTATGGAAAACCGTCATTAGTCCAATAATTTTTTAATGCATAAATTTTCCAGTTTTTCTCAGACAAAGCCGTTATAACAGAACGGATCTGTTCTACATAATCTTCCGGATCCAGTATGATCGTATAACGGACTACATCCGCCAGCGAATCAAAGAAGGATTTCTCTACTCTCTGATAAAGCTTATTGTACAAGGATTTCGGTGATTTCACTCTGTACTCTAATCCTTCCAGTACGGCTTTGTTGGTTTTCGCGAACTCTACAAGGAATTTGGTTGTCTCGAATTCTGTGGATAAATAATCGGCATAAAACACTCTTTCCTCAGGAGAAAGCTTCTGAAACAGTTTCCTGTCCTCATCTGTCCATAATTCTTCGATTTCTTTGTTCAGATAGATTTTTTCAGCTGTTTCCGCAGACGGAAGGCGGTGAAGCTCTATGGAAGCAATAGAAAAAAGATCAAAACTGTGGTCTGACCGATTAGACAGACTACTGACAATTTTCCCGAAATTATCAATAATTAAATTTACCTTCCGCTCAATCAGTGTATAAGCCGAATCCGAACCGCCTGCTTCTATCACCAGCTTGCCATCTTTTACCTTAATACTTCTTACCACGTTTCTTTCAACAAATCCAACGATTTCTTCGGAATTATATTTGTCGAACTTGTCATAGCTCAAATCAATATTTGCATTTTTTAGTTCTGCCAGCTGGTTTCCAACAGCTAACACAGCTGCCAGTTCCTTCAGCCTGATGACATTTTGATTGTTCAACACCAAAGCTTCTTCTAACTGAACAGGTGCTGTACCATTTTCACCGATAAAGTGAAGCATACGGATTATGGCATATTTATGCAGATCTGATGGAAATTCAAATATATCGCCGTATTCTTCCAACAGGCATGCACTGAACAAAACATGATATTTACTCATAACCTGAAAGAACGTAAGCTCTTCTGCCTGCTTCTGAATTCCAAGCTTGTCCACATATCTATTCATAATTTCCTGATTTAAGCCAAATCCAATATGTGCAAATAGCGCTGCGGACAAAAGGCAGTAGCACTCATCTTCATTCAAATTTTCCAGTTTCCGCTTATCCATTATCATATCACAAAATTCTGCAATATCGATAAAATGCATTATAGAATAATCAGAAATATTAGGATATAACTTTTTATATTTTTCCAGCATTCTCTGGACAACTGTACAGTTATCCCTGTAGTTCCCATATAGTTTTTTTGATTTTGCTAATAAAATTTCCGAACATTTATTAACTATCATTTGGTTTATTCTCCAGTCTCTTTTCCCTGTTCTCCTCCGTTTGCCTCTTTAATTAGGATAATGGCACAGAGTTATTCGTTTCTTATCCAGCTTAATTACCTCAAGATTACTTACCGTTTCAAAATAATCATTCATATTCCGAATATTCTTTTGTCATTTAAAATCATATCGAACCACAGCACAGTTTTTTACTCCAAATGCAGCATATTCCTCATTTGTCATGTCCGTAAAATAGGACTGTACCACTCTGGCGATTCCGTTGTGAGCAACCAGGATGTAGGTCTTTTTATCGGACTCTGCTTTTATTTCATCAAGAAGATTATAGATTCTCTGCGCCAGCCTGAGTGTGGATTCTCCACCTTCATGACTGCATGCAAAAAACTCCTTTGCTTTCTTGAAATCCTTCCCATCCCGAAGAGTGGACTCCCATTTTCCAAAATTCTGCTCAATCAGCCTTGGTTCCACCCTGTATGGAATTCCTGTCATTTCCGAAATCAACTGAGCCGTATCTGCCGCCCTGCTAAGCGGAGAGCAAAGGATTTCATCTGCCTTAACCCCCTCTGTAAGAATCTTCTGTCCCGTCTTCTTTGCCTGCTCGCGTCCATATTCTGTAAGCGGACTGTCTGTAGCCCCGCAAATTTTGTTCTCAACATTCCACACGGTCTGCCCGTGTCGGATAAAATAGAAATGTCCCATGGTTGGTTCCTCCCGTTATTTTCTTCTCATAATCCTAAGTAACTCCTGACGAATATCCTCGTTAGGTACAAAAGCTTTTTTATAAATCTGATTATAACCAAGATACCCAAAATGAATTAAACACGTAATTACATCATCCCGACAGGAAAAACTAGTCATATCGTTCTGAAACGTAGTTACATCTACACTCACGGAATCTCCTGACAGCATTTCGATAATTGCAGATCTTAATCCATCGAAATCCATGTTGATCAATGGCACAACCGTTTCATATGAAGCAGTTTCGGACCAATAGCTTTTAAATTCTCCACGCAGCATTACACTGACAACCGCTTTTGGATTATATACTTGATAATCATTTAGCCAGTAACCGTCATACCACTTTTTTACTTTCTCATAATCCTGGTTATATTTCTCGGCAAGCGTCTTTACCTCTGCTTCCGTAAATCCGATATAAGACGCAAAATCCCCTGAACTCAACATGGTAAATTCATCAAAATTATTAAGCGCGGACTGGGTTTTCAATTTTTTAATCGGTAGAATTCCTGTCAAAAAAGCCAGTGCTATGAATCTGGTAGGCTCAGTTCCCTTGAACATTCCTCTGAGAAAATCAATATATCGGTCCTGCACTTGCTGATTCTGCGCCTCATCTCTTATCAGGACATCCCACTCATCAATAATTACAACAAACTTATTTCCTGTTGCATTATTAATTTTGGATAAAGCCTCAGGTAATGAATTTATATCATTCGGAAGATCATCTGGATAAAATTCCCGCAATTCCTGAATTGTCTGCTCTGTAATATACGAGACAATATTTTCCGGGCTTCCTGCCGCCATCATACACCACTGCATATCAAAATGAATCACGTCGTACTTATTCAAATGCTCCATGAAATCCGGGTTTTTGTTGATTTCCAAATTTGAAAACATTTCACTGGAGTCACATGCTTTGCTGTAATATGCTGTGAGCATATTTGCCGTAATAGACTTCCCGAATCTCCGCGGACGGCTATTGCAGATATACGCATTTGTTGAGTTCAAAACACTATTTGTGTATTCCAACAAACCAGTCTTATCAACATATATTTTCGAATTCAAAGCCGCCTGAAAAGCACGGTTGTCCGGATTTACAAATCTTCCCATAGATATCGCTCCTAAATAAAAAAGGTTCATAGCATCATTATCTTTTTATAGGATATATGATACTATGAAACCTTTTGGGGTGCAAGTGAAAGCCAGAAGGAGTTTATCTTAAAGTATAACTTATATATAAACAAGTTCATATTTAATTTTCAATTTTATAGAATAAGTTTGTATATAACCTTTAGCAGTTGCTCCTTTTTTCTTCACTACTTTGTTCTTTGTTTATACATCCAGCATTCAAATTTCCAACATACGTTGGATAATGACATTCTTTTAACTTCTTTAAATATTCTTCTTCTGTTATTATTCCATATTTAAAGATATCCATCATATCCACGCATTCAAATTCAATATATTTTTCGTCTCCAGCACTTTCTTCAACTTGCTTCTTTATCCTCTCAAAAAGCTGATCTTTTTTTCCTGTTCTACGCAAATAATTCAATTCTGATTTATACTCTACTTCAGCACTTGCAACAATAGAATGCCAACACTTTATCTTTTCATATTTGTCTACACAAATATGATATCCATTTTTTATATAAAAATGTCCTCCTGTTGTATTTGAATATATAGCCGTAATAAATATATGCGGCCGTTTTATACTATTCATTTCTCTTAAACTATTATAAATCTTTTCTTGAAAATCTCCAGGAAACATAAATTCAATTCTAATTTTTTCATCAGAAAGAACTTTAATCCTTTTTGTAGTAGATAAGTCAAATATTTCTGTTTTATCCTCATTTATAGCAACATAAGCATTGCAGTTAATATTAACTGCCACTGCGGAAGAAATATTTTCAACATCAACAAAAAAATGGCATCTTGAACGAATTGAGTATTCGTTCGTAGGCGGTGTATAAAAAAGACTCGGTCTCTCTAAACAATATTTGGGATTAGAAAAATACAATACAGGTTGCAATGACATTCTATGTTCATTTCGCATTTCTGCAATTTGATCCTCATTATTTTTTATCATCTTTCCATTTTGCCTAAGTGTTATTATTACTGTAACCACAGAAATAAGTGCCAAAACAAACGATAAAACCGACAATATAATATTAATAGTATCCGATATATTCATTTTAGACTTCTCCTAATAGTAATTTTTGATTATTAAGATTTCCCAATTCATTTTCGATAATTTTCCTATATCAATTACCAAAAGTCTCTGTATTCTAAAGCAACTTTAAACGCAATGCTCACTTCTGCATTTACTTACATCCCTTCCTTAATCGCTCCCATCACCGTCACATCCGCCGGTAGCCATTCTACAGTCCCCAGCTTCTCCTTCGTCAACCACTTTGCGGCTTCATGCTCTTTCAGTACAAGATCTCCGCTCACGATCTCGCACCAGAAGCAATCCATGGAAAGGTGAAAATCTGGATAGTCATATTCGATGGTATCAATTAAATCTCCCACCACAATCTCTGTATCAAGCTCCTCCATAATTTCACGTTTTAATGCTTTCTGTTGTGTCTCTCCAGGTTCTATTTTTCCACTGGGGAATTCCCATCCGCCTTTTAAGGGACCGCAGCCACGTTGGGTTGCAAAAATAATAGGTTCGCCTTTTTCATTAACAGCTTTTATTACTGCTGCGACTACTCTAACTCTTCTCATAAGTTCCTTGTTGAAACGTAAATATGCATCTTCTTTAGTAACTTCAGACATTTAATCCCATTTCATAATGTATATCAATTTAAGGTTCCAATATCCTCAACTTTAATATAGTTTAAGATAGCAGGCGCAGCATCCCATCCCCTTAAATAACTTATTTCAGAATTATACACACATTTTTCTATTTTTCCCTTTAGTTCTTCAATATCATTTACGCCAAATAATACCTCCATTTTTTTACAATATCTACGTGACTTCATTCTTTCCCATTCTAGCCCTTTATTTTCAACATAAATATAACATGTAGGAAACCAACAAGTGCCATACCAAATTCGCTCATTTTTAGGAAGATCATAGGCATTACAAACCTGATATAAAAATAAATCTGCTTCTGCAATTGCTTCTGCCGTATATATCGGAAATTTTTCTCTTTGACTGCAAATAATATCGCCAACTAAAGTATACTTATCTTTCATTTGAGACATTGGCTTATAATGTTCTTCAATAACAAAACTATGATGTCTAAATGTTGTATAATTAGTTTGTTTAATTTCTCCACCAAAAAGACTGTTCTCTAAAAAATATGTATATGTTAGCAATATATTTATTGCCTCATAGTCTTTAATATGACGTAAATAAGCAATAACACAGATGAACAATTCCCACAAAAGAATTTTATATACATCCAAATCATTCTTATTTGCAGAATATGCCTGTGGATTAAATGTTTTTACACAAGTTAATTTGTTATATAAGTACTCAAAAGATTCTGCAAGCGTCTCCGCATAATTGCTTTCGGTTTCGGCAATCGTTTCTACAAATTCCAAATATATATCACGTACTGTTTTTGTATTTAGGAAATTATTATATGCTTCTTCTGGTTTTACATTACAAATATAATAAGATTTTAAAGCCTCAATATATGCTTCTTGAAATCTTGCTATGCAGCTCTTTCGTTTAATTGATGTATTACCTCCTCTGATTTGACGAATCAAATCTTTTACTGGAAAAAAATTAGTCTTTTCCTCATCCAACCATTCTGGTTTCTTTCCCAGAGGTGGTTTTACAAACTGAGGTTTTTCATATATATTTCGAAGAAGTTTCTCATATTCTTCCTCATATTTTTCCGGATTCGAAAGATCAATATATATTCTGGTTTTTATATAAGTTGGTACATATTCCTTTCCCTCTTCATCTCGCTCTGCAATAATTGGGATGAACTTTTCTTGTCTTGCATTTCCGTACACTTCACTGGAAATAATTACTGTTTCATCTCCTACACCTCCAGTACGGTCATTTGCTTTCTGTGCGTATGCTTTATCACAAATTATGAGTACTTTTGTAATACTCGAATCATTAACACACCTTTCCATAAATTCATATTTATCATTTCCCTCTTTCAAATCCCATTTGTCAAGGACGACATCTACCCCATGGGAAACCAATCTGTTCGCAAGCTCAAGTACAAGTGCATCACTACTCCATGAATATGATATAAATATTTTGGGAATTTTATCAATCTGCAATGTCAGCACCTCCAAATTTAACCTTCATCATTATCACAAATAATCACATCAAATATTGCCTCTTCCACTGTTTTAACACACTCATCCGTATGTTTCTTTATATCTTCTCCCCAAAATCGGATAACAGTCCATCCTTCATAGTTTAACTTTTTATTTATCTCGTCGTCTCGCTCCCTGTTACGTAATATTTTCTTAATCCAGAATTCACTGTTATTACTATTCTTTAATTTCAATTCTAACTTTTCCCAATCTTTTCCATGGAAAAATTCTCCATCGCAGAATATCGCAATCTTATATTTTGTCAACGCAATATCTGGACTTCCAGGTAATTTTTTGTAATTTTTCCGATACCGATAACCTTTATTCCATAAGGCTTTTCTTAATATAACTTCTATCCTGGTATCTTTTCCGCGAATATTTTTCATATTCTTATGCCGCTGTTCTTTTGTTAAAACATCAGTCACAAAATCACCTCAACAATCAGCTTTCAATTAACTTCGCCAATTTTTCTATTTCATTCATTTCCTGCCGAACATTTATACTCATTAAAGATTTAACATCAATGAGAATTCCCTGTATTTTCTGATATTCTTCTGAATTATCCTTCCAATTACTTATTGCTTCTCCTATTTTAAGCATCTGGGAATTATCCGGACATTTCCTTTTCAACGAATCAAAAGGCATAAGAAATGCATTATACACCCTCATGTTATCTCCATGTTTTTTCTTAAATTTTTTCTCAGTAGCTACATACTCCCCATATGTAATCTGTTTATTAATTGATGTTGATTCAGGAAGATCCCTGGTATTTCCAGTTACTCCATATTTATAATACTTTGCATCAAGAATGTACACATTTGTTCCACTTATCATAATCGTATCTGGTTCAAGAGAAGCATTTTCATGTTTCGTCTTATCAATCCACCATGAAGTCTTCGGAAAGTAATCAGCTTTATTTTCTATACCGAATACTTTATCAATCATTTTTTCCCAGACATATTCAAAGCGATAAGTTCCGTATCTATAAGTCTTGTCAGAATTTCTATCTCCCTCAAAATCAATAATTGCCAACATATGTCTGAACAATATGCGATTTTTATCATTATATGTATTTGCAAGCTTTTCTTTAAGAACCGAACGGAAGATTCTGTCCTGCTTTATAATTCGTGGTTTTTCTGGCATTATTTTGGTAAAAAGCCATCCCATTTGTTCAAAACTCTCATACACACAATACGCATGTATTAATGTAATCAGTTCATTTTCTTTAACACGATCGTTCTTTGTTACAAAATCCAGATAAAATACATCTGTACCCTGTACATAAGACTTCTGAGTTTTTATTGTTCTGTTCCAATTTATTTTTCCTTTTTTAGCAACTTTATATGAAACTTCCTGTTCTTTATAATAACCTCTTGCAAAAAAATCTTTTATAAGATATAAATATGACTGCAACGGAAATTCCACTTCATCAAAAGCATTTCCTTGTCTAAGAACATCTGATTCCTTTCGCTTTGTATTAGCCGAAAGTGTTGTAAATAGTAACATAATGTCCTTGCGAAGTTCATTGTCGTCTTCAGATATATGATACCCTATCGGAAAGTTGATACTAATATCGCCATCACTACATCTCAATCCAACAAATGTATCCTTTTCACAATTAGAATTCACTCTGCACTTGCTTCTTATATCAACTTTCCTCAAAAAATCACCACCTACTTTTCATCATTTTCTATATTTCGCTGCTTCATTTTTAAAAGCATCTTCTCATAGACTTCTGTTCTCAATACAGATTCCAATTTATCAGCTTCACTTGTTTCATACTTACTAACCACATCCTCCAGAGATTTACAGCTCTCATTAAATATTACTGTCGGATCCATTCTAAAAGCATTATCCCATAAATGTTTAAGCACTTTTTCAGAGAACTTATCTGCATCCAATTCTTTTTTCTTTGCAAAATATATTCCCAAACGCTTATCTGCAGAGCTTACCATGTCAGTATTACTATCAATAATCATATCGTTAATTACAGTAGCAAAGGTCCCCCAACTTACTTTTGTACCATCAATCATATCTTTTGAATGTTCAGATTTTTCAAAATTATTCTCTATCTGTCTTGTACTCCATCTTCGCAAGAACGCAGTATCCAGTGTAAACACATTCTGATCAGCCGTATTCATTGTTGCCAGAATGTTCATATTGGAAGGAATCCTTACCGGGTGATTTTCATCCCCATATACCTCTTTTGCAACATCATAATTTGAAATTCCATATTCACTCTCCCCAACTTCTTCTGCAGGAAATTCATCCTCATCTTTTCGATCCAGTAACTGAAATATCTCTCCAAATATTGCAGGTGCATTGCCACGATTTAATTCTTCTATAACAAGATAATAATGATTACTGGGATCTTCTTGTGCTTTCTTTAACATTCTGGTAAATGGTCCTGGTGTAAACACATATTTTAACTTCTCATTGCCGTCTTTATCTTTTTCCACTCTCGGCAATATCTGCCCCACAAAATCTGAATATGTATAGTCAGGATGAAAAACAACTCTTTCCATCATTTTTTCATCATTACAATATTTTGTTTTTATTTCATGACTTTTTCCAGATCCTGGTACTCCATACAAAAGTATATTTTCTGCTCCTTTTTTTCTCTTCCCCCAAACTTCTTTTTCTTCTTTTACCGCATTCTCATCTGAAATAGATATACCATATAAATTCTGCTCAAGACCTTTGTATACATTCAAAGCTTTTTGTAATTCTATAGCGCAGGATTCATCTATACCAGCTGTCTTAATTATATCTAATGCTTTAAATTCCTTTTGAATAATATTTTTTCCATACTTTATTCCAAATATATAGAAAGAAGCTACTTTCATTTCATCTTCTGCATTACTATACATATCCCTAAGTATAGAACTTAATTGCTGCAATGAATATTGTTTGTCATAAGTTTCCATATTATCAATATTGGTATTCCACACAATGTCATGATACGGTCGATTATCATACAATGTAAAATATTCATTCATATACTTTGAAGTAAATTCACCATTTTCGTCTTTACAACTAATAAAAGTCGTATTAAAATATTTGTCTTGATCCACGCGAACACAACAAGGTTCAAAATATCCCTCTTTTCCTTTTCCTACCGGATATTTTCTCATACTTAAACTTGCTGTAATATCGTCCAGACTAACACGTAGTTCTATTGATGCAAGCCAATCGTATCCATCAGGAGCCAGATCAATACCATCTCCAAACACTAAGACCAGCCAGAAGATTTTTTTATCCTGCCTTTTTGCCTTTTCAAATGCAGCCTTTAGTCTTTTCAAATAGCCAGAATTACTCTGATTTATATCCCGAACAACACAATCATTTCCAGAACTATGGTATGTGGCATTATTACTTGAAAAAAAATACCACATTATATCTTCCTCTGGATTTTCCTTTTTTCTTACTTCATATAATCCCTTAATAGTCTCGTCTTGTCGTACATCGTAAAACTTACCCAAAACAGTTTCAACTTTAATCCCGTAGTTAGCCATTCATTTACCTTCTCCCAATATATTCCTTTATCACCTGTGCTATTGCTCTTCCCAAAAGTGGTGGAACAGAATTTCCTATCTGCATATATGTCTTCGTATATGCCCCTCTGAAAAAATAATCATCAGGATAAGACTGTACTCTTGCCGCTTCTCTTGGCGTTAATCCTCTTGCCTGGGTAGGATGTATATACATGTTGCAGTCAAATTTCATATGCGCAGTTATCGTTTTACAAACCTTATCATTTTCCAGTTTAAAATATTTATCCTTAAAAATTCCATTTCTTCTGGCATAAGGCATGATATCTGCTATTTTAGGGTCATCTGAACGATCTCCCGGTTCCATTCGTCCAAAAATTTCAATATCCCTGTCATTGTTGTATCTGGCCTTATGATTTGAAACCACATCAATTACTCTGCCTTGATTAATATAAGAAATATAATCATTTGTTTCAGTACAATAATTCTTTTCTATTTTGTATCCACTTTCTATCGAGCCGCTTTCTGTAGAGTTTTTCACTCTTGAAGCTTCCAATTTCCTAAGTCCAAATAAAGCATCACCCAGATTATATTCCGGTATCTTTTCGCTAAGTTCAAATATCTCATTGAAGATTTTCTCATTATCAATTCCAAGACAATTACCTATATATATTAGTCTTTCACGATTTTGAGGCACTCCGAAATTCTTTGCATTTAGTATATGGCACTCTACAGAGTACCCGATTGCACGGAAATCATCTTTTACCTGTTCTGCTACAGATTGCATCCCTTTGACATTTTCCATGACGAAAAATTTAGGCTGAACTTTTTTTACTGCTTCAACATAACTTTTATAAAGATGATTTCTCGGATCGTCTATCAGCCTCTGTCTGTTAGCCATACTAAATCCCTGGCAAGGTGGTCCACCAATAACAATGTCAGCACTTCTTCCATCCAGCAATTCATCAAGCTCGTTTACCACATCTTTTATGTTTCCCAATATAATATGGTCTCTGGGTGTCTCCGGATGGTTATGTGCATATGTATCCACACAACAATCCTGGATATCATTTGCCAAGGTAGTAACAAATCCTTCCTGTGTAAATCCTAACGACAACCCACCTGCTCCGCAAAACAAATCTATCATCTTTAGTGAATCATCCTTAACATTTTTTCTGGCGTTTTCAATATAAGTATTACAATATTTGCTTACAGGACATTCATAACACTGCTGTACATTTTCATTACATATAACGGATAATCTTCTGAATGCAGTCATAACTTCTGCATCGTTCTCTACCTCGTCCTTATATAATCTGGCCCTTGCATTAAGGAAGTCCTCTTTTACAGTTTTCGTTACTCTTTCAATACAAATTTCTATATTTTCCTGCTCTTTACTATCAAGTCCTGCTTTTACAAACGCAGTAAACTCACATTTATCGTTTTTGTATTCCATATCAGTCTACCCACTCTCCAAGATTTATAAATGTACTCTTTACCGATTGGGCAACAGCTCTTGACACATTAACTGTAACTGCATTCCCAAATTGCTTATACGCCTGGCTGTCAGACACCGGAATCACAAAAGAATCTTCAAATCCCTGCAATCTTGCACACTCGCGCGGCGTAAGTCTTCTTATCCTTCCCTTTTGTGTGACATAATTATCCTGACATGCTCTGTGCATCTTCGCCATAGTTGCACATAAAGGTCTTGCAATCTCAAGATCTATTTCTGATTTTGCTTTATATCCACCAGTTCCATTAGATAATATTGTGGGTAATATTCTATCTGACAAAAAATACTTATTATCAACTTCCGGCTCTAATAAATCCTGTAAAGTTTTTTTAAGTTTTTCTTTTTGCGGAAATATGAATTTTGCATTCTGGTTGTCAAAACACACTATGTAAGTTCTATTTCTTGTCTGTGGTATTCCATAGTCGGCTGAATTTAATATATCACAAAACACATTATATCCGAGCACGTCTTGTAATACTCTGTGTATTTCTTTATATGTTTTTCCATTATTATGAGTCCGTAAAGAGCGGACATTTTCAAGAATAATCGCTTTCGGCTTCTTTCCTCTTTTAATTTTATCATCCACTATTTCTGCTATTCTAAAAAACAAGGTTCCTCTTGTGTCCTCAAAACCTTTTTGTTGTCCCATCATACTAAAGGGCTGGCAGGGAAATCCCCCTATAAGAATATCACAGTCTGGTATAATTTCTAATGGAATTTCATTTATATCTCCTAAAACAATATGATCACCAAAATTAGCCTTATATGTCTGTACCGCGTACTTATCAAAATCATTTGCCCAGACAATATTATAACCGGTATCTGCAAAACCTTTATCAAGTCCTCCAAGTCCGCTGAAGAGTGATACAACATTCATCTATTCTACCTCCCCAAGCTTATTATTTTTTATGTACTCTCTGATCCATAACCCAATTTCTACAGAAGCAGTTTTTCCTTCTTTACGCAATAATGTCATAAATTCATCTTTTACTGTCGGTTCAATTGATATTTCTATTTTTGCAGTTTTTATTCTTCCTGCGGGTCTTCCGCAATTATTTTTCTTTATATTCGTCATTAAAATTTCCTCCATTTAATATAGGTATTATATAATGTTTTTATCAGGGTGTAAATAGATTCTTTTATATAATTTTCTGTATACACTTTTCATCTTGTTTGCTATAATATATACAAAATTAAAGAAGGGAATATATGCACATGTATAAATTAATTATTGATCTATTAAATAATTTTCTAAATTATATACATATTCCAGGTACTCCACTTAATCCAGATGTTTTCCAGGGTGTATTTGTGAAGAAGCTTTCCAATCAGAATATTATAAAAGAGAAACGAAGAATCAGCGCCAATAATACTATTCTAAAAGTCAACCAGACACATATAGATGTCACAGGAGAACAGGCGAAATTATTTTTCTTTGAAGGTCTGAGTAATACTACAACTCCTCCTCAGAATATTGACATAGATTTATATGATAATAATTTGAGCTATCTTTGTGCTATCAACAATCCTTTAAGCCGTCTCTCTTCAGATGGAAACACATATTTTTTTCGCCATTCAATTGATGTGCCACCTTATCTATCAAATTGGGATTTAACCCTTCACAGTTCTGCATACAAAAAATACGGACACAAGGGCACGCAAGTTCAGATTAATATACCAGATTCGAAAGAAGCCTTTACTTTACTCCAAAGATATGCCTTCCAGGACGATGCTCTTGTCATGCTGAGATATGATTATTTGCGCTACCTTGCCATACTCATCCCCTCAGAGTTGTGCAATCACCTATATTCTATTACTGACACACATGGTTCTCATAATATAAACTTTGCAGTACTAAATCCTTCATATAATTCAGCATTAGCAATTCAATTACAACATCAAATCATTTCAAAAGATGTCATGTATGACGATGCTAAAACAATTGCATTGCAAAATACCCTTAATAATACCCCGAATGCTGGAACAGATATTGAAAGAATTGTAAAAACACGCGTTTCACAAGGCTCCTTTCGAAGACTACTTCTTCTCGAACGCCATCACTGTAACCTTTGCAATATTTCCACAACATCGGTATTACGTGCAAGTCACATTAAAGAATGGTCTGAATCTTCCAGAGAAGAACGTATAGATGCAAATAACGGTTTACTTTTATGTGCTAATCATGATGCTTTATTTGACCGCCACCTAATATCATTTAACCCTGATACTGGAAATATATGTATCTCAGAATCAATTGACAATGAACAGCGAAAAGCACTAAGTATTTCAGAATCAACACAGCTTTCTATGGGCGAACGCATGAAATCATATATGCGTATACACTATAAAAAATTTATAGATAAAGAAAATCAATAGTTTCATTATTGCGAGATGTAACCACATACATCTCGCAATATTAATTCGTTTACAACACTCCCTGCTTCCACATTTCTTCCGCCACACACACATATTCCTTACTATTCTCCAAAATTCCTATTTTCTCTTCCCATGTAAGATTTCTCTTAATCTTCGCAGGACTTCCCATTACCAGGGAACCGTCTGGGATGATGGTGTTTTTGGTGACGAGGCTTCCGGCTCCGATGATGCAGTCGCTGCCAATTTTTGCGCCGTCAAGAATTATGGCACCCATTCCAATTAAAGTGCGGTCGCCGATTGTGCAGCTATGGATTACAGCATTGTGACCTATTGTGACATTGTTTCCGATGTGGACTGGCAGGTCGCGGCCGACGTGGATCGTGCAGTTTTCCTGGATGTTGGTTTCCTCGCCGATTGCGATTGGCGCGTCATCTCCGCGGATTACGCTGTAGTATAGCACGCAGCTGTCGCGACCGATTGTTACATCACCGATAATTACGGACTGCTTCGCAATTTTTGCCTTTTTATCTATTTTTACATTCTTATAGTTCATTTGTTGTTCCCCGATCTGATGATATTTTATGGAATGAATATCAATCTATTTTCATTAATAGTAACATACAAAAAAGAGATTGTATATTCTTTCATTAATATACAACCTCTCAATTTCAATTCACAAGTTACTATTCGCTCTTGATCAGCAGCACGCTTCGCAAAGCATAGAAGTTCATTCACATGATTCTGCGCCGAAATTCTCGTTTTTCCTGTGAACTTTATTCACCTAAAACGCTTCTCAGAACGTTAACAATAAGCAGTAACTTACTTGTTTCTTTTTCCCTTACCTAAACAATATCCCTGCTACTTTCTCCAGTTCCCGTCGTTCTTCCACATCATCATAGGACTTCTCCCTGTCGTCTAGTCCTTTCACCACATTTATTGAAAAAAGCCCGTCTTTGTTACAGTAGAAGAAAATTCTCTTCACACCGTTGATTTTAAACCTAGCTTCAGCATTTCCTTCTGGGTAGAGTTTAACCATTTGCATGCGGTCTGAGGATGCAGCTGCGATAAAGGAAATGTAATGTTTTTTCGTCATATCATGATCAATGCAGACGAAGTATTCGGCTTCTACTTTTTCGATAAAAATTTTATGATTCTCGTCAGTTTCTTCTGGGACAGCGGGTGCCAACTGCACGCCGTGGCAATGTATGACAGCTTCGCCCATGGTATGGATCACATTGCCGCATACAGGGTAGACGTAAAATTTTGAGCGGAGCATGTTGGCTGACACATTTGCATTACTCACGGTACTGCCAGAGATCAGTTCTGTGACAGATATGGAAAAAGCGTCTGCAATTGGCTCCAGCAGCGTAATATCCGGATAGCCTTTTCCATTTTCCCTTAGTTAAAGATATTGTTGGGTAAAAAAAGATGTGTCAGTCGATTTTGCCTATAAAGCGATAGAAAATCTCTACTTCCTGCTCCCGGCTGCCGTCCTCGCCCTTAACCGCTTCATGCACAAAGATTTTTTCAATCAGCGTATTCAGCAGTTCGGCGGTCAGCTCCGTAGGGTTGACATACTGCCTCATCAGCCCTACCCACTTTTCAGCGTCAACGGCGGTCTGCGCAACGGCTTCCATCGCTTCGTGAAGCTGCTGGATTTTCTCGTCCAGCTCCTTTTGTTCGCCCTGATACTTCTCGGACAACATATTGAAGTTGTACTCTGTAATGCGTCCGGCAGCCCAGTCCTCGTACATCTTGGCAAACAGCCCGTCAACCTCTGCTTTTCGCTTCTCGGCTTTTTTCAGTTCGGATGCCTGTTTCTCCCTCGCAGAGCTGCGTTCCTTATCGCTGGCGTTGAGCAGCCTTTTCAGAAGTTTGTCCTCGTCCTGCTGGGCCTGCTGTGACCAGTATTGCAGGCGGGAGAGGACATAGGCGTAAAGCACATCATAGCGGATGTAGTGCATGGAGCATTGGCGCAGTCCCTGTCCGTTCTTGCTGCAATGATAGTAGCCATACGGGGTTTTGTTCTGCTTATTCTCGCCGTATGCCAGCGACCAGCCGCAGTCCGCACACTTTACCAGCCCTGAAAAAATCTGCGTTGTGCCGTCCTTTTGCCGTCTGCGTCTGCTGGCAATCTGCTCCTGCACCTGTCGGAACACATCTTCGGAGATAATCGCTTCGTGGGTATTCTCCACACGATACCATTCCTCTTTCGGCTTGCGTACCTTTTTCTTGTTCTTGAATGAAATGTTGCTCTGCTTATTGTGTACGCTGTGACCGATGTAGGTTTCCTCTTTCAAGATGCTTTTGACCTGCGCTATCGTCCACGCATAGGCTTTTTCCTCCGGCGCTCCGGCATAGATATTGGCGAAAGTGCCGTACCTCTGGAAGTTCAGCCATCCGGGGGTGGGTACTTTTGCTTCCACCAAAATCCGTGTGATGCTGGCCGCCCCTCTGCCATGAACGGCAAGGTCAAAGATCTTTTCGATAATCCACCTTGTTTCCGTGTCAACCAGAAGATGCCCGGTCTTATCCGGGTCTTTGATATAACCCAGCGGGGCGTAGGCTCCGTAGTGTGCGCCGTTTGCAAACCGTGTCCGCATGGCGGCCTTGACCTTTTTGCTGGTCTGGCGGGCGTGCATCTCGTTCAGGATATTCAGGAATGGGGCAAGCTCGCTTTCTCCGTTGAGGGTGTCCACATTGTCGTTGATCGCAATGTAGCGGACGCCTTTGCTTGGGAAGTAGATTTCTGTGTATTGGCCGGTCAGAATGTAGTTTCTGCCTAAGCGGGATAAGTCCTTTGTCACAACGCAGTTGATTTTCCCGTCCTCGATGTCGTCGATCATCCTCTGGAAGCTCGGCCTGTCGAAGTTCGTGCCGCTCCATCCATCGTCAATATACTCGTCTACTACGGTCAATCCATGCTCGGCGGCGTACTGCCGAAGCATCATGCGCTGTGTCTGGATGCTGCCGCTTTCGCCTTGCAGCTCATCGTCACGGCTCAATCTCAAATAAAGTGCGGTGTTATAAACCGTTGTATTGTATGGTTGTTTCATCAAAAATCCTCCTTAAAAAGAAACAACCCACGCTTATACAATACTCGCTGGTACAAGTATATCATAAGCGTGGGATGATTGACAGTCACAAATCTATCTTTTTTCAGGAAGCAGCGGCGGCGTGCTGGATTACATCTTCCAGCAGGCTGTTCAGCGGCTTCCCGTTCTCTGCAAAATGCTCCGATACCTTGATACGAATTTTCCCCATGACAAAATACTGGGTGCCGTCCGCAGCGGTAAGCATAGTGCCGCTGTTGTTGGTGTTATTTTCGCTCTTGGCTTTTACCATAGGCATTTACCTCCTCATATAATCAAGTGTTTTTTATTGAAAATTCAAGGTTTTTCAACCTTTCATATCTCAGTGAATAAGCCACAGCTATGAGCATTTCGA
>JABLTT010045330.1_pt1 | contig 21123 bp, 14 predicted proteins | sample 7160061 | NCBI WGS metagenome assembly JABLTT01 (sample SAMN14651232, study PRJNA627086) | human gut metagenome | isolation source: feces | host: Homo sapiens
GAGTATCTGATTCAAAACGGGGCGGACATCAACTATCACAAGCCAGATATGGTGTTTCCCTACGCTTCGACTCCTGTCACTGAAGCTGCACGGCACAACGATTTTTCTATGGTGCGCTGGCTTGTGGAACAGGGTGCAGACATCACCATCCCGGATAAATACGGTGACCGGCCCTACACCGTGGCAGTACAGAACAAAAATCAGGAAATGGCCGCCTACTTAAAAGCTCTGGAGCCGGAGGAATGGCATAACGAACAGGAAAAGGCGCGTCAACTCACGCCTTACAAGCTGCCTGCCAAGCTGGTGGAATACTTAAAGACCGGCCCCTTGCGTCTGGAATTTCCAGAGCGGGAACTGGTGAAATGGGCGGAACTGTACCCCTACATGGATGTACAGGAGATGACCTGGAAACGGAAAAAGTTGCTCTCCCTTATGGCGAAAATGGACAATTACAGCGACTATTTGCTGCTGTGGAGTCCCAGAGATAAGAAACTCTGGTATCTGGACATTGAGCATAAGGAGTTTCATCCGTTAGCCAAATGGGAGGAATTTATTGCTGATCCCGGAAAATATCTTAATGGAATGATTGAGGGAGAGTTTGAGGAATAAGGAGAGAACACAAATGACAAAAGATCAACTCTTATCTTTATGGAATGCGGATAACTGGGAGGTAATGAGTTGCGGGGTCTACTTCACGGCTCACCGGGCAGATGCAGATAAGGAACTGCATATCAACTGCAATGATTATACCGAGGCAGAGATTCTGGCCATGCCCTTCTGGGAACGATTAGCTCAGGAACTGGATGAGCTGGACCGGCAGGCCCATGAAATCTTACAGAAAGAATTCCCCGATGATGAGGACATCCCTGGTCTGGCCCTGACCGACATTACGATAGACAAATCCGGCTGTTACGGGACATTTTCCCTCTGCTATGATACTGGGGACTCTCCGGCTGGGGAACTCTATCTCAATGTGTCCTTTGACGAGCAGTTCGTGCCAAGTCCGAAGGTTGGCTACGACACCTTTTAATACAGGGAGGCTCCCCTATGGCATTAAAATTGAACTTTCGTGAAGTCACCCCGGAAGATACCGAAATTCTTCGTATGATAGCGTTGAGAAACGGGAAAGCAGAAGATTACCTCTGCTGCGATGTTACCAATGAGGATGGTGTAACACAGACTACCTGGTATAGTAAGGCGGATGTGGCCCTCTGGGGGGAGGATTATATCCGGGCGAATACCACAATGAAGTACAGCGATTATAGCGGATGGATCATCATTCTGGATATGGAGCCGTTGAACGATGCACAGGCATCACCACGAAAAAAGAAGAAACGGGATTCCTTTCCCCAAATCCCTACCTGGCTGGAGGGCCATGTCAAAGAACGGAAACAAAAGCGCCTGCCCACCGTGACCCTCTGCTCCTCTGCCGGAAATGAACTGCTGGAAGTGTGGTATTACGGAGATTTGCTCACAGTGAAGGGAGAGTCCCAATTCTATATCATAGATGGAGGCGAGGCCCCCGGACTGGTGGAAGCCCGCGACCCAGAGAGCGGCGAGGAGTTCGTCATCTTCGACGGTGGGCAGCATGGTTATGATAATATGTTCTGCGATGAACACAATCCAGCTCAGCTGGCGCACCGCCCCCTCCAGCGGTATGAGATCCCTGCCTCCAAGTTGGTGCTGGAACTGGGCTACAATATCGACTATGAGGATGAAAAAGAGAGCTTCGAGGTAGACGAGGCTGATACCGTGGAACTGGTTAACGGTGAGCGGATGCCCTGGGAGCAGGTCAAACGGGACGGCATTGACTACATTGCACTTTACTATGTGAATGATAAAGGAAAACAGGTGCAGATTTTGGATGCGGAACTGGCATGAGTACAATAGGACTGTTTTGGTAAGAATTTGATGATTACTGGTGTTGATGATGTAAGCCGAGAAAAGAAGTAAGGTGTGTGATCAATGATTACTGGAAAGTATTTGGAGAATCCTGCGTTATATAGTCCCGATGAACTTGAACGATTGGACAACCATATCGAAAAATATTTTGGAAAAGCCACAACAGTGGTTCATGAGTTTTTCAGCGAAGATATTCATGTTGATGTCTCCATCATTCCGCCCCATGAGGAACACAACTATTATACTTTGGTAACCACAGGCATGGGTGCGTTTTCGATGAAGATCCCAAGTGAATATCAAGAGGATGGCCTTCCCTCTCGGATAGAACTGATGATGTGCCTTCCGCCTGAGTGGAACCCTGAAAGTAAGGAAAGCCAAGAAAATTGGCCAGTAGAGCTGCTTCGCTATTTAGCAAGATTTCCAATCATAGAAAGCACTTGGCTGGGCTATGGGCATTCTATTCAAAACGGAACACCATACGCAGATAATACATTGCTGGCAGGGTGTGTTCTTTTAGGCGTACAGGATGCGCCGGAGGGTGCTGCCGTCTGTAAGCTCTCAGATGGAAGTTGGGTCGGTTTTTATCAGGTGATTCCTCTGACAGAGAACGAACTGGAATACAAGATTCAACATAGTACAGATGAAATGCTGGAATACATGGAAGATGTAGACCATGTTGTATATTTCCAGAGACCGGATACCAAGTTTGAATAACACAGAAGAATAAGGAGAGAACGCAACATGGAACAGGCATATTGCACCGCAGTTTTCTGGCGCGGCGGAGAAAAGATTGATCTGAATGGGCGAAAGCCGGATGCGGTACGGTGCCTATCTGTGACGGGAGAGCGGAAGGTGAATCTGTCCTTCCTGCGAGATTATCCCAATCTGGAGGAACTAACCCTAATGGAAAAGTGTGAGGGTGTAGAAGTTCTCTCCGGGCTAAAGCAGCTTCATACACTGTCCCTATGGCTGTCGGCCCCTGTTTCCTGGGACAATGTTTCTCTCCCCGGCCTGCGTGTTCTCCACCTGCGTGGGGAAAAGAATGGCGACATCACCCCACTTCTCACCAGCATTACCTATCTCCATTTGGAGGAAATGCGGAAAACGGAAGATCTTGCCGCTTTCCTGACTCCAGCGACCCGGCTTCAGAAACTCTATCTCCAGTCACTCCCAGCTGTGCAGGAACTACCGGCTCTGGATGGGCTTCCTTCCCTTTATGCCCTGAAACTCTATGAGCTGCATAAACTAAACGATTTGTCCGCCCTCTCTCACAGCCATTTGCGCTACTTTGCCGCCTCTCTGATCGGGGATAAACTCTCCGCCCAGGCGCTGGCAGATGCTGTGATGGCGATTCCCAATCTGGAGGCAGCCGCGCTCCAGCTGGCGGATCGCTCCGAGCGGCGCTATGGCGGTGTCCAAAAAGCCTTTGCCGCCGCTGGGAAATCCGCATTGCTGCGGGAGGAAATTAGTGCTTTGACCACATGGCTGTCGCTGTAACCTGGGGATTGGGGCAAGAATGATATGGAACAGTTTTTTGAACATTCCGATTTGGGATTGGGAGCACTGACCTTTCAGAAAGGACCAGGGACCATCCACTGCTGGACTGGAAGAATCGCAGACACAGAGATCCTGTTTTCCATTATTTTGAACACATCTGAACTCCGGTCGGCAAACCTGGATTTTATCCGTTCTGTGCTTCAAAACTGGCGGGAGTATCTTTCAAAAGCGGAGCATGAGATTCAGGCGCAGATTGGTAAAAGCCCTGAGAAGTTTGGATTGCAGCGCGCTCCATTCCCTGAAGCGGAGATTCCCGCCGAGCAGCCGCAATTTCTGTTTTATGATGAGACAGAATGGGGCCTGCACTTTGAGATTTGTACCCTTCCTGTGGGGGAGCCATTTGGACTTATGGTTGAGTTTTCAGGGGATACGCCAACGGATGTATATGGCTTGTCGGAAGCGGAAGAAATAGAAGCGGACATGGAATAATATAAAGGAGCCGATCAGATTGTGTGAGAATGCGAAAATTCTTTGTCCTTACTGTTTGACGAGAGAAATTGACCCGGCACAGGCGATATGCTCTGCTTGTTATTCAAAAGAGGATAAATGGGAGCGAGGCAGTTGGGATGACCTACGCAAGCGCAAGAATGCCGATGAAATCCAGATGTTTACCATAGCCAAAAAAGTAGATGAAGCGTTCCAGATACCAGAAAATGAAGCTTATGCCTGTATAGAGAAACACGAAATCATTCGGGCTGAGGCCTTGGAACGGGAAATGGAGGCTTTTCACCGGCGGCGCATCCTTTGTATGGTGGAGATATTTTCCAAGATTGATTGCGGCATCCTCTTTTCTGGCTATGTAGAACTGGATACCTATTTTAAGAATGTGTGGGATTATGCCCATCAGCGCATTGCCGCAGAACAGCTCAGAGAGGTTCAGGAGTATCTGCGGTCACAGATTCCATGGAAATCCCTATCCAGTCAGCGGATGGATCTGGGGGCAGAACTTCTCAACTTTTGGTGCGGAGAAGATGAGTTGGATTGGGGCTATTCTCAATATTTTGAGATTGCAGCAGGTAATCTCAAGCCGTTTCTTGCAATGACCTTATTCACAGAGATTCTGTGTAAGCATTTTCCAGATGTAATGTCTGCGCCAGTCAAGCGGCTGAGCAGCAAACTTTGAGGCACTAAAAAGGGGGTACTTTCATGCCAGACTGGGCACAAATCATATCCGATGCGCTGGACATTCTAAAATTTGACGGAGCCGTACAGGACACTCTGGCGGAACTTCGAGGGAAATGGAGCGCACAGGTCCCGGCGCTGCTGGATGAACGCTTTGACGCCATCGGCATCCAATATATGAAATTGCCCCATGAAAAAGGAGCGGCGGCCTTGGGGCAGGAACTCTCTGCCTTCGGCTGGGCGTTGTATAACCTGGACGATGAGGATGAGTATCTTTTTGCCCTGATTCCAGAGGAAGAACGCAGTGAATGGGAACGCTACTGCAAAAAGCAGGGGCAATATTGCCACCTGATGAAACAGCAAGGGCGAAAATGGGGCGACCATGCCAAGGAGCAGGACCCTGGGAAGCTGATGCCCTGCGAGGAATACATACTTCAGGATGAGTACGATTATTTCTTCAACTCCCTGGCGGGTGATTTTGCGGCGGGCGAATGGAAAAACCAGGATGCAGAAGAATGGAAAAACGGCTGTGTGGCCGATCTGCGCCACCGTCCGCCCCAAGCAATCCGCTCCCACAGCTTGCCGCACCTTGGGTGCCTTACCTATTCCCCGGAACAGGAACTCTATGCCGCATCCAGAGCCGCTGGCAGCGGGACTATTGGCCGGGCATTGCTGAGCAAGAATCCCGCCACCCTCAACTGGGCCGAACCGTCCCCCGTTGGATATGACGGCCCGCCCCAAACACTCTGCTGGGCAGGCCATTCGCTTTGGGTGGGCGATCCTACCAATGCCACACGGATTGAACTGACCGACCGGGGCACCTGCCAGGATGTAAAAAACTGGACACTGCCAAAAGACGATTGGGGCGGCAGCTACCATTGCGGCATCGTAGCAGACGGACTGGACCGGATCTACTTTTCCAACGAGTGGTACAAGGGTCAGATTTACCGCTGGGAAAACGGCAAGGTAACAAAATACGCCTTCTCTCTATATGGATACGACCATCTCTCCGAAGCGGTTCCCGTTCCCGGCACAGGCCGCATCTACATGATCCACGCGGTCAGCGGGAAAGGGCGGGTGGAGGAATGCCTGCTGGAACTGGACATGGACACCGGGCGGTGCCGAATCGCCTCCCTGCCCGGAATGGGCGAGGGGCTGAAACTTCGCTGGTTCACCGGGGACTGGCTGCTGGTGCAGGGAAACGGCGAAATCCTCTCCGATGACTTTGCCCAGCTCATCAATAGGAACACCCGTGAAGTGCTGCGTATCCGTCCGGGAATGTTCGGCGGGGAGAAAATGCAGCACATTGGAATACTCACCGATGGCACGGTGGTCATCGTCACCCGGCGGGATAGGGTTGGGCCGGTATTTCGTTATCCCATCGACTTCTGGGGCTTCCTGCGGACGGCAAACAAGCCCAAAAAGCTGGAATTCTGGCGGGAGTACAGAGAAGTGTACCCGAATCTTCCCATCTTTCTGCCGCCCAAGGCCACAGAGCGGAAAATCGTTCTCAAAAAAGACAGCCTGACCATTCTGGGTTCGGTGTTTACGCCGCCGTTTACCCTGTCGCAGCTGGCGGAAAAGCTGGGGCCAGCCCGCATCGTCCTGCAAAATGGAACACGGAAAAGCCCCATCACAGGCCAGGAGAGCCCCTATACCCAGGCCCTTGCTCTATGGGATGAGCTTGGACTCCAGTGCTGGTTGGATGAAGATGAACAGACCATCAAAACCATTGGCGTCCGGGTAGCGGAGCAGGGAGAGTATGCGGTCCGGCAGCCATTTGACGGGGCAGTTTGGATCGGCTCCAAAGATTATCGGGAAGCCAAATGGAAGGATTTCGCCGGCTTTGCCCATACCCTCATATTAGGTGGATTTACCGTTTACACCCGCATGCCGGGGCCTGTTCCAGAGGAGCAGGCAGAGCGTAGAAAAAAGCTGGAGGCCCTCTCCGCTATGGTGCAGATCAGCTGGAAAGAGCCGGAGAAAAAGACGGCAAAAGCACAGAGATACAAGCTATCCAAGCCGACGGAACCAGTGCTGCACTTTGATACCTTCAACTTCAAGCTGGCGGTCATGGAAGTCCTGATGTACGAGAAAGGCTTACTGGCTCCTAAACTGGATGCCCATGAGTTTTCCAGAGAGTATAGCCGACGCAAGATCGACATTGACGCGGAAGGGTATGAATCTATTCCGGAGATTCGGAAGTGGCTGGAGAAATACCCTGTCCCGGCGCGGCTGGCTCCAGAGATTACAGAGATCGAGATGGATGGCGGCAGCGAGATCTATACCCAGCTCTGTCCCTTCTGGGATGGCGAGGATGGAGCCTTTGATCTTAATACCATTACTGAGGCGGAACTGCGCCAGTTCCCCAATCTCAAACATATCACCCTCATGTCCACCAAGCCGGAGCAAGTGCTGCCGGTTCTGGAACGGTGCAGTATCAAGGCAGACTTGCTGTGAGGTGCGCTGCTATGAACGAAAAACTATTTCGCCCACAATTTGATACCTTGAAACTGGCCGATAAGCTCTGGCTGATGCAGACGCTGGCGGCTCGCTATCATTTGACGTTCAAAGAACTATACGCCTTTTCCCGCTGGGGACAAAGCTGCACCACCGGCCTATTTGAAAAAGGTGGCCGGGAGTTTGTCTTTGTCCCAGGCGATACCGTAACGCTTGGCTGGGAGGGCTTTGTCCAAGGGATGGACAAGGCCAACCAAGAGGAACTGGCGGATATTTTTGCGGAAATCGAATATGAGGGCACTGCGGAGGAATTTCTCCGGCAGGGCATGACCCCAGTACACCAGGTGACCATCGGCCCCATGTTCATAGGCAGAAAACTGGAGGAGATCGGCTGGGAAAGCGTACCTATGAACGACCCCCGTATCACCGCCCACCCGGACTGGCTGGAGAGCTTACAGAAGTGGGCGGGCCGGAGCGGCCAGAGCTTTGAGATACACCAAACGGTCCGCTTTGAACGCAGTGGGGATAGCTGGCGGGCGTGGCTGTGCCATCCAATGACCTACCCAGAGTTTCAGCGGTCCCTGTTGTGGGAGCTGGCAGCCAGCCTTCCCACGCCGGATGAGTGGGCCTATCTGTGCGGAGGCGGATGCCGCACCCTGTTTCCCTGGGGGGATGGACTGGACTACTCCATGCATCTGCACCACTTTGAAAGCGAGGAAGATCAGGGCAAGCCATACGACATGGAGCAGCCCAACTTCTTTGGCCTGTCTATTGCCTACGACCCCTATCAGCGGGAGCTGGTAGAGGGGAAAACATTGACCACCTGCGGCGGCGACGGCGGCTGCAATATCTGCGGTGGCATGGGTCCTTTGCTTGGATATTTATCCTGTTCCCCTCACTGTAAACCGGAGGTTCAGGAGGATAACGAGATTCACAATGACTACGACTTTTTCCGTCCTGTTATCCGGGTGCAGACATCCGGGTGGAGAAGGGTATCTCCCGGAGATGAGAGGTGATATTACCAGACGATTGACGCGGTGCAGGAGCGGCTGGACGGCTGGCAACGGACAGGATTGTAAGGGAGGCATAATGGATGATATATAGGTTTACGGAAGTATTAAACGATCTTGTTAATTATTTTCTCCTTGGTGACATTTTGTTGCTGGAGGACTGGAAGCAGGCAAATCATCTTTCAGATGATTTAGCGATGGAGTTTACCACAAACGAAAGCGGCGACAGGATATTTGCCGAAGGAATTGTAATCCCAATGACCGGTATTGAAAACTATCCCTATACCATATTGTTCAATCTCTCTGGTGATAGACCGGAGCTGTGCAAAGAAAGAAACCGATTGCAGCTTAGAAAAAGTGGCTATTCCCTCAAAGTAGATCATAATATGCTGATGCTTTTTACATGGCCAATATTGGAACAGTTTACGCCTGAAAAGGTGAAAGATCTGATTTCTTACTATAGAGTGCATAAGAAGCCGATGATTGAGCTTGCAAATGGCTGGTATCATATCGAGATTTTGGGTGGAGAAACCTTGCAGGACGGGGACTATGAACCTACATTTGAGTTTGTGATACAACCAGCCACAAATGAAGAAGCCACCATAAATGCAGATATGAATTTTAGCTTTGAAATTACAAGCTCTGCTTATTAGTGAAACCTATCCCTACCGAAGATGGAAAAGGAGATCATGATATGGATTTATTGAAACAATGCCAGCAATGGTTTGAACAGGATGAAGCGCAGAAGGTAATCGACGCCCTGGAAGCGATTCCCGCAGGGGAGCGCACCCCGGAACTGGACAGTGAATTGGCCAAGGCATATATTGCCGTTGCAGAAATAGGAGAACGGGAGCCTTTTGAAAAGGCGCTGGAACTTCTGGCTCCCCATGAGGAGTATTTTGCCGAAGATCATTGCTGGAATTATCGAATCGCTTTGGCCTATTACTGTCTGGATGAGGAGGGCCCCGCCCTGCGTTACTTTGAAAAGGCCCTGAAGGCCCGCCCCGGCGACAAAGATACCCAGGAGTACATAGACGATTGCCGCCGCCGTTTGTCCCTGCCCCGCTTTGAAAAGAACTTCCGTGAAAGGACGCAGGAAGCATGGGCAGCCTTTTCTCAGATTGAGGCAGAACTGCGTCAAATCATAGATACGGACGAAACACACCAGCGCGGCGACGAACTGATTGAAAACTGCGGGAATGCACTCAAAACGGCCCTGCGTGATACTTCCTTTGAGCTGGGCTTCAATGGCGAAAAGTATGAATTGATCCTCAGTCCAGAGGGTCTTCGCTCCCGCCTGTTCCCGCTCGTGTACTTTCAGAAGCAGGCCCCGGAATCGGTACTTGAGCATTGGAATATCTGGGTGGGACGCCAGCCTTCCAAGGACTTTATGCTTCGGGCCGGAGACATGGAAATTCGGGCCGAGGATGTGCAGATGTGGGCGGAGGAAACAGAGGATCAGCAGGTGAACCTGGTCCTTTGCTGTGAAAAGCTGACGCCGATTTTGAAAGAGGATACGGACCGGGTCTGGTGGGCACTGTCTATGCTGGTGGACCAAACCATAGGAGAAGTTTCCGCTATCGCTTTTGTTGCCGGGTTTGATGTTTATGCTCAGCCGAAAGACGAACCGGCAATGCTCCTTTCCGAACTGCCGGAACTGCTGCAAAGCATGGGACTCTCTCTCTGGCGGGACGGCAGTGACTACCTGGAAAACAGCTACCTTGCCTATGAACTGGAGCCGGTGGAGGACCCGGAGGCCGACTGGCGGCTGGATGTCTATACCGGTACCTGCCGTCTCCCGGTAATCATCAACGACTACATGACTGCCCGCAGTGATGCGGTGGACGAATACCACAAGGACGGTATTGCGGTGGGGTTCCTCTGCTACCCATTAGAAGGCTTTACCGGCAAGGAACGGAGCAAAGCCATTCTGGACTTCCGGGATAACCTGCGGGATGCCATCCTGCGGGATGCGGGAGCGGAAGCCGTGACCTTCCTGGGTGGGGCCACTGGTCTGTATTGCAGGTACCTGGATTTCATTGCCTGGGATCTGCCCGCTGTACTAACAGCGGCGCAGGTATTCTTTGAAGAAAGCGGTCTGCCCTATGCACACTTCCATGCCTTCCGACGGGATGTGGGCGGTGTGCCGCTGCTGGATGAGGAAGAAATAGAGCCTGATATTCATGAGGAAACTGGCTCCCTGCTCTCGGCAGAGGACATTGAAACGCTGGAATCCTTTGACGAAGGAGTTTCCGGTTACTTTGGGAAAATGCTCCGCTGGCTGGAGGATTTTATCAAAAGTGGTGTAGAAGAAGGAAGATTCAGCGAAAAGCAGGCCCGCCAGGATCTACAGATCGCCCTCTGGTACGCCTTCGCCTGCAACAACCTGGATGACTATATCCACTACTACCGTGCTGTGGAATGGATGAAAGATTCGGAGAAGAACGCCGCAGGCTGCGCTACCTGGTACTACCGCTATTCCGTGGCGCTGATGTACTGCGGCAGGCTGGAAGAAGCGCACAGCTATGCGGAAAAGGGTGCTCAGGAGGAGCCGGACTACCCCTGGATCTGGCTGCAGGTGGGCAAACTGCGGGCGCATTTTGGCGATCAAGCCGGTGCGCTGGTTGCCGTCGAGCAGGGATTAAAACTGGAGCCGGGCGATTATGAGTTCTTGACTTTGCAGGAGGAGATCAAAGCCGGAGCAACCCTGGAACAGATGGAATACCATTGGATCAACCCCGATGCTGACCAACTGCTCCAACAGGGGCTGGGTGAAGATGTGGATGATAAACAGCGCGCCTTGGCCTGTATCCGGGTGGACGAAGCGAGACTTGCCGATTTTTATGAGCTGTTCTGCCCAGAGCGGTATGGCTATGAGAAAAATGCCCCCTGCTGTGAATTCCAATACCCGGTGAAGGAACACTTGGTGGAGCTCTCCTTCCGTATGAACGAAGCTGGACTCTCCAAGATGGGAACGGACTGGCTGCAGCAGCTTAAGGAACGGCTGGACAGCGGGGAATGGCTGACCCACACTCCTGAAGGGGAAACAGAGGGTATACTGACGGCGGTGCTTGTGAACCAGACCCGCCGCATTGGTCTTGTCTATCAACAGCCTGGAGAGGATCAATATTTTCAGATTTTTCTGAATCCAGACGGTACAAAGGCGGATGCCGTCTGGTCCTCGACGGATAGCAGGGAACCAGAGGTTTATACAGAGGATGAGATGTCCGCAATCGAGGAGCACATCAAAAACATCTTTGGTGAGTTTGAAAATGTGTTTCATGAACTGGTTTCCCCCGATATCCATGTGGACATCTGCGTTGTTCCGCCTTCTGAGAAGCGAGACTACTACACGCTGGTGACGATGGGCATGGGCGCCCACCGGATGAATGTACCGGAGGAACTGGCGGAATACAAGCTGGAGCGAGCGGAGCTGGTCATCGCTCTGCCGCCGGACTGGAAACTGGATGAGGAATCCCTGAAGGATGAGCGGTGGTACTGGCCTATTGGCCTCTTGAAGGTGTTGGCCCGCCTGCCGATTTCCGGTGATACCTGGCTGGGCTTTGGTCACACGATGGACAAGCAGTCGCCGTTTGCGGAGAACACGACGCTCTGCGGCGCACTTCTGGTGGGCCCGCAGGATGTTGTCTGGAACGGAGGAGAGGTCTGCACTTTGCCCAGCGGCGAGGAGGTCAACTTCTATCAGGTAATTCCTCTCTATCGGAACGAATTGAAGTATAAACTGGAGCATGATGCGGACGCTCTGCTGGAAAAGATGGCAGGTATCAGTTTTGTGGTCAATCCCATCCGCCAGAATGCCATCACCAGAGGAACGTTTGCAGATGAGGATTTCACCGGTGATATGGACGATGCCGACTGGCACCTGGAACCCATCCAGGAAAAAGGGCTGCCGGTGGACGAGATCAATGCCTACAACCACATGGCGATCTATCTGCGCTGGTGCATGGAGCATGACCTGATGAGCGTGGAATTTATGAAGCGGTACTGGGAGCAGGTGCAGCCGTTTATGACGGATCTGAGCCGCGCTGATCTGCGCGGCTTTATCCGGGACCAGCTGAACGGGCAGCTCTTTGGTGCGCTGTTCAATAAGGAAGGCGCAGCCTTTGCCGGATACTACTATGGGGAAGGAGACAGCCCTTACTTCCCCAGCGACATTGACAACTATGCCTTGGAATATTTCGGCTCAGAGCAATATTATTCTGATCAGTTCCAGGAGGAAGCTTACCTGTTCATTCCCTTTGATGAGGACTATTATCAGGCTATGGCAAAAGTGATTGATAAACGCTTTGCCAACTGGCAGGGACAGGATTTCGATGAGGCCACTCTGGAGCCTTCGGACCTTGCGAAAGCCATGATGAAATATCTGAACTGTGAATGTACCTATTTCCCCGCAATGACGGATGATGATCCCATCATGTCGGCATATAACTATGCCAAACGAGAAAGTGTCAAAGAGGGCTTTGTGCCGGTTCTGATTAAGGCGGATGACGAAATCCTGTGGGAATGCCTGATTATGAATTCTGACCCTGACAGCGATGGCGAGGACGACTATACTTTCGACCCAGACAAAGTCGCCAAATACCGGAAGAAAATGCTCGCCGCACCTCTCAAGGACGGAAAGACGGTTCTGCAGGAAATGATTGGGCAGTGCAAAGAAGAAGCCGAGGATGACGATATGGACTGGGATGAGGATATCCTGGGCGAGATGGTGGGCGGATATGATAACCGTCGTTTTTCAAGCTACTGGAATTCCGATAGCAAAATGACTTATCCTCTCATTCTGGCTAAAATCCCAGTGAAGAATCCTTGGGAGGTCTTTGCCTATCTGCCCTTTGGCGACTGGAATGAATGTCCTGACACGCAGTCGCTGATGGCAGTGGCGAAATACTGGTTTGAGCAATATGGCGCGGTGCCCGCAGTTATGACCCACGATGAACTGGAGTTCCTGCTCCCGACTCCTGTTTCCCAGGAGAAGGCCATGGATGCAGCAGTGGAGCAGTACGGCTTCTGCCCCGATGTGATCGACCAGGGCCCGGAGGAAGCCACCGTGGGTGCTCTGGCCGATGTGCTGCGGCAGTCCACTGTTTGGTACTTCTGGTGGGATTAATGGGAGCCTGCGCGTCATAAAGGAGTTCTTCTCTGCCTTTGTCCAGCCTCTGGAGGAGCGAAATAAGGCAGAAAGAGCTTACCGACTGCCAAAGCCAAGACAAAAGTGAATTACCAGAACCACAAACGGAGCACTTGCGACAAAGCAGGCGCTCCGTTTTCCTGTCAAAAGTATGTCAAATGGATAAGGTTTCCTCAATAAAGAGTTGCAGTGGATGTTTGCTTGGAGTGGGAGAAACAAAAAGGATGTGCCGCGAAACCGGGCGTTTCGCGGCACATCCCTTGATTTTGTTTGTCGTAATAGGATTTCCTTGTACTTTGAGCAATCATCTGCCAAAATAAGAGCAGATCATTTTAGGTGGAAAGCGAGGTAAGCATGATGTCGGATCAAGTCAATCCCATCCCGCATAGCGGCCAGCAGCCGGAAAACGGTTCTTCCTCTTCCCAGGCGCCTCAAGTTGGCAAGCGTGAACTAACCGATGACGAGAAGATCGATGCGGCGGCCGCCTGGATTTTGGAAACATACCGAGAGGCATTCCTGGAGTTGGCGAAATAAACAGTTGGCCCTTAATCGCCCACTATTAATCCGCATGGCAAAGAAGCAGGTTTCATCCACAGGCACACTATAGAATAAAAAGAGGAATGTGCAACTAAAATAAAAGATTGGCTACTCTTGTATAACCTGCTAACAGTCCCTCTTAACAATTCCCTGCTGTCGTTTCAATTTCCCGCAAAATACTAATAGAGGATGGCACATCCATTTGATTATAGAGAAATGCACTTCTCAAAAGGGTCTCTGGTACCATCGGGTCATATTTATCTTTTTTAGGAGTTTGTTCTTTCGGAAGTACAATATCCGGGTCGTCTAAATTAATACTCAAGTTATGGCATCGAGACAAAAATTCATCAAGACTGAGCCCACTTGTAATTTGCAGGTAGTAGTAGGAACTACTCACAGCGTATATATCAAGGGTTTGCTTTAATCCACAAGAAAAAAGTTTAGCCATTGTCCTGATTGCTCTTGTTCCACACCATGGGCAAATGAAAAAGCTGTTTCCACCGCAGGGTAACACTTTGCTGTCGAGCAGTCCATTTTCTCTCGCATACCTCCTGGCATCAGAAAGTAATCGTTGGGCTTTTGGCTGCAAATAAGTATATATTGTATCCTCCTGCAAGACTCTTTTCATCCGCTCTACGACCTTATCATGAATGTCTCCGCCAGTCCCCATCCATTCGGGAATACGATTGCTTTTTGTGCGAGAAACATAAATGATTTTTCGTTCCTCGTCAACGGAAACTGTTCGCCAAGATCGGCCAGCCAGTACGAAGACTTCATCTACTGCGGGACAATTTGTCAGCGTACCGATTTCCCCATCTTTTGACATTACATGATAGGTTTCTTCGTCTTGAAAAACAGCATAAAAGGAAAAATGATTTGTGATTTTTTCCCCCTTCAATCCCACAATCACGCCGCCGTCTTCCATGCGCTGTATGTATTCCTCCTGCAGCATATATCGCAGCAGATTCTGATATTCACCTGCTGATACTGTATCTCGGAAAGCAGGGAGCAGCAAAACCTTTCGGGCAAGCTCTGCCGGAGAAAGTTCTCCATAGGTCATAAGTGTACTCAGCGTCTGATGTGCTAGCAGACTGAATGGTTTCTTTTTTGGGATAAATGGCTCTACCCAACGTTCTTCAAGGTATAGTTGGGTAATTGCAATAGAACGGAGCAAAGCCCATGGCAGCACCTCATATGGATTTCTACATGATGGTTTATATAAATTCAGAAACATCATCTGTGACTTCCCAGTCCTCCGCCCAGAACGGCCCAGCCGCTGAACAAAGCTGGAACAGGTGTAAGGCGCACCTACTTGAATTGTAGAATCCAGATCGCCGATATCGATACCCAATTCCAAGGTAAGTGTCGCAGCAGCAACAGTAGGCCCTGCATGATCTCTTAGAGCATGTTCCGCTTCCTGACGCAGCGAGGCAGACACACTTCCATGGTGCACATAAAATACATCTCGCTCACCTCGCTGCCTGGCGATATATTTCATGTGCGCGATCACATCTTCTACATTTCCCCGGCTGTTCGCAAAAATCAGGCACTTTTTTGTGTGACAGTTGTCATACAAGAATTCATAATATTTCTGTAGATCCTGCTCTGCCTGCTTTTCATCTTCCGCAACAGGAAAGCTCTCTACACACAGCGAAATCGTACGCTTATGGCTTGTAATGCCTACCGCTATCGCACCTACAGAACTCCCCGCAGACAGGTATGCCATAGCAGGCCGGTAATCGTTCAAAGTTGCGGACAACCCGATTCTGCGCGGGCGACATCCAGTCAGTTTTTCAAGCCTTGCGATCAGACACAGCACCTGAAGGCCCCGGTCCTCTCCCATCAGCGCATGAATCTCATCTATGACAATAAAGCGCAGGTCCGAAAATAAGCGGCAAGCATCTCCTGGGTGGCGCATCAGCAGTGCCTCTAGTGACTCAGGCGTAATCTGCAAAATTCCTTGCGCTACTTGCAGCGCCTTCCTCTTGGTTGACTGCGATATATCCCCATGCCAGGGCCACACGGGAATCTCTCGATCATCAAGTAGCTCATTCAACCGCTCAAATTGATCGTTGATCAATGCTTTTAGTGGGCCGATATACATTGCCCCAACGGAAGTGGATGGATTTTTCTCCAATATAGTCAGGATTGGAAAAAATGCAGCTTCTGTCTTGCCAGAAGCAGTTCCGGAGGCAACGATAACATGCTTATTGGTGTCCATAATGGCATCGCAAGCTTCTACCTGTACTTCCCGCAAGTCCGTCCATCTTTTCCGGTATATGTATTCTTGAATAAAGGGAGCATACCGCTCAAATGCACTATTACTCATATGTCAAATTCGGCAAACAGATCTTCTGCCGCATCGTCAATTTGTTCCGGATCCTTTTCTGCGCTCTTAACCTGAAATTCCTGTGTATGGATCAACCCCTCAAATGTGGCATCCGGATTTTGGTGAAGGATATTCAGCAAACCCAGGAAATCTCTCGTAACCTCCCGCGGGGTCAGCAGCTGATCCGCCCCTAAGCGCGTGAGTACCGTGTTCAGAAATGCGGTCAATTCGTCCGCCCCAAGCTTGCATTCATAATCATAATAGGAGCTATGCAGTTGGCAAAGGCGCTCAAGCAACAGATAGATTTCTTCCGATGAAAGCTGGTTCAGTTTAATGACAGGACTTGTGTAATCCACAAATCCCTGGGTACTAAATCGATTGTCTGAAAGGCGTGAGCGGAGGGCTTCATAGCTGAATAATCCTCTGCGTTCATCATAGATAAATTGTGGGGTTCCACTCATAAACACACCGATATAGCGTGCCTTGCCTTGCATCGTATCATTGAAAATGGTCAAGACTTTTTCATAGTTGCTGTCTCGGGCCTGCTTATGTGTGATTTTATAGAGATTAACGCCTTCATCAAGAAAAACCAGTAATCCTTTATAACCAGCCTTATAAACAAACAGAGCAAACAACTTCAAAAACTCATACCAGTTCTGATCGTCAATAATGCTGTCAACAGGCAGGTCTCGGCGCGCCTCCGTTTTGTTGGCATATTCACCACGAATCCAGCGAAGCGATGCCTGTTTCAGACCATCGTCACCGGTTTTCATACCTCTCCAGTAAGCATCAATGACCGTAGCGAATGCAAAACCGTAGGCCATTTCAGATAATTCCGAGAGCACCTCTGCAATACCTGTACTGACGGCATCAACGAGTGTCGGGTCTCCAGGTTTCAAGTCATTTTGCCTTGCTATGCTTGACTGCATAGCTGAGATCCATTTTTGTAAGATGGATTCTAACGCACCTCCCTCTGGGCGAATACGGGTAGACAGGTGCTGCATAAGTTCTTTATATGTTGCCAGCCCCTGCCCTTTTGTTCCGGTGAGGCGGCGCTCTGGAGACAGATCTGCGTCCATAACCACAAAAGAACGCTCCATTGCGTTATTACGGATCATTTGCAGCAAAAAACTCTTTCCGCTGCCATATTGTCCACACACAAAGCGAAAAGCGGCTCCACCGTCCTCTACCGTGGACAGGTCCTGCAAAAAGGTGTTTACCTCCGGTTGCCTGCCTACTGCGATATGACGCAATCCGATTCTCGGGACAACACCTGCCGTCAATGAATTAATTAAGGCTGCCGCCTCACGGCGATTGATTGTTGCTTTCATCACTCTACCCCCAGTAGTTCTACGGCACGCTTCAGTTCGTCGGCATATTGCTCCAGAACAGTCGGTGTGTCGTCAAACGTATCGATCAAAATATCATCGAGAAACTGTGTTGCCACATCGTTGATTTCATCAATCATGATCTCAGGCATAGACATAGTTTCTTCCGCCAGCTTTGCTAGCTTTTCCTGTGGATCATCGGAAAACAAAATTGCTTGCAGGGCTTGTCTTTGGATATCTGTCAACGCTCCCAAAAATTCTTTCAGGTCTTCCGGCAAACCCATTTCATCCAACTTAGCGTTCCGTATCTCTGTTTCTGCTTCCGATTCCTGTTCCGCAGCAGGTTCTGACTCCGGCATATTTTCATAAATGTAATCCAACTCATCGCGGTAGTCATCTTCAACAATATACCGTCCAGCCTCAGTCACAATCAAGGCCCGTGCAATGAAATGCGCTGCCGCAGAATTAATTTCCTCGATAAAAGTGCTTGCCTCTGTATTTGCAGAACTCTCCCATCCTGTCGCTTTAAGTGACAAGAGGAACTTTTGGGCAGGTTTTGAGAGTTGCGCAAACATTGCCGATATCTCCGGCAGCTCTGTCAGCAGTTCTTTTTGCGTCCCTTCATCTGTCACTTCAAGAGCATCTCGCACAGCATCAGACTGCGCCCTCAGGCTTGCAATGCTGTCAAAGTCTAATTTTACCTCAACTTGTTTTGGCGGCGCTTTTTCTACATTCTCCTTTGGCGTATATTCTTTCTTCAAAAAGCTTTCTACCAGACCGGACAATTCAGGCTCTAGTTCTACACCACGCAATCGTCCTCGATACCCATATAAGCTTCTGAGAACATTTTCACTGTAACGCACAAGTTGATTCACATAATTTCGTAATCTTGTGCTCACGCTATATGCTTTTACAGAAAGATCAATTCGCTTATTTGCCTCCGGGCATACTGCGCTTTGAAACTCATAATAACTTTGTTTTCTAGGACGATTTGGACCATATATAGCAAAGATACCTCGTCCTTTCTCTTTTAACAGTACTGCATCTGCCAAAGCCACCACTCTTGGTATGGCCTCCTGCATTAACTGCTGATGCCCATCTTTATAAAATTTACTACCCATTATCGAATAGTCGCAGAGAGAACAAATTAGAGGAAACGGCAGTCTCAATGGTTTTTCATCGCTATGCTGATCAAGTAAGAGGTCTCTGATCGCAGTCTGACTCGGTAATTGTAAATCACATATTTCCGGTATGGTAAAATCAAGCTGATGGAACTTGGCAAAATCGAAAATCCACCCAAAAAGATAATGATCCAGTTTCGGGAATCGCTCTCGATAAGACATCCAGAGGGACATGAGCTGGTTATATCCATCGGACGCTTGTTTCCATCCACAGCCGCTTAAAAGCTCGTATATGTGCACAAAAATATAGGATAGGTCAGTATCTGGATATTCACCGTTCCGCACTTGGGTACGCCAATAAAAATACCATGCACGCTGGCGACGATCCATACTGTCATAAGTAGGCCAATACTGCATAAATGGAACAAACTCTGCTTTTTGTCCAACCGTATCAGCATACTTTTTCATATCACTAAAAAATTTTGCACAAGAATTGTCGGAATATGACCTTGTGGTATATAGCGATACTTCGTTCTCCCCTGTTTTTGTTGCTGAAATTGTAACAGAAAAAGAAGGCTTTTCGCAAAATGTATCTTGTCCTGAAGGCATCACAGGAATCTCCTGCTTTTTCTCAGTATCTCCAGGAATTACAATGTCAGAGAACAAAGTTGACTTCACAGTTTGGTTTTCTGCTGTTACCTGCAATTTTTTGGAGTCCTTTGGCACCTCACTTACTTCTACAGACTGGGGCCTAATATTGGGCTCTTGTTTCCTATGCGCCGGCCGTTGAATGATATGTCCCTCTTTATCAAGAAACATACCTGTTGCCACAAGAATAATATCTACCATCCATCCTATTCCAACTCCTCCTAATGTGAAAAGGTAAAGTATCCCTGTTAATTTTCTCCCTGTATAGAAACGATGTATGCCAAATGTTCCGAAAAAAATTGCCAGTAAAAGTGTAATCCAATATGATTTCTGAGAATAGCACGCTTCACTCACTTTTGCACGCTGTGCTTGTGTAATCGTAATTGCAGGAACAAGCAGCATAGCAGAAAAAAGGATATAACAAATAATTAGGAATACAGTATCGGAGGCAATATTTTCCTTAGAACTTCCCGCTAAGCAGGATAATGTCATCAAAACACACATAAAAAGCCAGATTCCAATAAAAATACGACTTGCTATCTTTGTGTATTTAACAAACTCTTTCATGTTCTCCATAATTGCGTTCCTCCGAAAGGCACATTGAACGATTCTGTGGCCTGTGTCAAGTATTGTTCGCAAAAAGGGTTCCTGTAAAATAAAAAGTTAAGCTGCCGGTCGCAGCATGGCTTGAACAGACTGCTCGCTGAGGTACGCTCTGGAGGCAGACCAATCTTCTGCGTATTCCATGAGATATGTGGTAACCAGCCTGGTGTAGGCATCTGCACTGGGAAATATCCCTACCACACCGGTACGGCGGCGGATCTCCCGGTTCAGACGTTCCAGCACGTTGGTGGAAGAAATCTTTCTTGGATCCAACTGCGGAAAAGCGTAAAACGACAGCGAGTCCTCCAAACCTTCTTCCAGGCAGCGGACGGCTTTGGGAAAGCGATGCTCGTACTGCCGGCAGATTTCTTCGGCCAGCCTGTGGGCCTGTTCTCTAGTGGGAGCCAGCCAGATAGTCTTGAGATTCTGGGCAAAGGTATCTTTGTCCTTGTGAGGAATATGCGCCAGAATATTGCGCATGAAATGTACCTTGCACCGTTGCCAGCTTGCCCCCGGAAAGCCTTTGCGGATAGCCGCAACAAGTCCGGCGTGTGCATCGGAAACAACCAGTCGGGGCGTACAAAGTCCTCGTTCCTGCAATCCTCGGAAAAGCTGAAGATACACTTCTTCCGACTCTTCCAACATGGGCTCTATCGCCAGAATGTCTCGCTGGCCGTGTTCATCCACACCGCAGACTACAAGCACTGCCATACTGACAATTCTTCCGTCCATACGAACTTTTTCGTACAGTGCGTCCACCCACAAAATGGGATAACTGCATTGGGAAAGAGAGCGGCTGCGGAAAGCGTTTACCTGTTCGTTCAGCCCCTTTGTCATCTCGCTGACCTGGCTGCGGGACAGGCTTTCAATTCCCAGGCTCCTGGCCAGCTTTTCCATCTTACGAGTGGATACGCCCTGCACAAATGCCTCCTGCACCACCTGGATCAGTGCCGCTTCACTGCGTTTGCGCTCCGTAACAAAGAACGGGATGTAGCCGCCATGCCGCACCTTCGGCACCATGAGATACATGGTGCCCATCCGGGTATCCAGTCTGCGAGGTCGGTAGCCACAGCGATATCCACTACGGCTTTCGGAGCGCTCGCTTTTCTCCGCCCCCAGTTGCTGGCTTACCTCGGCTTCCATGAGCTGGCTGCACAGCCATTCCAGCATACTCAGCATGGGGTCCGGCTGCGCCATGCATTGCAGTAGCAATTCGGTCAGATTTGTGGTATCATTCTTTTGAGCCATTAGGGTTTTCTCCTTTGTATTGTGATCGTCTAGGCAACTTTCATTTTACAGGAGCCCTAATGGCTTGTCTATTTCTTATTTGCTTTTGCGAACTTCATTATACGCTATC
>JABLTT010020646.1_pt1 | contig 20974 bp, 22 predicted proteins | sample 7160061 | NCBI WGS metagenome assembly JABLTT01 (sample SAMN14651232, study PRJNA627086) | human gut metagenome | isolation source: feces | host: Homo sapiens
CGATCACCGAGATCTCCACCAAGATGGCCTCCGAAGCCATTTTGGCCTCCACGCAGCAGCGGGCCGGCTCATTGCCCGGGGTGACCCAGGCATCCCACACGCTGTTCATCTGGTCAAACAGCGCCATATCCTTCAGGTAAATGGTAGCACTGAGGATGTGGTCTTTATCCGAACCGTATTTGCCCAGCAGCTCTTCGATCTTGGCCAGCACTGCCTTGGTCTGGCCCTGCACATCGCTCTCCTCCCGGCTGGTCTGGCCGCACAGGTAGATGGTGCTGCCGTGGACCACGGCCCGGCTCATGCGGCCGGTTCCCTCGTAACGCTTGATCTCCATTTTGATACACACTCCTTTTCATTGAGGACGGCCGGCACAGGCCGCCTCTCTTTCCATTATTCCGGCGGAAAGGCCAGAAGTCAAGCCCTCTTTTCCCTTTGCCCGGCGAAAAAGGGGCCTGGGGCCACACTTTGTCAAAATTGACATTGTATCGCCGGGGCGTTTATGCTAAAATAACAAAGTATATATGGCCAAATACAGCCCTTTCCAGGGCGCGAATCAAAACAGGAGTGATCGAATGCAAAAAGTTACGGACAAGCTGGAACAATTTTTCTGGCTTTTCCTTTTTATTAACCCGTTCCTCGACATTGGCAACGGGCTGTTCATCATGATGATGGAAGGGTTGTACGACAAGACTTGGGAACAGATCAATCTGGCCATCACCCCCAGCCTGCTGGTGCGCATGGTGGTGCTGGTGCTGTTTGCGCTGTACCTCCTTTTATCCTGGGACAAAAGGGCCCTGCGCTCCATCCTGCCCATCGGCGCGGTCTGGGTCCTTTCGGTGGCAGGTGAATTCATCTGGCCCATGCAGCGCTTCAGCTTGTTTACCGATCTGCAATACATCGCCCGGTTTGGGTACAACCTGGTGGTGCTGTTCATTTATTGGCGGGTGTTCCAGCACATGAAGCTGGACCGGGCCCAGCTGCTGGAGCGGCTCAACGGGGTCATCGTCTTTTCGCTGGCCGCCCTGTCCTCTTCCATTTTGCTGTCCTACGTCGCCGATATGGGCTATACCACCTATGCCGACCGGTTCGGCCTGCGGGGCACCCGCGGCTTCTTCTACTCGGGCAATGACATCACCGCTGTTCTGATGGTCCTGCTGCCTGTAGCCATCTGCTGCTTCCTTTCGCTGGACCGGAAAAAAGCCGGCAAGGCCAAATACGTCTACTACGCCTATTCGCCGGCTGCCACCATCACCACGCTGTGCCTCATCGGCACCAAGACAGCTTTTATGGCAGTGGGCGCTGCAGCCGCAGGCATGTTGGGCTTTGCCCTCTATCTGCTCATCCGCAAAAAAGACCGGGTGCCTTTAATCCGTCTGGCCATCATTGCCCTGGTGTGCCTGCTCCTGCTGGGCGTGCTGGCCATCTTCTCCCAGACGTTGTTCCAAGAGATCAGCGAATCCCTTTCCAACACGGGCAACATTATGCGCCGGGAAGGCATGACCACGGCCCTGCTCAGCGGCCGCCAGAACAAGCTGAAGGAGGCCTTCACCGATTACCGGGAAGGCGGCGTATACAAGTGGCTGTTCGGCGTCACCCGGGGCAGCCAGCGGGCCATCATCGAAATGGATGTGTTCGAAGTGCTGTTCTACTATGGCCTGGTTGGCGCAGTGTTCATGCTGTGGCCCTATCTCAAGCTGGGCATCGGGTATCTGGTGCGGTTTTTCAAGCACTGCACCATGCTCTCCTTTGCCGTGCTGATCTCCCTGGGGCTGTGCGCCGGGTATCTGGTCATCGCAGGCCATGTGCTGTTCAGCGTGACCTCCGGTCTGTACTTCTCCTTCATGCTGCTTTACGGCCGCCTGCTGTTCAGCCAAGATTACCGACACGAAGAAGTGATCTGACAGCATCTGCGGCTCCCCGCCTGCTTTTGGCCGGCTGGGAGCCGCTTTTCTTTTGCGTTTTTATCGATTTCCCTTGCTTTTTCCCATCTGCCTGCTTACAATGAGAAAAAAGGAAAAGGAGGCCCTGTCCATGGCCCTCTCCCCCCAAGAACAGATCCTGCAAAGCTATGAAAACTGGTTTGCCCTCAACGCGCTCTATGACAAATGGGCCAAAGCCCATGGGCTCACCTCCAACGGGCTGATGACGTTGTATGCCATCCGCATCTTTCCCTGCTGCACCCAGCGCACCATCTGCGAGGCGTTGGCGCTGCCCAAACAGACGGTGAACACCATTTTGGACGGCATGCAGAAAAAGGGCTATATCCGCCTGGATGTGCTGCCCACAGACCGGCGCAGCAAGCGCATTTGCCTGACGCCTCAGGGGGAGGCCTATGCCGGCCCCATCCTGGATGCGCTGGACGCCTTGGAATGGCGTGCCCTCCAGGGCATGGGCACGGAACAGATGGAACAAAAGCTGGCGCTGGAGCGCCGCTTTCTCCATTGCCTCTCCCAAGCGCTGGAAGAAGAGCCGGCCCCAAAAGACGAATGAGCTTTCCCTCCATTGCCTTACACGCAACAAGGCACCGGGCAGCATGATGCCCGGTGCCTTTGTCTTGCCTGCCCCCAGGGCAAGCGGTCTTTATTCGTCCTCTTCCGCCTGCCCGGCTTCTTCGGCCGGCGGCTGGCAATGCAGGGTGATCTTCACCAGTTCCGGCGGGTTGTTCAGCCGCAGGGGGAACTCGCTGTTGCCCAGACCGCGGCTGATCACCATGGCAGTGGTCCCTTTTACATGGACGCCGCCGGTGTATTGGGGGAACAGCCCCTGCTGGGGGGCGAAGAGCCCCTGGTGGAACAGGCGGAACTGGCCGCCGTGGGCGTGGCCGCACAACACCATGTCCACACCGCAATCTGCATAAACAGGCATCAGCTCCGGCCGGTGGGACAGCAGCAGCTGGAAGAACTGCCGGTCCTCTTCCGTGCCCATCAGCTCCCGCAGCTTTTTCTCCACACGCTCCCGGTCCTGCCGGTGCTCCTTGGGGGCAAACCGGGGATCCCGCAGGCCCAACAGCTGGATGCAGGCTCCCTGGCGTGCCAGCATGACCTTGCGGTCTTCCAGCAGCACCACACCGGCCCGCAGCAGTTCTTCCCGCAGGCGGCGGTAGGCGTCGATGCGCCCTTCGTGGTTGCCCGGCACATAATACACCGGCGCCATGCGCACGGCGCCCCGCACGAACTCCATGGCGGCGGCGATGTTGGTCCGGTGGCAATCCACCAGGTCGCCGGTGATCACGATGCAATCCGGCGCCTGCTGGCGGATGGCCTCCAGCAGTTTGTGCTGCTGCTTGCCAAACCGTTTGTTGTGCAGGTCCGACACCTGCAGGATGGTGAACCCTTCAAAGGGGGCTGCCAGTTTATCGCTGCCGCAGCGGTAGTGGCTCACTGTGATCCGGTTGTTCTGCCAAGTGCACAGCGCCGCTAGCCCCGCAATGGTCCCCAAGGCGGCCGACGCCTGCCAGATCGCCTTGGTATCTTTTCTTTTGCTCATCCGCTTCCCTCCTTGTTGGATCTTCCGCCCTGCCAGCGGCAGGGCACACTGTTTTGGGCCGTTTAGACTCTGTTTTTAAAGTAGGAATCTGCGCAATACAGGGCCCCCGCCGGGTTGTGGGCCAGGGCCCGGTCTTTTGTCACCAAAGTGGTGCACAAAGCGTCGGAGTACTGGTAGAACAGGGAATCATGGCCCACGCACAGGCCGATCACCACATTGAGTTCGGTCTTCTGTTCGTTGAGCAGCATGGCCTGGGCCACTGGGTTGCACATCACCTCATAGGTGCCGGGGCGCACTTTCTGCTCTTCGGTAATGCCTACGGTCTCTTTCGGCATGCTGCCCGCCTTGCAGATGACTGAGACCACTTCAAACCCGTGGCGGCGGAAGATATCGCAGGCGATCCGCCCCTCGTTGCGCAGGCCGGTGCAAAAGGCCACGCCCAGTTTGTGGTACCCGTTCTTCTTGGCAAATTCCACGATCTCCCGCACCCGCGGCCACTGGCAGTACCCTTCGGATTCCACCAGGCAGGAATTTACATAAAAATCTTTGTTGGCTTCTGTCAGGTATTCTGCTTTGGCCCGTTCCATCAGTTCGGTGTTGCGCATCGGGCAGTTGGCCGGCATCTTCTCCTTGTCGCCAGAAACGCAGGCGTGAATGGTGCAGCTGGCGCATGTATAGATCATATCGTCATCCTCCTCTTCCCCTGTTTGGGGCATCTTCAGTCCTGGTCTTTCTTCTGCATCTTCCCGTCGATGAACGCCATCATACTGGCAAAGCTCTCTTCCAAGTCATCGCTGGCAAAAGAGGATTTTTCCAGCGGGCACATGTCCGTGTGATCCCGGTTGTCGATGCGGGGCACCATCTGCCCCCACTGGGCGGGGACGCCATAGGCCTCCAGCCGCTGTTTGCCATGTTCGCTCATCACCTCGCCGTACACTTCCCGGACTCCCGCCCGGATCAGCGCGGTGGCGGCGGCGCGGCCGATGACCTTGTCCGCCACGCTGGCCCCTTGCAGATCCTGGGGCGCCTGGCGCAGCACGGTCAAAATGGGTTTGATGCCCATGCCGCTCAGCGCGTGGAGGATCTTCCCTTCCTTGACCACAACGCAGGTCACGTCCCCTTGTTTCAGCCGGTTGATCGCCGTTTCTAGCATATTTCCACCATCCATCTCACATGATAATCAAACAGCGGCGCAAAAATTGCCTGTTTCCGTCCGCCGTTTTGTTTTTTCCGGGCCGCACTGCCGCACAGGCCCATCTTAATCCCATTATAACACAATCTGCAACCGAAGCAAAAGAATGTTTACAGTCCCCATGTTTACAACCCGATCGGATCGATGGTAGGATAGTAAAAAGGAGTGATCGAATGCGTGGTCTGGCACTGGAAGGCGGCGGCAGCCGCGGGGCGTACCATATCGGTGTATACCAAGCCTGCCTGGAACAGGGGCTTACCTTTGACGCCATTTGCGGCACCTCCATCGGTGCGGTCAATGCGGCGCTGCTGGCCCAGGGCGACTATGATCTGCTGCAGCACCTATGGAAGACGCTGGGCAACAGCGACCTGTTCGAGGTGGACAACGCCCACTATGCCAAGCTGTTCCGCGGCGGCATCGAAGCCGCCGATCTGAGCTATTACAAAGAAGCGCTGAACCGGGTGCGGGAAAGCGGCGGCGTGGACACCCGGAAAATGAAAGCCATGATCGATTCCCTGGTGGATGTGGACCGGCTGCTGGCCAGCCCGGTGGATTTCGGCCTGGTGGCCGTGTGCCTGAGCGACTGGAAGCCGGTGGAGTTTTTCAAAGACCAGATCCCACCGGAACAAATGACTGCCTATATCATGGCCAGCGCCACTTTCCCCGGCTTCCAGCCCACAAAGATCGGGGAAAAATCCTACATCGACGGCGGGCTATACGACAACTGCCCGATGAATATGCTGGCCGGCCGGGGCTGCACCGAGATCATCGCCGTGCGCACCTATGCCCCCGGCCTGTTCCGCCTGCCCCGGCAAAAAGGGGTCAAAGTCACCCTCATCTGCCCTACGGAATCCATGGGGCCCATTATGAACTTTGACCCCCAGGAATCGGTGCGGAACATCCAGATGGGCTACTACGACGCGCTGCGCACGCTGCGGCGCCTGGCCGGCACGCTCTACTGCATCGACCGCCCCCAAGGCGACAGCGCTTTCCCCCTGTTCGCCGGCCTGCGGGCAGATCAAGTGCGCCCGGCCCTGAAATTGGCCGGTATCCCGGCAGCCAACCTGCCGCCCCGGCGCGCCCTTTTTGAAAAACTGCTCCCCTTTGTGGCCCAGGAACTGGACGCCCCCCGGAACGCCGACTACACGGGCATCCTCATTGCCATGCTGGAAGATCGGGCTGCCCGGGCGGGGATCGACCGGTTTGCCCTTTACCCGCTGGCCGAATGGTTCCAGCGGACCGTCCGGGCCCAGGCGCCCCAGCACCCCAAGGCCCGCTCCCTGCTCCCTTCTGCCCAGGCCCGGGCATCGCTGGCCTCGGACCATCTGCTGCAATGCCTGCTGGAAAACGGGGCCTATCCCCAACCATAGGCCGGCCCGTATCCCTTTGGGCGAAAAAAGGAGAAAACAGCCCTTGTTTTCTCCTTTTTTTGCGCCTTGCCAGCGGCTGCCCTGCCTTCGGGCCGGTTCCCTCCCTCTCCCTCTTGACAGGGACGCCGGTTCCCGCTATACTGTGCTTGTCTCATTTGAGACAGTGAGGTGATCGAATGGACTGGGACCCCCAGGAGCTGTGTCTGCTGCAGGGCAGCTTTTTGTTTTGCGGTTTGGAGGCGCCTTTGGCCCGCCGCTTGGCTGCCCAGGGGAGCCGCGCCTGTTTTTCCGCCGGGCAAACCATCTATGGGGTGGACCAATTCCGCCGCGCCATCGGCATTTTGCTTTCCGGCCAGGCACGGGTGACCAATGCTTCCGGCGTGCCGCTGAACACCTTGGCCCCGGGCAGCTGTTTTGGCGTGGCCGCCCTGTTCCACCCGGTGGACCATTATGTCAGCACCGTGACGGCCACCGCCCCTGTGGCACTGGCTTTCTACACCGGCCCCCAGCTGGAAGAGATGTTCGCCCAGTTCCCCCAGGTGGCCCGCAATTACATCGCCTTTTTGTCGGAACGCATCCAGTTCCTCAATGAGAAGATCGGCAGCTTTACCGCTCCCACCGCCCGGGTCCGGCTGGCCCGCTGGCTGGCGGCTCAAACCAGCCCTGTTCAGGTCAAAAGCTATATGGCCCTGGCCAACGAGCTGAATGTGGGGCGCGCCTCCCTGTACCGGGCGCTGGACGCCCTGGCTTCCCAAGGGGTGCTCAAGCGGCAGGGCGCCTGCATCACTGTGATGGATCCGGTGGCTCTGCACCGCGTTGCCATACAACAAACCAATGACTGAGAGAAAAGGAGAGAACCTCTCTATGAAGAAAAGACGCCTGTTATCCCTTTTGCTGGCCTTCGTGCTGCTGTTTGCCCTGGCCGGCTGCTCCAACCAGACAGAGAGCGAACCCGACGCCAATGCCGAACAGCCCGGCGCCCCATCGGACACCCCGGCGGAGCAGCCAGAGGAGGAAGTGACCATCCGGGTAGCGGCCCTCAGCGGCCCCACTGCCATCGGCATGGTGAAATTGATGGCCGATTCCGAACAAGGCGAGACCCAAAACACCTATGAATTCACCGTAGCCGGTGCGCCCGATGAGATCACGGGCAAGGTGATCCAAGGGGAATTCGACATTGCAGCCGTTCCCACCAACGTGGCCTCCGTGCTCTACAACAAGACGGGCGGCAACGTGCAGCTGGCCGCACTGAACACGCTGGGCGTGCTGTACGTCGTGGAAAACGGCGATACTGTGCACAGCATGGCAGATCTGGCGGGCCAGACCCTCTATGCCACCGGCAAAGGCTCCACGCCGGAATACGCTTTGAATTACGTGCTGGAGGCCAACGGCCTGACGCCCGGCCAAGACCTGCAGGTGGAATACAAAACCGAGCACGCCGAACTGGCCACCCTGCTGGCCTCCGGCCAGGCGACGCTGGCCCTGCTGCCCCAGCCCTTTGTCACCAGCGTCCTCACCCAAAATCCAGATGCCCGGGTGGCGCTGGACTTGACGGAAGAATGGAACAAGGCTTCGGACGGCCAAAGCGCCCTGACCATGGGCTGCATCGTGGTGCAGAAAGAATTTGCCCAACAGCACCCGGAAGCGCTGCAGGCCTTTTTGGAGGAGTACAAAGCCAGCGTGGACTATGTGACCGACGCGGAAAACCTGGAAGAGGCCGCCGCTTTGACCGAGCAGTACGGCATCATCAAGGCAGCGGTGGCCCAGCAGGCGATCCCCGAGTGCAACATCGTGTTCATCAGCGGCGAAGAGATGAAGACCATGGCTTCCGGCTTCTATGAAGTGCTGCTGGAGGCCGACCCCACTGCAGTGGGCGGCCAGCTGCCGGGCGACGATTTCTACTATGAGGGATAAACGCTCCACCCCAGGGCAGCGGCTATTGGCCGCTGCCTTTTGGCTGCTGCTGTGGCACTTGGCTGCCAGCCGCCTGGCCCTGCCCCTGCTGCTGCCCAGCCCTGCCGCCGTTCTCTGCCGCCTGGGGGAGCTGGCGGTGACCGGCGCCTTTTGGCAGACCATCGCCTATTCGCTGCTGCGCATTTTGGCTGGCTTTGGCCTGGGCCTCGTGTGCGGCTGCCTGCTGGCGCTGCTGGCTTTTTTCTGCCGCCCGGCGGAGGCCCTGTGCCGGGTGCCCCTGGGCATCATCAAAAGCACGCCGGTGGCCTCCTTTATCATCCTGGCCCTGGTCTGGCTGCCCTCTCCCTCTTTGTCTTTGTTCATCTCTTTTCTCATGGTGCTGCCCCTGGTCTACGAAAACCTGTTCCAGGGCCTGTGCAGCGCCGACCCCCAGCTGCTGCAGATGGCCCGGGTGTTCCGCCTTTCCAAAGGCAGCGTGCTGCGGCACATCTATTGGCCGGCGGCCCTGCCCTATTTTGCGGCCGCAGTCCGCTCATCCCTGGGCTTTGCCTGGAAATCCGGCATTGCCGGCGAAGTGCTGGCCATTCCGGCCGGCGCCATCGGCACCCAGCTCTACAATGCCAAAGTCTATCTGGAAACGCCCGACCTGTTCGCCTGGACGGCGGTGATCGTCCTGCTGTCCTATCTGCTGGAAAAAGGGGCGCTTTTGCTGTTGGGCCGCGTTTCCCAGCGGCCGGGAGGTCCCCTATGATCGACGTACGAGACCTTTGTTTTTCCTATGGGCAGACCCCTGTCCTCCGCCATGTCAGCTTCCGCATCGGGCGCGGGGAACGGGCTGTGCTGCTGGGCCGCTCCGGCTTGGGCAAGACCACCCTGCTCCACCTGCTGTGCGGCCTGCTGCAGCCGGAGCAGGGTACCATCCACGTGCCCGCCCGCCTGGGAGTCGTGTTCCAGGAGGACCGGCTCATCCCCGGTCTGACGGCGGCGGACAACATCCGTTTGGTCTGCCCCGGCCTGCCGGAAACAGAGCTGGCGGCCCTGGCAGGCTCCCTGGAGCTGACCCCTTACCTGGGCCAGAGGCCCGCAGCCCTCAGCGGCGGCCAAAAGCGCCGGGTGGCCATCGCCCGGGCCTTGGCCTTTGACTGCGGCGCCCTGCTGCTGGATGAACCCTTCAAAGGTTTGGACCCGGCCATCCGGCAGCAGACTGCCCGCTGCATTGCCGGGCGTTTGGCAGGCCGCCCCCTGCTGCTCATCTCCCATGACCCGGAAGACGCCTCCCTGCTGGGTGCGCGCCTGCTGCGTCTGGAAGAGCTGAACCACCCAGGCGGCTGATCTCTGGCCTCTCCGATGCTCCCGCATCTTCCACCGCCTCTGCCAAGAGGACCTGATTTTCAACCAACACCTGGAGGCACTACCATGGAACTTCGTCTGGCCACGCCGGCAGATGCCCAGGCGCTGCTGGCTATTTATGCCCATTACATCGACACGCCCGTCACCTTTCAATGCGCCCTGCCCTCTGTGGCGGAGTATGCGTCTTTGATCCGGCAGATCACGGCGCAATACCCTTTTTTGGTCTGCCAGCAAGAGGGGCAGATCCTGGGGTTTGCCTATGCCCACCGACAAAGGGAACGGGAGGCTTACCAGTGGAATGCCGAGCTTTCCATCTATCTGGCGCCTGCTTTCCATTCCCGGGGCCTGGGGCGGCGGCTATACCGGGTGTTGCTGGAATTGCTCCGGCTGCAAGGGGTGCAGACAGCCTACGGTGCAGTGGCCCTCCCCAATGAAAAGAGCGAAGCCCTCCACCTCTCCCTGGGCTTTCAGCCGCTGGGCACCTACCACCGCACCGGGTTCAAATGCGGCCAGTGGCGGGATGTGCGCTGGTACGAAAAGCCAATGGGCGATTTTCCGCCGGACCCGGCGCCGCTGCGCCCCATCGGCGCTTTGCCCGCCGAAGAGGTCCAGCGGCAGCTCCGCTCCTTTTGAGGAAATGGCAGGCGCCGCCTGCTTTTTGCGCCTTTGGGCCATGCCGGCCCTCTGTTTTGGTACCTGGATCGTTATTGACAGCCGGCGGCGCAGCAAAAGGCCCAGGGGATCACTCCCCTGGGCCTCGTTTTCCCATATCCCTTTTATCGGAGGTCTTCGATGCGGCGCACCGCCTGTTCCGCCCGGTCCCACAGGGCCGCATCCCCCTGGTAAAAATCCTGCCACAGGGTCTGGTATTCCCCGTCCCGCTGCCAGGCGTATTCCACCAGGGCATTGGGCTGCCGGCCCGGGAGCAGCGACACGGTGTACCGCTCCGGCCCCCTTTCCAGCACCAACTGGCGGAAGGTGGCGCCCATGCCCAGCATCAACGCCCCCTCCTCTTCCCGTGGGAACTGGGTGCAGCTGTTGCAAAAAGCCAGGGCATCCTGCACTTCCTGCTGGGTGGCATCCCAGCAGAGGCCGCCAAATTCCTCCAATTTGACGGCGCCCGTCCACTCTTTGCCGGCCGAAAGCCGCAGCTGCTCCGGCGGCCGGCTGGGCCGCAGCACGCCATAGGCCGTGACCAATCGGACGCATGCGATGCACGCCAACAGGATACATCCCACCAGCACCGCTGCCCGGTGCCTGTTTTTCTGTCTCTTCATGGTCTCACCCTCCTCATGGGCTGGGCTATTTTCACCGGTTCTTCTTGTTGTTCCGGTTGCCCGGCCTGGTCCTCACATAGATCTTTTTGGTGTTGTCATCGGTGGGGTTGGGCACTTCCCGCACTTCAAAGGCATCCAGCGATTTGACAAAGCTGGTCAGCTTGCGGTGGCCGTAGTTGCGCACATCGAATTCCGGGAACCGCTTGATGAGGGTGTTGCCCACCGTGCTCAACGGCACCCACTGGTCGTCGTCCTCGCTGCTGTCGTCGATGATGGTGCGCACCGCCCGGCGGATCTCCCGCAGGGAAGTCTGGGCGGTGGAAGGCGCAGCCCCTTCGCTCTTTTCCGCGCATTTCCGCTCCTGGCATTCGGCGGCAGCCTCTTCCTCGCCTTCCTGCTGGAGCACTTCCAAATATTTGAATTTGTTGCAGGCGGCGATGAAGGGGGAAGGCGTCTTCTTTTCCCCCATGCCCACCACGATCTTGCCCGCTTCCCGCAGCCGGGAGGCCAGGCGGGTAAAATCGCTGTCGCTGGAGACCAGGCAGAACCCCTCTACATTGCCGGCGTACAAAATGTCCATGGCGTCGATGATCATGGCAGAATCGGTGGCGTTCTTGCCTGTGGTATAACTGTACTGCTGGATGGGGGTGATGGAGTGGTCCAGCAAGATGTCCTTCCAGCTGTTCATCCCCTTGGAGGTCCAATCGCCGTAGATCCGCTTATAGGTGATGACCCCTTCGTTGGAAAGCTCGTCCAAAATGCGCTTGATGTATTTGCCCGAAACATTTTCCGCATCGATGAGCAATGCGAAGCGATTGTCTTGATTTGGCATATCTCTGGCTCCTTTTGCGGCTGCCGGCCGCCCATACTGTGTGCCTTCTGTCCTTTCTTCTATCATACCGTTTCTCCCCCGGGAAGTCAACGGCGCCCGCCCTCAGCCCAGGTGGTATTTCTCCTTCATCACATGGGCCACCTGCTCTTCGATGTGGATGAGGGAGCCCCGCTCGATCAGGTAATCGAAGGGGATCACCCGCCCGCCGGCCGCCTCATACCGCTCCAACGCGCCGCCGGAGACCGTGGGTTCAAACAGCAGGGAATCGGGCGAGACCACAATGGCGCCATAGTTCTGGATAAAACGGATGGTGCTCTGCAGATCCGTTTCAAAATTGACGTCGAAGGTCTGCTGCCGGGCCAAAAAGTAAGTCAGCTGCTCTGTGATGAGGTTGGCGAATTTGTTGCTGGAACACACGATGCCGATGGCGGTCTCCTTGGGCAGGGTGGTGATGCTGACGATGGTGTGGCGGGAAGGGGCCATGGCCACCTGGAGCAGCTTGACGCCGCTGCCCGCCAGGCTCTGGGCGATCTGGCCGTAATGGGTCACGGTGGTCAGCACCAGATCAAAATCGGCCAGCAGGGCCTTGGGGTCGTCATCCAGAATAATACTCTCCACCAAAAAGACGGAGATGGAGATGCCCGGGATATACAGCAGCTGTTTTTTGAAGATGGACAGGGATTCCGGGTTGCAATCCACCACAGCCACCCGCACCAGCCGGTCGGTCCGCTCCCGCTTGGCCAGGCTGATGCGCAGCATGGTCTCGATCTCCTGGACGGAGAAATCCCACAGATCCAGCTTGGCAATGGTATCATCCACCAGCTGCATGGCAATGCGCCGGCGCTCGCTGTTGAACACGTCCCGGTCGTCGTACACATAGCTGCCGCTGCCCTGGATCACTTCGATGATATTGTTGTCGGCCAGCTCCCGGTAGGCCTTTTTCACAGTGCCCCGGGCCACCCCCAGCTGGGCTGCCAGTTCCCGCTCTGTGGGCAGCCGGTCCCCCGGCTGCAGCTCCCCCGTCTTGATCCGCGCCAAGATCTGTTCCACCAACTGGCGGTAAATGGGGCCGCTGGCGTCGATTTGAAACTCCATGGTGCCTCCCCCTTGGAATTGGTCTAGCCGCACTGGTGCTTTAGTCTGTTAAAACACCGGTGCAGCCGCAATACCCGGTGAATTGGTCTATTTTTTACTATACCATAGCACCGCCATTTTGGCTAGTTTTTTCCCGTATTTTCCGTGAAGAATTCACTAATTTCCCCGGCGGCCATTGACTTCCCCGGGGTTTTTCTATACAATACTGCTGTACCTTTTTATTATTATATGTACCAATTCGGCAAGCAAGATACCATTTGGCCGATCAACGAGCGAAAGGAAGGATAAAAATGGGACTTCAGATCGATGGCAACCATCTGACCATTGAAGACGTCATCCGTGTGGCGCGGCATGGCGAAAAAGTGGAACTGACCGAGCAGGCCAAGGCCGCGGTGAACAAGGCCCGGGCTTATGTGGATGAAAAGCTGGCCCAGGGCAGCGTCATCTATGGCCTGACCACCGGCTTCGGCAAATTCAGCGATGTGCTGATCTCCGCCGATGAGACGAAAGAGCTGCAGCGCAACCTGATCATCAGCCACAGCTGCGCCATGGGCGAGCCGCTGCCCGAAGAGATCAGCCGGGCCGTGATGCTGCTGCGGTGCAACGCGCTGAGCAAGGGCAACTCGGGCATCCGCCTGAGCACCATCCAGACCATGATCGACATGCTGAACAAAGGGGTCCACCCGGTGATCCCCCAGAAGGGTTCCCTGGGCGCCAGCGGCGACCTGGCTCCCCTTTCCCACATGGTGCTGGTGATGCTGGGCGAAGGCGAAGCCTGGTACCAGGGCCAGCGCATGCCCGGTGCCGAAGCCATGGCAAAAGCCGGCATCCCCACCATTGAACTGGCGGCCAAAGAGGGCCTGGCCCTGATCAACGGCACCCAGATCATGACAGCCATCGGCTGCTTCGTGGTGGATGGCGCCGTCAAGCTGATGAAGACTGCCGACATCTGCGCCGCCCTGACCGGCGAAGCGCTGCTGGCCATCAAAAAAGCCTACGATCCCAAAGTCCACGCTGTCCGCGGCCACCAGGGCCAGATCGACTGCGCGGCCAACATGCTGCGCCTGCTGGAAGGCAGCGGCCTGGCTGCCGATGTGCAGCCCGGCAAGGTGCAGGATGCCTATTCCCTGCGCTGCGTGCCCCAGGTCCACGGCGCCTGCCGCGACAGCATCCGCTATGCCTACGACGTAGTCAGCCGCGAGATCAATGCGGTCACCGACAACCCGCTGATCTTCCCCGACGAAGACGATGTGATCTCAGGCGGCAACTTCCACGGCGAGCCGGTGGGCCTGGCCATGGATTTCATCGCCATTGCCATCGCCGAGCTGGCCGACATCTCCGAGCGCCGCACCGAGCGCCTGGTCAACCCCCAGCTGTCCGGCCTGCCCGCCTTCCTCATCGAGCACGGCGGCGTCAATTCCGGCCTGATGATCACCCAGTACGCCGCAGCCTCCATGGTCTCGGAGAACAAAGTGCTGGCCCACCCCGCCTGTGTGGACAGCATCCCCTCTTCCGCCAACCAGGAAGACCATGTCTCCATGGGCACCACCGCCGCCCGCAAGGCCCTCTCCATTTTGGACAACAGTCAGAAAGTGCTGGGCATCGAGCTGTTCGCCGCTTCCCAGGCCATGACGTTCCGGGATGAGAGCAAGCTGGGCAAGGCCATGGCCGCCGTGTACCAGCACATCCGCAAGAGCGTGCCTGCCTGGGAGCATGACCAGATCTCCTATATTGAAATGAACAAATTTGACAAAATGGTCAAATCCGCTGAACTCAACGACCTGGTGGAACAAACCATCGGCAAGCTGAACTAAACCGATAAGGAGGAACTACCCATGCTGAGCAACAATGAGATCCGCAAAGCCATGAAGATCCAGCTGGATGCGGAGTTGCCTGAATACCCCAAATTCGTAGAAGGCATCCGCCGGGCGCCGGACCGGGGCTACCGCCTGACCGAGGCCCAGACCAAGCTGGCCCTGATGAACGCCCTGCGCTATGTGCCCGAAGAGCTCCACGAGAAGCTGGCCCCCGAATTTTTGGAAGAGCTGAAGACCCGGGGCCGCATCTATGCCTACCGGTACCGCCCGGAAGGCGCGCTGCGCGGCAAGCCCATCGATGAATACAAGGGCAACTGCATCGAAGGCAAGGCCTTCCAGGTGATGATCGACAACAACCTGGATTTTGACGTGGCCCTCTACCCCTATGAGCTGGTCACCTACGGCGAGACAGGCAGCGTGTGCCAGAACTGGCTGCAATACCGCCTGATCAAAAAATACCTGGAAGAGCTGCGGGACGACCAGACGCTGGTCATTGAATCCGGCCACCCGGTGGGCCTGTTCCCCTCCAAAAAAGAGGCGCCCCGCGTTATTTTGACCAACGCCCTGATGGTGGGCATGTTCGACAACATCGACGATTGGGAGATCGCCGAGGAGATGGGCGTTGCCAACTATGGCCAGATGACCGCCGGCGGCTGGATGTACATCGGCCCCCAGGGCATCGTCCACGGCACGTTCAACACCATCCTCAATGCGGGCCGCCAGTTCCTGGGCATCCCGGCCGAAGGCAACCTGGCCGGCAAGCTGTTCGTCTCCTCTGGCCTGGGCGGCATGAGCGGCGCCCAGCCCAAAGCGGCTGAGATCGCCGGCGCTGTGGGCGTCTTTGCCGAAGTGGACGAAAGCCGCATCAAGACCCGCCATGACCAGGGCTGGGTCAGCCTGGTCAGCGACGATCTGGACCGGGTGTTCCAGTGGGCCAAAGAATACATGGAGAAGAAAGAGCCCATCTCCATCGCCTATCACGGCAACATCGTGGACCTGTTGGAGTACTGCTTGGCCAAGGACATCCACATCGACCTGCTGTCCGACCAGACTTCCTGCCACAACGCCTATGACGGCGGCTACTGCCCGGTGGGCATCACCTTTGCCCAGCGCACCGAGATGCTGCACCACGACCGCGAGAATTTCCACAAGATGGTGGACGCCACCCTGCGCCGCCACTTTGACGCCATCAAGGCCCTGACCAAGAAAGGCACTTACTTCTTCGATTACGGCAACTCCTTTATGAAGGCTGTGTACGACAGCGGCGTCAAGGAGATCTCCAAAAACGGCATCGATGAAAAAGACGGCTTCATCTTCCCCTCCTATGTGGAAGACATCATGGGCCCCCTGCTCTTCGACTACGGCTACGGCCCCTTCCGCTGGGTGTGCCTGAGCGGCAAGCAGGAAGACCTGGACGCCACCGACCAGGCGGCCATGGACTGCATCGACCCGAACCGCCGCTACCAGGACCGGGACAACTGGGTCTGGGTGCGGGACGCCAAGAAGAACAAGCTGGTGGTGGGCACCAAAGCCCGCATCCTGTACCAGGATGCCGAAGGCCGTGTGAAGATCGCCCTGCGCTTCAATGAGATGGTGCGGGAAGGCAAGATCGGCCCTGTGATGATGGGCCGCGACCACCACGACGTGTCGGGCACCGACTCCCCCTTCCGGGAGACTTCCAACATCAAGGACGGCAGCAACGTGATGGCCGATATGGCCGTGCAGTGCTTTGCCGGCAACGCTGCCCGCGGCATGAGCCTGTGCGCCCTGCACAACGGCGGCGGCGTGGGCATCGGCAAAGCCATCAACGGCGGCTTTGGCCTGGTGCTGGACGGCAGCCAGCGGGTGGATGAGATCATCAAGAGCTCTCTGATGTGGGACGTGATGGGCGGCGTTGCCCGCCGCAGCTGGGCCCGCAACGAAAACTCCATCTCCACCAGCGTGGAATACAACCAGAACTATGCAGGCAAGGGCCACATCACCCTGCCTTTCATCGCCGACGAAGCGTTGGTGGAACGCGTCATCCGCGAAAGCAAATAACCACCCACAAAGGGGCGGGCGCCGCCTGCCCCTTTGTGTTGTGTCCATTTCTTTCAAAAACAAAAAAGGAGCAAACCGATCATGGCTAAAATTTTGGAATGTGTGCCCAACATCAGCGAAGGGCGGAACAGTGAAGTAATCGAGGCTGTTGTAGACGTGGTGCGCCACACTGCCGGCGTGGCCCTGCTGGATTATTCCTCCGACCCCAGCCACAACCGTACCGTCATCACCTTTTTGGGCGAGCCCCAGGCCGTGGCCCAGTGCGCCATCGACCTGGCCGGCAAAGCGGTGGAGCTGATCGACCTGACCAAGCACCAAGGCGAACACCCCCGTATGGGTGCGGTGGACGTCATCCCCTTCATCCCCATCAAAGAAGTGACCAAGGAAGAGGCAGTGGAGATCTCCAAACAAGTGGGGCAAAAGATCAGCGACCAATTCCAGCTGCCTGTGTTCCTGTATGAGGATTCCGCTTCCGCTCCCCACCGGGTCAACCTGGCCAAGATCCGCAAGGGCCAGTTTGAAGGCATGGCGGAAAAAGTGCAGCAGCCCGAATGGGAGCCGGATTTTGGCGGCCGCCGCATCCATCCCACAGCGGGCGTCGTGGCGGTGGGCGCCCGGATGCCCCTGGTGGCCTTCAACATCAACCTGAGCACTTCCGATGTGGAGATCGCCACAAAGATCGCCAAGATCATCCGCCGCATCAACGGCGGCTTTGACTGCGTCAAGGCCATGGGCGTCATGCTGGAAGAGCGGAACCTGGCCCAGGTCTCCATCAACATGACCGATTTCAACCGCACACCTTTGTACCGCGTGCTGGAGCTGGTCAAGGCCGAAGCGGCCCGCTGGGGCGTCCATGTGGTGGGCACCGAGATCGTGGGCCTGACCCCCATGAAAGCCCTGATCGATTCCGCCGAATACTACATGCAGATCGAAGCCTTTGACTTTGACAAGCAAGTGCTGGAAAACCACATCCTGTAAACCGAGGCCCTGCTATGAAAAAAGTATTGGTTCATAACATCGGCCTGTTGTGCACCCCGGTGGGCAGCCATGTCCACGCCGGGGCCCAGCAGGCGGAGATCCAGTCCATCCCCCAGGCCTGTGTGCTGGCAGAAGATGGGGTCATCACCTACTGCGGCCCGGCCAGCGGCCTGCCCCAGGGCGCGGCGGAAGGCGCCCGGCGCATCGACGCCGGCGGCTGCCTGGTGACCCCCGGCCTGATCGACGCCCACACCCACCTGGTGTTCGGCGGCTGGCGGCAGCACGAGATCCCGCTGAAGCTGGCAGGCGCCGGCTACCTGGATATCCTGCGCAGCGGCGGCGGCATTTTGAGCACCGTGAAACACACCCGGCAGGAATCGGAGGAACAGCTGACCCAAAAGGCCTGGGCCTTCCTGGATGAGATGCTGACACTGGGCGTCACCTCCTGCGAGATCAAGAGCGGCTATGGCCTGGATCTGGAGACCGAGCTCAAGCAGCTGCGGGTCATCCGGGAGCTGGCGCAGAGCCATCCCATGGACATCGCCTCCACCTTCCTGGGCGCCCACGCAGTGCCCGAAGAATACAAGGACAACAGCGACGGCTATGTGGACTACCTGATCGACACCATGCTGCCCGCTGTGGCAGAGCAAAAGCTGGCCCGCTACTGCGACGTCTTCTGTGAGACCGGCGTGTTCGATGTGCCTCAGAGCCGCCGCGTGCTGGAAGCGGGCAAAGCCCTGGGCCTGCTGCCCCGCATCCATGCCGACGAGATCGACGCCATCGGCGGCGCCGTTTTGGCCGGCGAAGTGGGGGCTGTCTCTGCCGAACACCTGATCGCCACCGACGAAGAGGGGATGCAGGCCATGGCCAAGGCCGGCGTCATCGCCGACTTGCTGCCCGCCACTTCCTTCTATCTGGATAAGACCTTTGCCCCGGCCCGCCGCATGGTGGAGCTGGGCATCCCCGTGGTCATCGCGTCGGATTTCAACCCGGGCTCCTGCCCTTCTTTGAACCTGCCCTTTGCCATGAACCTGGGCCTGCTGCGCTATAAGCTGAAGCCCGAAGAAGTGCTCAACGCCGTCACCATCAACGCCGCCTGTTCGGTGGGCATGGAAGACCGGCTGGGCACGCTGGAAGCGGGCAAGCAGGCTGACCTGGTGATCTGGGACGCGCCGGATCTGGAGATGATTCTCTACCGCTTTGGCTCCAACCTGTGCCGCACTGTGCTGAAAAAAGGCGAAGTGGTCGCCTGCCACGAAGGAAAGGAATGATACCCATGAAACTGGCTGAACATACCCTGCAAGGATTTGTCGAAGTGTTGGGTTCCGACGCGCCGGCCCCTGGCGGCGGCAGCGTCAGCGCCCTGTGTGCGGCCAATGGCGCCGCTCTGTGCGCCATGGTGTGCCGCCTGACCCGGGGAAAGAAAAAATACCTGGAATACACCCCTCTGATGGAAGAGATCATCCCCCAGGCCGACGCCCTGGCCCAAAAACTGACCGCTTCCATCGACAAGGATACCGAGGCCTTTAACCTGGTCTCTGCCGCCTTCCAGATGCCCAAAGAGACCGAAGAGCAAAAAGCTGCCCGCAGCGCCAAGATCGCCGAAGGCATGCTGGTCTCCACCAAAGTGCCCTTTGAGACCATGGAGCTGACCCTGGAAGCCCTGAAGCTGGCCCAGCAGATGTTGGGCAAATTCAACACCAATGCAGCCAGCGACTTGGGCGTGGCTGCCCTGAACCTGTCCGCCGCTGTCCGCGGCGCCTGGCTCAATGTGCTGATCAACCTGGGCTCTTTGAAAGATGGGGAGCTGGCGGCGGATTACCGTGCCCGCGGCCAACAGATCGTGGAGCAGGCCGAGGCCATTGCCGGCCAGATCTACCAGACCGTTCTGGAATCGCTGTAAGATATTGTCCCCTGCCGGGCTCCGCCCGGGCCCGCCGCGGAAAAGGCGGGCGGCGTTTTCACAGCACTGCCAAAAGGCGCACCCACAGGGTGCGCCTTTTTCTTTTGCCGGCAGCGTGGTGCGGCGCAGCCTGTCTGCCCCTTTTTCCAAGAAGACCGGATCTTCGCCATGGATGGGCGCCGCCAGCTGGTGCAAAGCAGGGCCGCGGCGCGGCCTTCTGCTGGCTGAAAGCCTTCTGCTTCCTCTGCCTGCCGCCTGCATCCTGGGGCACGAAGCAATGGGGGAAGTCTTATCCCCCCTGGCGCTGGCCTTTGGCCTGATGCTGGGTGCCATGATGCTGCCGGAGCTCTGCCTGGCCATTGATTGTGACTGCACACCGTAACGCCTCTGCCAATGCGCAAGGTCCAAAAAAGCCATGTGCTGCTTGAACAGGACCAGTAAAAACGGACAATAGACAAAAAGCCCCCAGATGTAGGAAAATAGAAGTACTACATCAGGGGGTATTGTTATGTCTGGAAGAAAAGGAATGCGACACTACAGCGAGGAACTGAAAGAACAAATTCGGCAAGAGGTAGCAGGAGGGAAAAGCCAGAATGAGGTCAGCCGTGAATATGGGATCAGTCGCTATACGGTTCAAAGTTGGTGCGGTCTGAGGCCAGAGACAAAACTGCGGCAGGCAGCCCCTTTGCCCAAAGGCAGGCCAGGAAAAATAAAAACCATAGAGGATTATGAAAAGGAAAACAAACGGCTAAAGATGGAAAACGAGCTGTTGCGGGATTTTCTGCGCTCCATAGAAAGGAAGTGAGGCCAAGAGCAAAATACGCAGTGATCCATCGGCATAGAAACGAATATCCAGTATCCGTCATGTGCCGCTTCTTTCAGGTATCCCGAAGCGGATATTATGATTTTGTCCATCGACTGGGCAGGCCGGAGAAAGACGCGGCTCTTGCAGAAATCATCGCGGAGCAGCAGGAACGCAGCTTTCGTACCTATGGCTACCGCAGGATGTGGCTGGTGCTGGAGAAGCAAGGCATCCACCGCAATCCCAAGACTATCCTGCGTATCATGGAGAAATACGGGTTGCTCTCTGAGATCCGGCGGCGCAGAAAATGGGTCAATATGGGGCAGCAGGTACATAAATACAAAAACTTGCTGAACCGCCGGTTCCATGCGGACAGGCCCAACAGCAAATGGGTAACGGATATTTCCTACATCCACACAAAGCAAGGAGTTTTATATCTGTCTATGATTCGGGACTTGTTCGACAACAGCATCGTGGCCTACAAAACCGGGACACAGCAGACCGTGAATCTGGTGCTGGACACCATTCGTCTGGCGATGAAGCGGGAGAAAAAGAGGGTCGCTGCGGAGCTCCACCTCCACAGCGACCAGGGGTTTCAGTATACTTCCCAAGCGTACTTCAACCTGACTCAAGAATACGGCATTACGCCTTCCATGTCAAGACGCGGGAATCCATATGACAACGCCATGGCAGAAAACTTTTTCTCAATCCTCAAGACAGAGTGCATTTACCGCCACAAACCAGCTACTTTCTCGGAAGCCAACGAGATGATTGACCGCTATATCCACTTCTACAACCATGAACGCATCCAGCTCAAAACTGGAGAGGCGCCGCTGGCGCGACGCCTCTCCGCTTAAAACTTCATGTTTTCCTACATAGGTGCCTTTTTGTGCTGTCCGCACAATCTGGGGCGGTTCA